>Ga0153953_1000712_pt1 | contig 11963 bp, 13 predicted proteins | sample TSNJ037MetaG_FD_104718 | JGI IMG/M metagenome (GOLD analysis project Ga0153953, IMG submission 104718) | Attine ant fungus gardens microbial communities from New Jersey, USA - TSNJ037 MetaG | ecosystem: Host-associated > Fungi > Mycelium > Unclassified | place: USA: New Jersey, Wharton State...
CTGTTTTCATTTAGCGGCACACTATCCAAGTCGCTGGGATTAAAACCCGGCACCGGTATTTTATTCCATCAGGACGAAGACGACCGGGAGGATTGGTATATCCAGGTGAGTGATACGCCGGAGGCTTTTCGTCTTCGGGCTACAAAGTCGAAATCTACGTGTTTCAGTTCGGTCGAACTAATGAAGATTTTCATGAACAGCCTCAAATTGACGAAAAAAGGTATCACCCTTCAGGTATCGACCACGCCGATCGCTGACGAAAAACTTTACGCAATTATCACATCGGCGGCGAAACCGCATTAATGAATAAACGAAAAAATCATGTAAAAATGAAAACGAAAAAATAACGCATATCTATATACATGAATTAAAAACAATGCAATTATGAGTCGTATTAAAAATCGGATCAGTGATATTGAAAATTATAAAAAGACGTACGATGCGCTAATGGAAAGGAAAAATCTCGTATTGGTTCCATATTCGTATGATAAAAAAATGATTCCTGTTATTTATATATGGATTGAAGATATATGTAATAAAGATAATAAAATTGGTAGTGGAAAATATTCACCGAAAGATTATTTCATCTTAATTGTAGCGCTTCTTTATTCTCCTCGCGTATTCGCAGGGTTTACTATAGAAAGGGGGATAAGGCGTATAATTGCATCGACATTAAATTTATCTTCAACCCATATTACAAACAGTTTGAAAAGTGTTTGTAATTGGTATAAGGTTTATGCCGATTTTCGGATTTCAGTGGAGTATATTTACGAAAAAATCATCAATAGGATAAACGATGAGTAAAGAGATAAAATTCGATCCTCGCAATTACAGGATTCACGATGAGAAAAATAAACGGTTAATCCGTAAAAGCCTCGAAGATTGCGGAGCTGGCCGATCTATACTATTCGACAAGGATAACTGTATCATTGCCGGCAATGGCGTGTACGGCGAAGCGTTAGAACTTGGTATTCCTGTCCGTGTAATAGAATCAGACGGAACGGAACTAATCGCTATCAAGCGTACCGATCTATCTACAGAAGATGCCCGGCGTAAAGCACTGGCCCTTGCCGATAATCATACTTCCGACACTTCCATTTTTGATGTTGAGGCCGTACTTGAGGACTTCACTCCGGAAGAACTTAATGCCTGGGAGGTTAATATTCATGCGGATGTTGATTTGGATGGCTTCTTTAATGAAGACAACGATACCGGATCAATGGATAAAAAAGCAAAGACCACTATTTGCCCGCACTGCGGAAAGGAGCACGAAATATGACAACGTATGTAACGACAATCAATGAAATAGAAGGATTGCACTATTATCCGGATGCGCCGGATAATGTTTCTTTCTTAAGACATCCACACCGGCATATTTTTCATGTAGAATGCAGGTTTAAAGTGTCCCATGATAACCGGGAGATAGAAATATTCACACAAGAAGAAGAAATTACCAGGTATTTAACCGAAAGGTTTGGCAATCCTTGCATGTTTGGCCGCATGTCATGCGAGATGATTGCGGTTGATATTATTAATGCGTTTCCTGAAACATTGGAATGTAAAGTAACTGAAGATGGAAAAGGTGGAGCGATCGTTCAAAGATAATATAAAGGTTCACTTCGCCGGCGGCGAAGTACAGAATCAATTTATTGCCACAAAAGCGATGGGTGTTAAATATCATTTATACACTGCGTTTCCTTTTGTCGAAAGAAAGGTTTTCCCAAAATCAAAATCTCCACTTATGCCGCTTGGATGGCAAAAGGATAACCCATATATGATACCTCAATATATCATCAAAAATTCTACTCATGCTATTCAGGACTCCGGACTATTCACTCTCATGTTTGGTTCTCAGAAAGGAAAGAAAGACGAGCGGTTGATGAACAAATGGTATGATGAGCTTATTAAATTTACACTCGAATATGGACAAGGCGCAACGTGTGTAGAGGTAGACTGCCAGAAGATTCTTGGTGTAGAAAAAGCATGGGAATTCAGACGACGAATGAGGCAGGATATTCCGAATAGGATTATTAATGTATTCCACAAAGAAGATGGGCAAAAGGGATTGGATAGGTTGATAGAATATTCAGACTACATAGCTATTTCGGTTCCTGAATTACGTTTTGCAAAGCAGAAAAAATACGTTGATAATATAGCACACTATATTAAGAGAAAGAAACCGGAAATAGATATTCATTTACTCGGATGTACGGAACTTGAGATGATAAAACGCCTCAATTTTTGTGCATCTTGCGATAGTACTACATACATAGCCCCGAAACGATTCGGGTATATAGATGGAAAGCAAATATCAAGAATCAATCCTGATAAAATCAGGGAACTGGTAGGAGATGATATATTTAATGAAGTGCTTGAATACAATAAAGAAAGTAATGTATGTGCGCTGTTATTAAGCATATATGATCTTCAAAAGAAATACGTAAAATACGCAGGAAACCAAGATTATTAATTTAAAAACATATAAAAATGTACACAATTAAAAAGACTCTCGAAATTTCAGCTTCACACAGTTTGAATCTGTCCTATAAAAGCAAATGCGAGAACTTGCATGGACATAACTGGATCATATCCATCTATTGCAAGAGCAAAGAGTTGAACGAAAACGGAATGGTTATTGATTTCTCACATATCAAACGGTCTATTCAGGAGACACTTGACCACAAGAACCTGAATGAAGTACTACCATTTAACACCACTGCGGAAAACCTGGCGAAATGGATATGCGATGAAGTCCCGGGATGTTTCAAGGTTATGGTACAGGAATCTGAAAATAATATGGCCTGGTATGAAAAAGATTAATGAGATATTCTATAGTATACAGGGAGAGGGATACCACACAGGTACACCGGCCGTCTTTGTTCGTTTTTCGGGATGTAACCTGAAATGTCCATTCTGTGACACGGAGCATCAGGGATATACATTAATGTCGGATGATGATATTATCCATGAGGTTGGAAAGTATCCTGCCGGGCATATCGTTCTCACAGGTGGAGAACCGGGCTTGCAGGTTAACGAAGAGTTTGTTTGCCGGCTTTCCAATATGGGAAAATTCATTCAGATAGAGACTAACGGAACAGTAAAGCTGCCTGATTATATCGACTGGGTAACCTGTTCGCCAAAAGAGGGCGGAAAAGTTATACTTGACCGGATAGATGAGATCAAAGTTGTTTATACGGGACAAGACATGTCAGTCTATGATAAATATGACGCATTCAGTTATTATTTGCAACCCTGTTCGGGAGAGAATACGAAAGAAGTGATTGATTACATAAAAAAGAATTCAAAATGGAAGTTGAGTTTACAAACGCACAAGTTATTGAATATCAGATAAGGGATTTTCTTTCGTTCATCGGCGAGAACCCTGACAGGCCGGGACTGACAGGTACACCGGATAGGATGATAAGAATGTGGGAGGAAATATTCCGCGGATATAACCCCGGCAAGAAACCAAGGATAACCACCTTTATGAATGGAGAAGATGGTGTTCAATATGACGGCATGATATTCGATACGGGTTCTTTCTATTCAATGTGTGAACATCACTGTATGCCATTCTTTGGGACTTATTGGTTTGCTTATATACCTCATCCGAATGGAAAGGTTATCGGTCTATCTAAGATTGCTCGGATAGTAGATTATTGTTCTGCAAGATTACAAGTCCAGGAACGCCTTGTTACGGATATTGTGAATATGATATCCGATGCGTTGGAAATGGAAAATTGCCAACCGCTTGGTATTGCGTTAATAATGGAGGGTGAACATCTATGTAAAACCATGCGAGGAGTGAAAAAGCAAGGGAAGATGGCGGCGTCTATGTTTACCGGGATATTTGAAAACGCCCATACGAGAGCTGAATTTATATCAATCAGCAAGCAAAAATAGGCAGGATCATGGCAAAGTATAACAAAGAGATAGTAAATCGTATCTGTGAACTAATCGGAACGGACAGTTATACGATTGTCGAAATATGCAATATTGTAGGAATTAATGAAGCAACATATCATCGGTGGAAATCTACAAAAAGCGACTTTTGCAAGTCCATTAAAAAGGCACAGGACAATTTTAAAGAGCTAATAACCAGTGAAGCGAAAAAATCCCTTGTCAAGTTGATTAAGGGTTATACTGTCCAGGAAAAGCGCGTAGTAACAGCTGATACGGGAAAGAGAGATGAGAACGGTAAACCCATTATTAAAGTAAAAGAGCATACAGTAACAGACAAGCATTATCAACCCGCTACGGCAGCCGTAATATTTGCACTCATTAATACGGATCCGGATAACTGGAAGAATAAACAGAATTCAGAAATAACAGGGGCTAACGGTAGTGATTTGATTCCGAACATTCAAATTGAAGTTATAGACAAGCGTGAACAGGTAATCAATGAAGAACAAAATGAAATCGAATAACAATTATTATAATCAAAATGAAATAAAAAACCATTTTTTAAAAACGCATGTATAAAAAATTACGGGGTGTATACAAAGAAGTAGTAACAAAATGAAAATTCAGACTACGAAAATATATAAAGAGATAGACAAAGCCGTCAAAGCCGGATATCGCACAGTCAGCTTGCAGGGTTCGAGTAGGTCGAGTAAAACATACAATACGCTTATCTTTCTGATCGTATATTTGATTCAGCATCCCGGAACCCGTCTATCGATTGTTCGTGGCACTATCCCCGCCATTAAAAAATCTGTGTTCATAGACTTCAAAGAAATTCTGATTAAACTCAGTATATACGACTTAAAAGCATTGAATAAGACAGAACTAACTTATCAATTTTTCAATGGGTCGTGGGTCGAATTTTTTAGCACGGACGATGAACAGAAAATCAGAGGGGCAAAACGTCATATACTATTTGTGAATGAGGCAAACGAAGTAGATTACGTCGCATATACGCAATTAATGATGCGTACCACCATGTTTGCCGTTTTGGATTATAATCCTTCTTACTCTGACGAACATTGGTTATGTGTCGTTAATCGTGATGATAGGACATATCATCTGATAACAACATACAAAGACAATCCATTCCTTGAACAATCCGTTATCGATGAAATAGAAAGTCTCAAACACAAGAATAAGGCACTCTGGGAGATTTACGGTTTGGGTATACAATCAATGGTCGAGGGGCTCGTTTTCCCTGATATTACTTTGATTGATAAATTCCCCGAACATGCAAAAAAGATTTGCCTCGCGATGGACTTTGGATTCACCAATGACCCCACTGCAATAGTACGATGCGGGGTAATCGATGAAAATCTATATGTAGATGAAATATGTTACCGGACGCACATGTTAACCGGTGATATTATCGGTGAACTCAGACCGTTCAAACGTATTAAGGTAATATCAGAATCTGCGGATCCACGCATGGTTCAGGAATTGACTAACGCCGGGTTTTGGATAGTACCGGTAACTAAGGGGGCTGGATCCGTTGAAGCCGGAATAATGTTTATGCAAGGAATGAAAATTCATGTTACTAAAGGTTCTTTGAATTTAATAAAGGAATTCAGGAATTATGTATTTGCTGAAAATAAAGACGGGAAGAGGTTGAATATACCAATAGACGCGTATAATCATGGAATCGATTCCTCACGCTATTATTGCCTCGAGGAACTAATCGGTAAAAACAGGAACGTTAAACCACTTTCAAAAAACGATTTAGGAATATTTTAAAACCAAAAGATATGAATAAAATAGACGCAACGGCCGGGACGCTCTCCCCCATGAATATTAGTGGGGTTGAGGATATTTTACTTGAATACATAGGATCAGGCAAAATAAATCAGGCAAAAGAATTATTCCAAAACAGGGATGATGAAGTATTGGAAGCTATAAAAGAGTTCGAAACATCCGAACATGTAATAATGAAACGCATGGATAAGGAGCGAAAAGGAAACGATCCGTACCGGACAGAAAAACTTCCGATAGCCTGGCAAAGATATATCAATGATGTATCCGTATTCTTTATGTTCGCTAAGCCTGTTATCTGGCGGGAAGTAAGTCCAAAAGATGAAACCGAAGAGGCATTCAAGGCTTACGAGGATTTCCTGAAAAAAACGAAATTCTTTACTGGGATACGCGAAGCGAAAAGACGGGCCGGAGCGGAGACCGAATCAGCGAAAGTTTATCATATATACAAAGGGAAAGATGGGCTTCCTAAAGTCAAACCCATTGTCATATCCAAGTCTTTAGGATATACGTTGAGGCCTCTATTCGATCAATACGGAGACATGGTGTCATTCGCGTATGGTTACTTTCTGAAAGAAGGGAATAAGACCGTTGAATATTTTGATATTATGATGCCTGATTACATTTACAAATGTAAGAAAGAAGGTACGGGGTGGGTTGTTGATAAAATAAATAATCCCATAGGGAAAATACCGGCTATATATTACAGGCAACCCAAAGAATGGGACGGCGTACAGGAAAGAATCGAACGTGATGAGTATCTTGACTCAACGCAGGCCGATACCAATAACTATTTTGCCGACCCTATCGCAAAGATAAGCTCAAGCGTAATAAACTCCGTACCGAACGCGGAGCAAGTGGGTAAGCTCATTCAATTGCAGAGTAAAGATGATATATTTGAATATGTATCACCTCCTACCGCTACCGAGATGAGGGATTCCGAGAAAAAGACAATACGGGACACTATACTATTAAATAGTTTTACGCCAGATTTCAGCTACGAACAAATGAAAGGTATCGAAACATTATCGGGTGAAGCTATGAAACGCGCTTTAATAGTCGGCTATATCAAGCGTGATATCAGGATGGAAATATATGATGAATTATTGGATCGGGAAAAGAATATCATTCTGGCAATTATGAAAAATGTTACGCACATAAGACTTGCAAGTAAGATAAATAAACTTGAAATAGAACACGAATTGTCCGAACCATTCGATTCCGATACAGAAGAGCGATGGACGGCAATAGGGAGAGCGTATACGGATAAAATAATGAGTCTCGAAACAGCCGTAGACCATTTAGGGGTCGCCAACCCTATGGAAGAAGTGGAAAGAATACGATCCGCCCAACAAATGAATGATGAGTTATTAATGTTCCCGAATGCAAATCCAAACAATGAAGAATAAGAATCTATTATACGAATTTGAATTACATATATATCCACGTAAATTGTGGGTTGCGGTAGATTGCAGCAATGATTACCTGAAACAGTATTTTGACGAAGTTATTCCGCTTGACATTACTCAATACACAACAGTTTACGATACCGGCACTAAAGGAAAGGTAGCGTTCGGAGGTATTATTATCTGTTTTTGGTATAAAAAGTACATGAGCGTAGAAAACATCGCACACGAATCAACTCATGCGGCATTAGAAGTGTTTGATTACATAGGCAGCAAAGTCGACTTAAAAAATCAAGAGTATTTGGCATATCTTATTGGGTATATAGCCAAGTGTCTCGATCAGGTTAAGAATGGAAATGTTAAGAACGGGAAATTACTAAAGTAATGGCAAAGGAAAAGAATGAACGGGACTTTAACAAAGAACTTGTGGATAAGCAAATCGAAACTTATTTCAAGTTAAAATCTATGTATGACAGGGTTGTAGATGCTATCCTTTCCAGTATCCCGCTTCTGTCTCTGCCGGTTGATGAGCCGATACGAATTGATCGATATGATTATCTATATAAGGCAATAAATGGCGAGATAAACAAACTAAATGCTACTGTATATCAATATATACGGGATACCACAAGGGAAGCCTGGGATTTGGCCAACGAGAAAGCAACATTTATCCTTACGAATGAATTTGAAAAACGAGGGTTGAAAGTTCCTACCGGGATGAAAGAACGAAATATAGCCGAGTATAAAAAATTTGCCAAACAAAAGATCAAAGGTGTGGATATGTCCGGGCGCGTATGGAATATCGGTGCGGGGTATAAAAAAGAGATTGAAGAAGCGGTAAACGCAGCTATACGGGAGGGTAAAAGTGCAAACGAACTTGCAGGGGATATAAAGAAGTATTTGAATAATCCCGATGCAAGGTTTCGCCGAATAAGAGATAAGGCCGGAGAGCTTAAATTAAGCACAAACGCAATGCGATACAATCCCGGACAAGGTGTTTACAGATCCGCGTTTCAAAACGCGTTACGACTGGCAAGGAATGAGATAAACCTCGCATTCCATCAAGCTGAGTATGAACGATGGCAGGTAATGCCGTTTATTATCGGTTACAAGGTCAGAAACAGCCAAAATAGGGTATCAACCGTATGCGATATTTGCAAAGCTATAGACGGCGTGGAGTTCCCAAAATCTATTCATGTGCTACCCGTCCATATTCAGTGTATGTGTACCGCCATTTCAATACAATGTTCAGATGAAGAATTCAAGCGTATCTCAAATGGGGAAAAGGTTATTCCCAAGGAGATAGCAATGAATGAGACAGCAAAGTCTCATGTTGAAAAATACATGAAATAGATAAGTTCTAAAAGAACTTAGTAAAAAGATAAAAACCTCTGAAAAGATATACTTTATATAAATCACAAACTCTTTTCAAAGTGTTTGTTCTATCTTTGAAATAATCCTCAAAAACATATATTTAGTATTTAATTTTATCGTATAATTTATTAGCGATGTCGATAGAATTAAAAATAAACGGAATTGATGCGTCCACTTTAGGCGTAAGGATGTCTGGAAACTTCTTATCCGATATTGCTGCGCCCACATCACTAAAAGACTTTATAGATAACGAATCCCGTCTCGAAAATGGCGTTCAAAGGATTCATAACTCACCGAAATATGCAAGCCGTGATGTTACGCTGGAATTTGCTATTATAGGAAAATCCGAAAGTGATTTCCTGGCCAAACTCAATGCCTTTAAAAATATCTTATATGCCGGACAGGTAACAATACATATACCTGTGCTCGGGGAAACATATTATATGACTTATCAACGTTCCCAAAACTTTTCATTTGGAAATTCCCGGATGTCAGCAAAGATTTCCGTGAAGCTGAATGAAGCAAATCCGGCAAATAGAACATGATAATATACGATGTAAAAGGGAATCAGATATATGATACTCCGATAAATGTCGGAAGTGTATATTATAATTCGTTGATGTCGGATGAATATGTTCGTTTGTTTTTCGATTCAGATACACTTTACTCCTTCGTTGAGGGTAACCGTATTATATATAACGATGAGAGATATGTACTCATAGAGCCATATTTGCCTGAGCGTGTAAATGAAGATCAGTATCATTATGAATTAACGTTCTGGTCTCCGCGTATGATGTGGAGAAAAATGCTGTTATTCTATATGTTCGATTCAAGAACAGGAAGGGAATCCAATTTCACCACTACGGATAATATTGCTAACCTCGGGGTTATAATAGCGAATAATCTTGCTGTTGTAACGGGAATAGAGTATGAAATAAAATACGATCTTACGCTAACCGAAGTGAAAAATTTCACATTCGATTCATACAGTATCTTTGACGCGCTTACAGCCATAGCAAACGAATTTAATACGGAATGGTGGGTATCAGGAAAAGAAATACACTTTTCGAGGGCAGAGCAAGGAAATCGAAAAACATTAATAGTAGGCGAAAGTATTAATGTTCCGACTGTAACAGAACCGTCAGACTCTTACTTTACGAGATATTATGTTTATGGTAGTACCCGTAATCTCGAACAAGATTATGATACGGGTGAAGCAACAAATCATCAGGTAACAAAAAGACTTGTACTTCCATTATCATCTCATCCAAAAGGGTACATAGACATTAGACCTGATCTTAAAGACGGGGAAATATTCACATCAACGCTTGTTTTTGATGATATATATCCTCGCTCTTTTTTGAAGATTTCAGATGTCCGTGTACTTGAAAGGCATGTACAAATAGAGGGATCAACAGAAACCGAATATCAAGTTAGATGGGTTTTCAAACTACCGGATTTAGATTTTAATATCAATATGGTTTTGGATGGTTCGGAAACTCCATCCGCAAGATTTACATCAGGAAGTCTAAATGGGTTTGAATTCGTGTTGAATTATTACGATGAAGATCAAGCGCCAGATCCATTAAATCCTTTATGGTTTTACGAAAAGGGAGACTTTGAAATAGTAGCGGATTCATCCACTGGCATAACAATTCCAAGCAGGGGATCATTAGAACCAAGAGATGGGGATTCATTATCCCTGTTTAATATAATGATGCCGGATGAATATGTAGACGCGGCAGAGATTGAGTTATTGGAAGCTGCGAATGCGGAGATAGAAAGACTATTATCTAATAGAAATGAGTATCAATTTTCATCCAACCCAATATATTTCAAAAACAATGGAATAGACCTGAATGTAGGTGATTCTGTGCTATATAAAGACGGGGATAAAGAATTGAAAACCCGTGTACTTTCCATTGAGAAAAAACTCGATTATCCAATAGAACAGGAAATAACTATTGGAGAAGAAAGAAAAATATCGCGCACCGAAGAACTCCGTGAAGAAGTTGCGCAAGTTACGCAATCTGTAGGATCGCTTGTAAATTTTTCAGAAATATCAGCCAGTATAACCAATGGTTATAATCGGGCAATGCAAGAAATATCAGCCGGGTTATATAGGATGGGGAACATGTGGATGCTCACAGATGGCAACAAATCGATAACAACACTTTTTCCCGTTAAGATAACGAATGGCTTAAGGGTAAGCAAAGACTTAATAGTTAACGCTCCTGATCACAATGTTTCGGAATTTAATGTCTCAGAACTATTAGGATTGATAAAATACAAGCGAGACGCCACCGGAAAAATAACCGCAATCGGTTTCAATTCAAATTTTTATGCTACGGGTGGAGTGTCGGCGTTAGGCCAGGGTGATCCTGGTGGCGGTTCAGGGGGCGGTGGCCTCATCCAGTCGGTATATGGATGGAATGATATTGGGAAAGTTTTTTCGAATACCAACCTAACAGATACGTTCAACGCCTATACGATCAATCAGCTTGCCACCCGTTTATTTTCTTTAGAAAGTTCGGGGGCGTTAACTTTCAATATCACAGGGACAGGTAATGTTGTAACAAGCGTTGCTAAATCCGGAACCGAAGTTACAGTGACAAAGGGTTTGAACGCATTGGTTTCGACCGATCTTTCTTCCGCTTTATTAAACTACGTAACTTTAAGTACAGATCAGAATATAACTGGAGCTAAAACATTTTCATCGAACGTAGTATTAGGCGGCACTATAACAGCTCGATTCGCTCCAATATCTATTCCTGCAAATGCAGATTTGAATAATTACACTACTCCAGGGATGTATTATTGTGCGGCGTCCGCCACAGCCGCTACGTTATTAAATTGCCCAGTTACAGTTGCTTTTTCATTATTCGTTGAATATAGTAATGGAGCTAAGCAAACTCTTACAAGATATGAAGCAACTGTTATTTCTACTTATGTAAGAAATTACTACGCTGGAACTTGGGGAGAATGGTATCAAGTCTGGGGCGCAACTGGTGGTGCAATCAAACTAAACACAGCCAGGACAATTTGGGGTCAATCATTCGATGGTACAGCTAATGTTAGTGGAGCTTTATCTGGAGCCACAACGATAACTACGAGTGGAGTTATATATGGTGGATCAGCAATTTACACCAATGGTAGGACTGCATATAATGATGCAAAACCTGGTGCAATGATAGCTGCAGATGGGTCTATGTATCTTAATCATAATACTACTCCAAATATTAATTTTCAATACGGTAATTCTACAAGTTCAACATCACGCATCATAGAATACGCATCCGGCAGACTTGGGATTCCTGGCAGTTTGCATGTAGGGGGGAGCAGTCAAACTACGTATAACTTTATGGTTAGTGGAAGTTCCTACTTAGCAGGAGTAGCGTATACAAATACTTTTCTTCCAGCTTCAACCAACGCCTATAATTTAGGAAGCGCTACATTAAATTATTTAAA
>Ga0153953_1000714_pt1 | contig 11956 bp, 11 predicted proteins | sample TSNJ037MetaG_FD_104718 | JGI IMG/M metagenome (GOLD analysis project Ga0153953, IMG submission 104718) | Attine ant fungus gardens microbial communities from New Jersey, USA - TSNJ037 MetaG | ecosystem: Host-associated > Fungi > Mycelium > Unclassified | place: USA: New Jersey, Wharton State...
ACTGTGTCAGTTCCTCGCCTGTTAGTTTATTGGTAGCGTTTAAATAGGGCGATATCCCTGATGCCTTGCATCGTATCCACGCTTCCTTAATATCTGGTTCGACGTGGTTGGGAATACCACCGTTTTGTACAAAATTGTACCAAGCCTGTTTATTTTTATCTCTGGAATAATATGTAAAGCTCATCTACTTCACTCCATATCTGTACTATATCCATGAAGTCAAAATGTATTTAAAGTGTAGCTGCAATTGAGACAACAGTTTAGGTTATTTTAACACAATTTTTCGTTTATGTCCAACATTTAGACTAATTCGGGTGCAGATATAAATTGGACTTGAGTGTCTTTAAAGAATAAAATACGCCTTGGCTTTCGCACCCTATCATTGTAATAACCGTCATTGCATTTATTCCAATCATTCCTTATAATTGAAAACATGCAAAACTACTTCCAAAAAAATACATAATTTTATACCGGAAAGGCGGGTTTAAACCGCGTCTAGGCAAAAAACTCACGCCCGTGCCTTCAAATCTGGCGCGGGCGTGAGAAATCAACCGTGACGCGGTATATCAGATGATGAATACTACAATAAGAAATACTGTCAGCCATTACACATTATTATTTCTGTTTTTTGGCGTCATAGGCTGGCTTTATGAGGTGACGCTGGCTTTTTTATATGGATATGGCTTTGTTAACAGGGGATTTCTGTTCGGGCCTTATTTACCACTGTATGGCTTTGGGGCGCTGTTGCTGATCGCATGCCTGCAAAAGCTTATGAAACGCACCGATCACGCAGGCAGGCTTGCGATCACTCCCTTTGTTGTTTTTCTACTGATCGTTCTGATTACCACAGTATTGGAATATGCTGTCAGTTTCCTTTTAGAGACGATTTTTGATCAACGCTTCTGGGATTACAGCACATATGCGTATCAGCTTCACGGCAGAATATGCCTAAGCGCAAGCATACGCTTCGGTATTGGCGGCATGATATTTTTATATATTTTAGTGCCTTTGTTTACGGGGATCATAAATAAAATACCGCATAAACAACGTTTCTTCATTTCAACCGTCGTTCTTGCGGTACTTACTGCCGATTTAATCTATACATTATACATAGCATCCATACAAGGCTTTAACCCTGCATTGGCTCAGCCCAAATCTGCCATGCTCCATTTTTTTCTCATTCCTAAAGCTTAATCTCCACAAGGCTGTCCGCCGAAATGCTATCCTCGGTAACGACACAATCCAGCGCGAAAAGCTTCACGCCCTTTCCCTTTGCAGCCTTCAGCGCGCGGCCAAATTCCGCATGGGTTTCGTAATTCGGCGTGAAATATTTCGGGCCTTTCATCTGTATGATGAATACAATGCAAGCCCCATAGCCCTCATCAATACTGCCGCAAAGCTCCGTTACATGCTTTACGCCCCGTTCGGTAGGAGCATCGGGAAACATGGCAACGCCTTCATCCTCAAGCGTGACGCCCTTTACCTCCACGAAGGCTTTCCCGCTCTCCGCTTCTATAAGAAAATCAAACCGGGAATTTTTATATTTACATTCCGGGCGCATACGAGTTATATTTCCAAACAGTCCCGACTTTTCCGCCCACTCGGCAAAAACCTTATTAGGGACCTGACTATCCATATTTATCAGTAAATTCCCTTTGTATACGGCTATGAGGTCATATTTCGTTTTTCGCTTGCCGCTTGAAAACTCTTGAACCATTACCGTAGCTCCGGGTATCAAAAGCTCCTTGCACCGCCCGGTATTTTTTACATGGCAGATTTCCGTTTTCCCGGCAATTTCTATATGGGCAATAAAACGATTCGGGCGGGAAATGAATATTCCCCGCCTGATATTTTCGTACTTCATATTGACTCCAGCACATTTTCCAATATGCCCAAGCCCTCGTCTATTTGCTCCTTTTGAATTATCAGCGGAGGTACGAAGCGTATAACGTGAGTACCCGCGTTTAATATCATAAGTCCTGCTTCCATGCATTTTTTAACAACGGCTGAAGCTTCAGCCGTAAGCTGTATGCCCTGCAATAAGCCAACGCCTCTTACATCTTCTATAACGCTTATCTTCTTTTGCATATTGAGAAGCCTCTGACGCAAGTGCTTGCCCACATCCTGCACATGTTCCAAAAGATCGTTTTCCAGCAGCTCATCCAACACAGCGTTTGCCGCCGCGCAAGCCAGCGGGTTCCCGCCAAAAGTAGAAGCATGGTCGCCGGGAGCAAAGGCCGCCGCGGCCGCTTCCTTCGCCAGCAAAGCTCCGATAGGCACGCCGCCGGCCAATCCTTTAGCCATTGCAACTATATCAGGCTCCACCCCGAATATATCATATGCAAAAAGCTTGCCTGTTCGGCCTGCTCCGCATTGAACCTCGTCAAAAATCAAAAGAATATCTTCTTTGGTGCAAAGCTCGCTTATGGTTTTGAGATATTCTACCTTTGCCGGGTTGACGCCCCCTTCTCCTTGTATAGGCTCCAACATGATTGCGCAGGTTTTAGAAGAGACAGCGTTTTTCAAGGCGTCTATATCATTGAAGGGTACGTGTAATATACCTGGCAGAAGTGGATCAAGCTCCTTTTGATATTTATATTGACCTGTAGCGCTTACCGCTCCATAAGTCCGGCCGTGAAAGGAATTTTCCATAGCGATTATCTCATAACGGCCGCTGTTTTTCTTATGGGCGTACTTCCGGGCCATTTTAAGCGCCCCTTCAACAGCCTCCGCTCCGCTGTTGCAAAAGAAGGCTTTATCAAAGCAGCTATTGTCCGTCAGCCTTTTCGCCAAGCGCATCTGAGGCTTTGTCCAGTAAAGATTCGATACGTGAATCATTTCTTTTGCCTGGGCGCTTATGGCTTCCGTTAAGCCTTTATGCCCATGACCAAGACAATTGACGGCAATGCCGGCCACAAAATCCAGATATTTTTTCCCCGCGGCGTCATATACATAAACGCCCTCCCCTTTTTCCAGCACCACCGGAAAGCGGCTGTATGTATTCATAACTGCCTGCCCCGCGGCTTCTATCCAATTTTCATTATTCATGTTCCAGCCTCCTTCTTATTCCATCATAGTCCCGATGCCTTCGTTTGTGAATATCTCCAATATCAAGCAGTGCTCTACCCGTCCGTCCAATATATGCACATGGGCCACACCGGCTTCAACTCCGGCCAAACAGCACTCTACTTTGGGTATCATTCCGCCGGATATGGCTCCGCTGGCTATCATTTTCCTGGCTTCTCCGGCCTTCATATGTGTTATAAGGCTCGCCGGGTCGTTCACATTTCTCAAAACTCCAGCCACATCAGTTAAAAAAACCAGCTTTTCAGCTTTTAGGGCCCCGGCTATGGCAACCGCCCCATAATCAGCGTTTATATTATAGCTATTGCCGTTTTCATCTACCGCCACCGTGCTTATGACCGGAACAAAGTCATTATTTATAAGGGTGTATATCAAATCCGTATTGATTTTAACTACCTGACCCACCTGGCCCAGATCCGCGCCATCCACCAGTTTTTTTTCCGCGAGGATCACATTGTCATCCTTACCGGATATGCCAACCGCCTTTATCCCCTGCATGCAAAGCTGAGATGTAATAGCTTTGTTTACCTTTCCTGCCAAAACCATTTCCACTACTTCCATAGTAGACTCGTCAGTTACCCTCAGCCCGTTTATAAACTTACTCTCTATATTAAGCCTGTTGAGCATAGTATTTATTTCAGGTCCGCCGCCATGCACAACAACAGGCTTGAAGCCTACAAACTTCATAAGTGCAATGTCAGCCATTATAGTGTTTTTAATTTTATCGTTGTTGAGAGCGCTGCCGCCATACTTGATTACTACGGTTATACCGTTGAATTTTTTTATATAAGGCAGAGCCTCTATTAAGATCTTCGCCTTATCTATATATTCCTGCATAAATTGTTCACTCCTATTATTTGGACATTCCTTACGAACGGTACTCTCCGTTTATTTTTACATAATCATATGTCAGGTCGCAGCCCCAGGCTGTAGCTGTGGCGTCCCCGTCCCGTAAAAGGATATCCACATAAATGTGTGTATTCTTCAATATCTCCAGAGCCAGCTCCTCGTCAAATATAACAGGGTTTCCGACATCCATCAGAAGTATTTCTTTTTCTCCGCTTCTGAAAGCTATTGACACCTTATCCGGGTCAAAGCTTCCGCCGCTGTAGCCCATAGCGCATAGAGCCCGGCCCCAATTGGCGTCGGCCCCGAACATAGCGGCCTTAAAAAGGCTTGAGGATATAATGCTCTTCGCTAGCTTGACGGCGTCCTTCTTTGAGACCGCTCCGGTTACCGTCGCTTCTATCAGCTTGCTTGCTCCTTCACCGTCTCTGGCTATGTCTACGGCCAATTTACGGTTTATTTCTCCAAGTGCTTTTACAAATTTATGGTAACGTTCATCCTCCGCCGAAATCAACGGGTTTTCCGCGCAGCCGTTTGCCAGCACAAGCACAGTATCGTTGGTGCTGGTGTCATCGTCTACGGAAATCATATGGTAGGTGTCTTCTACGGTATCCCTAAGAGCCTTCTGTAAAAGCTCCTTTGTTATATTTACGTCGGTGGTAACAAAAGACAGCATCGTAGCCATGTTAGGATGGATCATACCTGAGCCTTTCGCCATACCTCCTAAGGTTACGGTTTTTCCGTCAAGCTCAATTTGCACGGCATAGGCTTTTATAAATGTATCTGTTGTCATTATTGCCTCAGACGCCAACTTACCGTCCTCGTAAGAACCCCCCAAGCCGGAGGAAATCTCCCTTATGCCTTTTTGCACCGCATCCATAGGCATGGGCTGCCCGATAACTCCGGTGGAGCAGATCAAGACCTCTTCAGGCTTTGCGTTAATTTGATCTGCGAAGGCTTCAGCCATCAGCCTGTTATCTTCTATTCCCTGCTTGCCTGTGCAGGCGTTGGCGTTGCCGCTGTTTACTACCAGGCCGTGTATGGCTCCCCCTTTATTGACAAGCTCTTGATCCCAAAGTACGGGAGCTGCTTTTACTATATTAGTTGTAAACATTCCTGCAGCTTTACAAGGAACGCTGCTGTAAACCAAGCATAAATCATTTTTTTGCTTCTTTATCCCGGCAAAACCGCCGGTTGCCTGAAAGCCCTTGGGGCTTACGATGTTTCCATTAATGAAATTCACTTTGTCTCCTCCTTTTTAGCACGGAAATATCGGTAACTGGGTCAGCCCTGTTGTTTCCGGTAAACCAAACATTATATTCATATTTTGCACTCCCTGACCTGCCGCGCCTTTACCCAGATTATCTATAGCGCTTATAACTATGATCCTTCCGGTTCTATCATCCACAGCAAAGCCTATATCACAGAAATTAGAGCCCTTAACCCATTTCGTTTCCGGAAAGCTTCCTTCCTTACACAACCTTACAAAGTATTCATCTCTATAATAATCCAAGTATATATCTCGGAGCTTAGCGTAATCAACCTTCTTTTTCAGCCCGGCATAGCAGCAAGCCAGCATGCCGCGTATCATCGGCACAAGATTTGGCGTAAATACTATATTAACTGTCTGCCCAGCAATCTGTGACAGGCTTTGCTCTATTTCCGGAACATGCCTGTGGTTCAGCACGCCGTAAGGCCGTACGTTTTCAGTTATCTCGCTGAAGTGAGTTCCCAGGCTTGCGCCCCTGCCCGCTCCTGATACTCCGGATTTTGCGTCAATGATAATGCTTCCAGGGTCAATTATTCCTTCTTTTAATAAAGGGTACAAGGCCAACACCGAACAGGTAGGGTAACAACCCGGATTAGCAACCAATGAAGCCGGGCCTACTTCCGCCCTGTTTATTTCGCTTAATCCGTAAACGGCTTTCGGAAGAAGGTCCTTTCCATGGTGAACCGTTTTATACCAAGCTTCATATTCGGCTGGGTCATTTAAGCGAAAATCCGCTCCCATGTCAATTACTTTCGTTTTAGATAGTATGGCTTCTGTCACCTTTTGGCTGGCCGCGCCGTGGGGCATCGCGATAAAGATAACATCGCATTCCTCAGCCAGCGCTTCTATATTTTCTTCCACACAGACCAGTCCGTCCATATGTCTGAAGTTCTCGTATACTTCACCGTAGGCTTTTCCTATGTAGCTCTGGCTTGTAAGAGCTCTTATTTCCACCTGGGGATGAGCCGCCAGAATACGGGTCAGCTCGCCTCCGACATATCCCGTTGAGCCAAGTATACCTGCCTGTATCATATTAACATTCATTCCTTTCGCTGCGCCGAGGCATAAATAATAATGAAAAACTTTAAGTCGTTTAACTAAGAATAATTATACATTCAAATTTAAGTTTATGCAATATTTTTCTTGAAAATTATTGAAATTATTTTTCGGATTATGTATAATAATTCAAAATCAAACTCAAGGAGGATATAACTAAATGAAAGAGAAGATCATACTGGCTTATTCCGGAGGGTTGGATACCACCGTCATCATACCTTGGCTCAAGGATGAGTACCCCGGTAGCGAGGTCGTCGCCGTATGCGTAGACGTGGGGCAAGGCAGCGAGACGGATGGCTTGGAAGAAAGAGCCAAAAAAACAGGAGCGTCCAAATGCTACATACTTGATGTAAGAGAAGAATTTATTAAAGATTATCTCTATCCAATGGTGAAGGCCGGAGCGGTATATGAGGACAAATACCTGCTTGGCACGTCCATCGCGCGCCCGTTGATCGCTAAAAAGCTTGTGGATATAGCTAAACTGGAAGGCGGAACCGCCATTTGTCACGGCGCTACCGGCAAGGGCAATGACCAGATACGTTTTGAGCTTACCGTTAAGGCTTTGGCCCCCCAGCTTAAAATCATTGCGCCCTGGCGCACCTGGTCCATCAGCTCACGGGAGGAAGAAATAGAATATCTTGAAAAGCGGGGCCTTGAAGTGCCTATGCTGAAGGAGCAAAGCTACAGCCGTGACAAAAACCTTTGGCATTTAAGCCACGAAGGACTGGAGCTGGAGGAACCGGAAAACGAGCCCAACTTTAAAAAGCTCCTGCAGCTTTCCGTTATGCCGGAGGATGCGCCAGATACGCCTGCTTATATTGAAATGGAATTTGAAAAAGGCATACCTGTAGCGCTTAACGGCAAAAAAATAGGCCCGATAGAGCTTATGGACCAACTGAACACTATAGGCGGAGCCAACGGCATAGGCATTGTGGATTTGGTAGAAAACCGTGTTGTCGGTATGAAAAGCCGGGGTGTTTATGAGACTCCCGGAGGAACCATCCTTTACTATGCCCACCGTGAGCTGGAATATCTTTGCCTTGACAGGCAGACCACTGAGCATAAGGAAATGGTTGGAATAAAATTCGCCGATCTTGTATACAGCGGTCAGTGGTTCACTCCGCTGAGAGAAGCTATCAGCGCATATGTAGACGTAACGCAGCAAACAGTCACCGGCAAGGTGCGCCTGAAGCTTTACAAAGGGAATATCATATCCGCGGGAAGCCAGTCCCCCTACTCCCTCTATAACCAGAACCTGGCCAGCTTCACCACCGGCGACCTGTACGACCATCACGACGCGGAGGGCTTTATAAACCTGTTCGGCCTTTCCATGAAGGTTCGGGCGATGATGGAGCAAAGCAACGCCTCCGATATAGGGAAATAAACAGCTATGAAAACTCCCCATGAACATTTCACCAAAGTTCATGGGGAGTTTTGTCTACGCTACCATTTTAAACGTAATAGCGTCCAGTGCCTTTTGTCCGTTTTCAATAATTCCGTTTAACGACATCTTCACATCGTCCTGATAATAACAAATTGCGCTAAGCTCGTCATAGATAAAGTCATAATTGGCGTCTGTATGTAATATCTCCTGAGTCGCCATGGTAAGGTCTTTTCTTTCGTCTATCTTTAGCAACGCTTCCTGGATACGGGGGCTTTCTTCATTTAACCCGGAATGAAAATCCCTAAACATAGCCATTTGCTCTCCATCAAGAGAAGAACGTGTATAGGCCATAAGATCCATAGTGGTTTCCAATCTGGCAGTAATTTTATTTTTTTCCTTTAACAATTCCGAAATTTCTCTTGTGTTGTTTCCTATATCGGCCAAAGCACTTTCAATTTGCTCAGGCCCAATATTTTCCCTGTTTATCACTTGTTTTAATACCAGTATTATTTTCTGCTGGCTTTTGTACACTTCATACGCGATCATATCAATCCTAAGTAATGATGGCCGGGATAACAATGCTGCCACAAGCAATCCTCCGATTACTTTTTTCATTTTCAGCCTCCACTCTTCACTGCGGAGTCGCGCAGCGCTTTTCGCAAGCGCTTGCGTTCGTCTCGCGTTCAGAGAACCTACGCCTCCCTACTCCTGCCGCCGGCAGCGGTAGACTTTGGTTCCTTCGCATCTTCCTGCTTATTGTGTTAAGCATTTCCTTTGTATCCTTTTACAAATAATATTATCTCCAATAAATGTGAATAGACTGTGTACGTTTTTTAAAGCTTTCGTAAAAAATTATTAACATAATTATTTATATGAACAGCTTAGAAAATGTTGCCTGTACACACTCCAAACAGAGCGGCGGCACCAATATAAACCACCGGATGTCTTTCAATTTTATTGGTTAAAAAGAATAATACCGCAAAGAGCAATATCCCCTTTATATTAAATACGTTGGAAAGCATGCCAGAAGTCTGATATAAATCCAAATTTAGGAGGCTAACTTTTATTACATTGAAGCCGGCTGCGGCTATTAGGGCAGTAACAGCCGGACGCAGGCCGTAAAACGCGTCCTTTACCAATTGGCTGTCTTTAAAGCGTTCCAAAAAATTTGCGATAATAATAATGATGATAATTGAAGGAAGCACCAAACCAGTTGTAGCGACAACACCGCCCAAAACGCCCGCTGTCCTAAAACCCGCGTAAGTTGCCATATTTATACCAATAGGCCCTGGAGTAGACTCTGAAATGGCTATCATATCCAAAATCATAGCTTCGCTGAACCAAGCAGGATAACGCTGAGAAATTTCATATAAAAAGGGAATCGTAGCCATGCCGCCGCCAATAGCGAAAAGTCCCGTCTTAAAAAACTCGTAAAATAAAAGCAAATACGTCACGGCCTTTCCCCCCTTCTCTTGACCTTCATGATAATTACTCCAAAAAGCACTGCAAATATAACTATCAGAATCGGCGACAGGTTAAACCAAAGGGACATAACCAATACCACAAAAAAGGCAAATACGCCTGCCTTATCCTTAACACCGGATTTCCACAAATTTATCACTGCGTTTGCTATCAAAACCGATACGGCTACACGTATTCCCTCAAAAGCATTTTGTACTATCTCAAGATCGGCAAAATTTTGTATGAACGCGGCAATAATCGTTATTATCACCAAAGAGGGAAATACAATGCCAGCCGTAGCTATAAGCGCCCCAGATACCCCCTTGCGCTTATAGCCCACAAATGTTGCTGTGTTTACCGCGATAATTCCGGGAGTACATTGGCCTATAGCGTAATAATCCAGTATTTCTTCTTCAGTGACCCAATGCCGCTTATACACCAGCTCATTTTGGAACATGGGCAGCATGGCATAACCGCCTCCAAATGTCACCGCTCCTGTTTTGCAAAATATCCAAAAAAGCTCAAGTAATTCCTTCATGGTTCCTCCAGTATAGTATTAATCAAATTTAATTTTTGAAAGAGCATCCGCCAGAGCAAAATTCCCGTCCCGTTCCTTTTTCTGATCATCAAGGTACCGTTCAACATCCCGTTTATTTACTCCCCGGCCTTCCTTTTCCCTTCTTTCCTGAAAGGATTCGTAGCTTTCCTTATGTCCGCAGACGCAGACAAACCTGCGTTTATCTCCCTGTCCAATAAGCTCAAGCTTCTTATGGCATAGAGGGCAGCGAGCATTGGTTATTACCGATACGCTTTGGCGGTAACCGCACTCCCTGTCTTGGCATACCAGCATTTTACCTTTTTTGCCCGCCACCTCCAAGAGGAACTTTCCGCAATCCGGACAGTGCTCCCGGGTCATATTATCATGGCGGAAGGTAGCGTTGCTAGATTTGATTTGACTAATTATAGATTTTGTATACTGAGTTATTTCCTCAATGAATTTTCGCTGATTCTCTTTCCCCTGGGATATTCCCATAAGCCTTTGCTCCCACCTGGCGGTAAGCAAGGGCGAGGTAAGCTCGGAAGGAGCAAGCTGCAAAAGCTGCCGTCCCTTTTGGGTAATGAATATATCCTTACCCCTCTTCTCCATTACAAATGAATTAAAGAGCTTTTCGATAATATCCGCCCGGGTGGCCACAGTGCCTATTCCTCCGGTTTCACCAATAGTTTTTATAAGCTCCTTGTTGGAGGTTTCCATATAGGCGGCCGGGTTTTCCATTGCCGTCAGCAAGGAAGCCTCGGTAAAAGGAGCGGGAGGCTTTGTCTTGCCGGAGGTTTTCGTAAGCTTCTGAATCTTAAGGCTTTCGCCCTTTTTAAAATCCGGCAGGGTTTGGGCGTCGTCTTCATCTTCAGGATCATGATATACCTCCCGAAAGCCCTGTGCCAGTACCCTTTTACCTTTTGCCTTGAAAATTTCCCTGCCAATTTCCATGGTCAAATCTGTTTGTTCATATTCAAAAGCCGGATAAAGAGCAGCTAAAAAACGTTTTATGACCATATCATAGATACGCCGCTCTTTTTCATTCATGTTCTCCAAAATCGGAGACTGTTCCGTAGGTATAATGGCGTGATGATCGGATACCTTTTGGTTGTTTACAAAGTGAAGATTAGACGGGAATTTTTTATTCACCAGCGCAAAGCAAATTTTCTTATACGGCCCTAATGAACAAGCCTTCAGGCGTTCCGGTATGGTAGGCACTATGTCTGTTGACAGATATTTGGAATCAGTACGTGGATAGGTCAACGCCTTATGGCTTTCATATAGACTTTGCATGGTGTTAAGGGTTTCCTTGGCCGAATAATTATACAGTCTGTTGGCGTCAGCCTGAAGCTGGGTCAAGTCATATAAAAGAGGCGGCATAGTTTTTTTAAGGCTTTTCTTAATGTCAGCGAGCTTCCCCGGCTGATTGGCGGCGTTCTTAATTACTTCGTCACAAAGGCTTTCATCGAAAGTAGAGCTTTGCCCTTTGCTGTACCATGTAAAATTGACGCCCTTTGCCTGCGCGGTTATTCCGAAATAAGCTTTTGGAACGAACTTTTGTATTTCCTGCTCTCTTTTGGATATCATGGCCAGTGTAGGGGTCTGCACCCGCCCGCAGGAAAGCTGCGCGTTAAACTTGGTAGTAAGGGCCCTTGTGGCGTTTATGCCTACCAGCCAATCCGCCTCTGCCCGTGCCGCTGCCGAATGATACAGGTTTTCATATTCCTTGCCGTCCCGCAGCTTTTGAAAGCCTTCCTTTATAGCCTTTTCCGTCACGGAGGATATCCAAAGACGCTTTAGAGGCTTCCTGACTCCGGACTTTTCCAATATCCAACGGGCCACTAACTCCCCTTCCCGTCCGGCGTCGGTCGCAATGACTACCTGCCCCACGTCCTTTCTCAAAAGCTGGGCTTTAACAAGGTTGTATTGCTTAGCCGTACCTTTTATTACCACCAGTTTTAATTCCTTAGGCAATATGGGCAAGTCGTTTAAATCCCATTTTTCATATTTTTTATTATAGACATCCGGATCCGCCAGCGTAATCAAATGACCCAAGGCCCAGGTAACCACGTATTTTTCATTCTCCAGACATCCGCCGCCCGCAGGCTTTGCACCCAAAGCCTTCCCTATGTCCTTTCCGACGGAGGGTTTTTCCGCCAATACTAAGGTTTTACTCATTTTATGTTTTCCTTTCTAGGCAGTGCTTGGAAATAAACTTTACATCTTCCTTGTCTTTTTGCCTCATTGCCGCGTCAACTCCGCCTAGCGCACCTCCAGTGCGCGTCGTTGTCGTTTCCTTGCACTGCGGCAAAAATCC
>Ga0153953_1000718_pt1 | contig 11916 bp, 4 predicted proteins | sample TSNJ037MetaG_FD_104718 | JGI IMG/M metagenome (GOLD analysis project Ga0153953, IMG submission 104718) | Attine ant fungus gardens microbial communities from New Jersey, USA - TSNJ037 MetaG | ecosystem: Host-associated > Fungi > Mycelium > Unclassified | place: USA: New Jersey, Wharton State...
ACGGGGAGTTTTACTTTGATTCAGAACTGGTATATCTGGATGGCAGTTTCTACGGCATTGGCGTGTTGGATAACGGATATACAATGGATTACTCGTTCATCCGTTATAACCTGAAAAAAGACAAATGGGTGAGGGTAGGAAATGCGCCAGGTGACGGAGAGTTCTCTTTGCTTGTTCATTCTACGTTAGCGGTGTATAACGGAAAGCTGTATTTGATGGGTGGGTTAAACACAAGAACCTATGAACCAGGCAAGGCAGTCCGTGTTTACGATCCCGTAAAGAAAACCTGGAGTGCAGGAACCGGTTTGCCGGAAGCCAGATTTTCCGCAATTGGCAGACAGGTGGGCGACAGCCTGGTATTGGTGCTCGGCGGAAACAGCAGTGGAACTTCCCCCAAAACGCTTGTCTATAAGAACAATACATGGACGACAGGAGGCGCAGTTGCAAATCCCCTTAATTATTCCGCTTATCTGGCTCCATCCGATGCGGATAATGGAATACTTATTACCGATGAAGAGATGGAAACAACGGGATATTTTAGAGAAATAAAATATTATCATGCGCCGGTAGGCGTGATTTCTGATGGCCTGATCATATCAGGGCTGCCCAGCGATTCACTGGGAGATACCTATACCTATAGTCTTTCGGGTAAGTCCTTCAAAGCTTCCGAGTATCAGCTTACCACAAAGATTACCGGATACGATGCGGCAGGGGTGGCAGTTGGCAGTAAATTTTATGTGATTTATGGAAATGAATCTGATATTTATGATATGGATGATGACTACGAAGATTATGGAGATTATATGACAGGTTATGGAGCAATAAACCTTGTAAGTATACCTGTAAAGTCCGGCTTGTTCTCGGTTTCCCCAGGTACGGTGAAGAACGGTAAGATTTCCGGGATCGGAAATTATCTGCCCGGTCAGAACGCAACCCTTGAGGCGGTGCCGAACAAAGGATATTATTTTAAAAAGCTTACGGTAGACGGCAAAGTGATAAGCGGCAATACTACTTCAGTTCTTATGAATAAGAATGTGAAAGCGACCGCTGATTTTGCGGCTTATAAAACAAAAGTTACGTTAAACAACACGAATGTGACATTAGCACCCGGCAAAACCAGGCGGCTGAAGGCAACGGTTAAGGGAAGCGCCAACGGAAGCAAAACAGTAACGTGGAAGTCGAGCAATACGAAATATGCAACGGTTAATAATAGTGGTAAAATCACTATTAAAAAAGCAGGACTTGGAAAAACCGTTACCATAACGGCAACGGCAACAGACGGTTCCAGGGCAAAAGCTACCTGCAAGGTGTCAATCTGGAAAAGAATAAAGAAAATCACCTTATCTGCGAAGAAAACCACATTAAAGGCAGGAAAAACGCTGCAGATCAAAGCAAAGTTTAGACCGAGAACGGGGATTTTAAAGACCTTGACATGGACTTCAGGCAATACAAAGTATGCAACGGTCAGTACAGAAGGGAAGGTGACGGCCAAGAAAGCGGGGATTGGAAAAAAAGTAACAATTACGGCGATGGCGACGGATGGCAGTAAGGTGAAAGGGAGATATGTTATTGAGATTAAAAAGTAGTATTGAGTAATACAATGACAGACAATAAATTATTATTGGTGGCACAAGGCTAATGTTATAGCTTTGTGCCTTATTTTTTATATTTATATAATAAAAAAATAAAAATAAATCGTAAGAAAATTAACTTTTTTGGTGAAATAAGGAAAAAGCGTAATTTATCATAATAATTACGGAGAATAATGAATTGAAGTAAAAGTAATATTTGATAAAATAGATTAAAGGATTAATCTTTCGACAAAAACTATAATAAATTAATGATTTCTAATTTTAATATAAGATAGAATTATTTCCATAGACATGTATGAAGTTTTACATGTGCTGTGTTGACAAATAAACCAGAATTATGGAGATGACAGATGATAGGTCGATAATACTTATCAGTGTTCTCCAGGGCATTTTTGAGAATTCAAGTGTCCAAGTATATAACAATTAAGGAGGTGAATTGAATAAATATATTGTTTTAGTCATTTTAGCAATCAAATGAAACAGGCATTCTGAAGGATATGCACAATAATGTTAGTGATTGCAATGATGACGGATATGATTTTAGGTGACTTTGTCATTGTGCAGGCAGCACCGGCTGAAACAGAGCCGGAGAATTTGGAATTTTGAATCAGCAGTACGAATGATATCTATTTATTTTATTGTCTGAGGAAATAATAATGGATTTAGAGAAAGAATTTAAATATGAAAAGGGAGAGAAAACTTTATGAGATTACGTATAAAATCAAGGAATAAGATAATATCGTTACTTATTGTATTTGCGATGATTATTTCTATGATCCCATTATCAATCATACCGGCGATTCCGGTACTGGCCGCTCCGGATGACCTTACAAGAGCTGCCATGTACACTGCTGCCGAGGGCAATATCGCCCGCAGCGGAACCCCCACCGCCCAGGTCACGAACCCATGGCAGACGGGGACGGGGAATGGTCCAATTGCGCTCAATAACGGCGTGCTTGGCGGGAACACCATCCATAACACCACATGGAATTCCCTGAGTACCGAGAATCCGGTATGGGTCCAAATTGAATGGGACCAGGAGCAGACCATAGATGCCACACGCGTCATGTGGGCTTGCGAAGGGACTAGCAGCAACATCAGGCTTCCGGTAAGTGCGATCGTCCAATACTGGGATGGATCGGCGTTTCAGGAAGTCACGAACATGAGAGATCCAAACGGCGCCGCCGTAACCAGTGTCGGCTGCGAGGGAACTTATGGACCCAGTGATACGAACTGCAGCAACATGAGGGAGTGGAATGGCGTGACTTTCGATGCAGTATCCACGACCCAGCTGCGCTTGGTAATGACGATCCAGAGCGGATCCGAGGGTACCGGTATCGGTGAGTGGGAGATTTTTAACTACACAGGCGAACCGATACTGAAGTCTGCATCCATTTCAGGAGACAATCAGATCGTTATGTCGGAAAGCAAGGTGTATACGGGGAACTATACGGTCAACGGTTTGGAAGGTGTTACCTATGAATGGAGCCTTGAAAGCCCAAGCGCCGTAATCGTTGGCAGCACTACAGACGAAACGGTTACCGTAAGGGGAACGGCTCCGGGAACCGCGGATCTTGGATTGACGGTACGGCATGAAAGCGGGGTACAGGAAGCCACTGCCACCATGCCGATCACTATAGTCAATATCTCGGGATCTATTGATGGTGCTGCTACTGTATATGAAGGCGTAGAATCAGAATATATTGTTAACGTAGAATCAGGCTCATTGGAGGACATTACCTATACATGGGCATTGGATAATGCGAATGCGGCCATCGTAGGCAGCAACACGGATCGGACGGTTAAGATAAAAGGTGTCACAGCCGGACCTGTAGATCTGACGGTTACACTGGGTCATGCGGAGAGCGGTCAATCCATTCCTGTAACCAAGGCCGTCAATATTAAGAGTCCGCAAGATGCAGTAGTAGATTATGAAACCAATACGGCAGCAGGGCGGGCGCCAATCTTACCTCGAAGAGTTGTGGTCAGTGACGTACGATTTGACACGCCGACGGCGAGTCTTGTCGATGGCCGTAAGGGATATGATTTTGGTGAATCCTTTGAGGACAGTTTGATTCCGGTAGATTGGGATATGGACAGCTTCTCAGCGGCTGACTATGCCCTTGACCAAGTAGGCGAATCCTTTACCATAACCGGTAAGACTGCAGATGACAGCAGGGTGCCCGGACTGAACGCAACTGCCATCATCACCGTAGTAGAGCCTATGGCAGCTCCGGATTATAACCATTCCATCACTTCTGAGAACGTCGTATTTGAGGATGATTTCTGGAAGCCTAAGATGGATGTAAACGCAACGGAAACATTTGACCATGCCATTGACCGATTAGAGAATTATAACAATACCAATTATACAATTCGTAACTTTAGAAATGCCCGTTCGAGATTACAAGCCGTATGGAATGGTGACGACAATCCTGCCGCTCCGGCATATACGGGATACGTATTCCAGGACACGGACATGTACAAGACATTGGAAGCATTTGCTTACAACTTGTCAACCATTTGGGATGATCCCGAAATGCAGGATAGAAAAGTATATTTACAAGACACATTGGACGAGTGGATTGGTCTCATTGAGGACATCCAATACGCAGACGGTTATATTGGATCCCATTTCTCCGCACGTTCCACGAGAACGAATGGTACGGCCGGAACACATACAGGCAGGACGAATCTCTCCATGGTACATAGGTGGAGCAGCATGGCCAAGCATGAGATGTACAACATTGGACATTTCCTTGAAGCAGCCGTGGCCTATACGCGTTACTCCGTCGCCACGGGTCAGAACGATTATACTTTATATGAAGTGGGCAAGAGAGCGGCAGATCATGTCGTAAACGTATTTGGACCCGATGGTTATCGTCACGAAGTGCCGGGTCATGAAGAGATTGAGTTGGCTATGATGAAGTTCGCCATTCTGGTAGAAGAATACGAAGGCGTGGGTACAGGACAGAAATACAGAGACACGGTAAAACTATTAATTGACAGACGTGGTGAATCCAATCGTGCGAATGTTCGTGAGAGCGGATACAATGCGGGTACTTACAGCCAGGATTACACACCGCTTAAAGAAGAGACTAAAGCAGTGGGACACGCCGTTCGTGCCTGCTACCTTTATACAGGAGCAACGGACGTAGCAATATCCCTGCCGGACAGTGATCCCGATAAAGCAGCATATCTGAATGGCATTGGCAACATTTATGATTCTATGTCCGAAAAGAACACCTATATTACGGGTGGTTTGGGTTCCGGTGAGACATCCGAAGGATTTGGAGAAGACTATGGTCTTCCTGCGCAGGGAGCCTATCTGGAAACTTGCTCCGCCATCGCCGGAGCCAATTGGTATCAAAGACTGAATCTTTTCTATGAAGATGCCAAGTATGCCGATGCTTATGAGAAAGCATTATACAATGGTATATTGACCGGCGTGGAATTGAACGGAAAAAGATTCTATTATGGCACTGATTTGGATAGTGCGAATGGTAAGAACCGTACATCTTGGATGGATTGCGCCTGCTGTCCTCCGAACTTGATTCGTACGATTGCCAATATCGGCGGTTATATGTACACCGTGAACAAAGACGTAGTTTTCAAGAACCTGTATGGCGGCAATACGGCCAACATCAACGTCGAAGGAACCAATGTCAATATCAAGGAAGTATCCAACTATCCCTGGGAAGGCATGATTGACATGACGGTAACACCTGATGAGGAGAAGGAATTTACTTTGAACCTCCGTATCCCCGGATGGATCAAAGCACAGAAAAATCAACAGGTTACTATCAAAGTCAATGGCGAAGAAATCGATGCGACACCCAGCGCCAAAGGTTATGTAGCCATCACGAGAACATGGTCAGAGGAAGGTACGGATGTTTACATGGATATGCCGCTCGAAATCCGATTAACAGAACCTGATGACAATGTAGGGGCGACCAGAGATTATAGTACGGCTGAGGACGTAGCTGCGAGTTGGGTAAATGCAGACAACAACCTTTGGAACAAAGTAGCCATCGAGAGAGGCCCTATCACATATTGTGCAGAACAGGCAAGTCTCCTGAACTCAACGAATACGGCGGCATCTCAGGTTCGCGTGGGCAGGAATAATGAACTTACTGCTACATGGAATCCCGACTTACTCCGCGGTATTGTAGAGATTCGCGGTACGATGAAATATGGTACTTCGGATGCGTCCACGGCAACCCAGGAAGTTCAATTTATACCATTCTACACCAAGAATAACAGAGGCAACAACAGAGGCAGCAATGGCGACGGTGCAAACCCGAACAACGGCGGATCTATCCGTGTATGGTTCCATGCAGTACAGGATGATCTTGACGTGGATATCCGAGGTGACAAGAATAGAGTAACTGAAAATGAGACAGCGAAACTGATTGCTACACCGAAGGTCAACTATGCGGTGAAAGAGCAGGCGAATAGCTATGAATGGACAATTATTGAGGGTGCCAACGTGATTGCAATGGAAGGCGATGCAGTACCCGGACTGACTGCAGACAGCGGTTATGAGAAGATCGGCGGGCTCAATGGCCTGACGCGTCCGAACTCAACGGCTTACTTCTGCGGCGTGGAGCCAGGCAGTGCAACGGTGCAAGTCCAGATGAAAAATGCAGCCGGTCAGGTAGTTGCTACGGATACGTATGAGATTACCGTAGAAGGTGAGGTTGATTCTGCGACGCCTCCGAGTATCTCCGGTCCTGAAGCTTTGAGCTTGGCTGAAGGCTATGCTGCAACATCATCCAATACATTTTCATTAGGCGGAGCAACACCGATTACGGTAACGCCAGACACGACCCATGGCGGCAAGATCACATGGAACAACAGCTTGAAAAGATTAGAAATCGCAGCCGGCCTTGCAGTAGGAACTTATCCGGTCGTATTAACCGCAAACAATGGTAATACTCCGGATGCCACAATGACATTTACCCTGACGGTTACGGAGGCACCGCCTAAGATTAGCGGAATGAACGAGATGACGTTGAGGGAGGGATATGAGGGCACCTCTACGAGTGCATACAACATCACGGGTACGGCACCGATTACGGTAACGCAAAACACGACTTATGACGACAAGATCACATGGAACAATGAAACGAAGAAATTAGTCATTGCGGAAGGTTTGAATGAGGGTACTTATCCAGTCGAACTTACCGTAGCAGGCAAGGCTGAACCAAATGCAAACTTAACATTTACATTGACGGTTAAAAAGGCCGTTGATGCGAAGCAGCTATATGAAGCCCTGGTGCTTTATTACATCTATGATCCGGATGAAAAAGGCGCAGACAATAAGACGGTTAAGGACTATTCCTTAATGAGAAACGACGGTACAATCGAAGGAACACCATCTGCCGCACAATGGACGGGTAATGGATATGCCATCAATTCCGGCAATTATATCAGCATACCCACAACGGCCAATCTGGTTGGACCAAACATGACATTAATATTCACCATGATACGTACGGCGGCGCAATCTGGCAATGGCAGTCTTTTCAGCGGTCAACAGGCATGGAATTCATCATTTGGCATCTGGATGAACACCAATGGACCATACTGGGCACAAAGCGGTGGCAGCACCAACCTGGGTGATGGCGGATATCCCATGGAAACTCTATGGCCGGTCAATCGTACGAGAGAGTTCGCTTTCTCTATGTCGGCACCGGAGACAACAGGCAATGGTTCAGGATTCTACATGGTTGATGGCGAGAAGCTGACGGTTACGCCGCCTGCTAACCGGATCGTAACGCCAACGGAAGCACAACTCACCGGCGGTTACCGCATCGGCCAGAACTCCTGGGGCGGTGAGAATTTAACAGATGCTACATTCAGCAAGCACATGATATTTAACAGAGGTCTTACAGAAGACGAAGTGCAGGCCGTATATGACGGTATCTTGAATCCTCTCACCGTGAATCACAGTGTCATTGGCAGCGAAGACACCGGTACTCTTACAGCGAAACAGGCCAATGGAAATGATCTGCGTAATGGCGGCAAGGCAATTAGGTCAACCGATGTAGAATTCACCGCAACTCCTGAGCCGGGCTACGAGGTCAAAGAATGGAAAGTAGATGGTGTTGCAGAGCAGACAGCAGGAAACACTTTAACACTTTCCAGTCTTCAAAGTGATACGACTGTGACGGTAGAGTTTGAGTTGAAAGGGATTCTTGAGTTAGTAGAAGAAGCAGCTCAGGCAGCAAAAGATGCACAGGAAGCAGCTGATGCAGCGAAAGCAGATGCAGAAGCAGCGGCAAAAGCAGTAGAAACCGCAGAAACCGCAGCAGAAAATGCAAGAGCGGAAGCAGAGAAAGCAGCAGCCGAAGCAGCGAAAGCACTGGCAGAAGCAGAAAAAGCAAAAACCGAAGCGGATAAAGCAAAAGTCGAAGCGGATAAAGCATTAGAAGAAGCCGGAAAGTCAGAGACAGCAAGAATTGCAGCGGAAGCAGCGAAAGCAGCAGCCGAAGCAGCGCAAGGAAAGGCAGAAACAGCGCAAGGAAAAGCCGAAGCAGCGCAAGGAGAGGCAGAAGCAGCGCAAGGAAAAGCAGAGGAAGCGCAAAGGGCAGCAGAAACAGCGAAAACAGCAGCGGAAACAGCAAAAACGGCAGCAGAAACAGCCAAAACAGCAGCAGAAACAGCAGCTGCGGCAGCAGAAACAGCCAAAACGGCAGCAGAAACAGCCAAAGACGATGCAGTAGCAGCAAAAACAGCAGCAGTAGCAGCAAGAGACGAAGCTGTAACGGCAAAAAATGACGCTGCAGCAGCAAAAACAGCAGCACAAACAGCCAAAAACGATGCGGAAGCGGCAAAGAATGACGCTGTAACGGCAAAATTGGCAGCAGAAGCAGCAAAACTGGCAGCAGAAGCAGCAAAAGCAGAAGCAATAGCAGCAAAAACGGCAGCAGAAGCAGCAAAAGCGGATGCAGAAGCGATAAGAGCAGATGTAATAGCAGCAAAAGCGGCAGCAGAAGCAGCGGCAGAAAAAGCAGAAAAAGCAAAAGCAGATGCTGAAAAAGCAGCAGCAGACGCAGCACAAAAGAAAAAAGATGCAGAAGAAGCAAGAATAGCGGCACAAAAAGCTCAAAAAGCAGCCGAAGAAGCGCTGAAAGCAGTACAGGAAGCACAGGCGGCAGCGAAGAAGGATGCAAATGCAATCGATTTGGCCGGAAGAAAAGTTAAAATCAATTCTGCTAAGAGAACAAAGAATAAAATAAAGGTCACTTTGAAAAAAGATACGGCAGCAGCCGGATATCAAATTCAATACTCATTAAAGAAGACCTTTAAAGGTAAGGCTACCAAAACCACAAAGAATACCTCCTATACAACCGGCATTCTGAAGAAAAAGACGTATTATGTTAGAGCAAGAGCATATACAACTGATTCCAGAGGCAAGAAAGTATATGGACAATGGAGTAATGCAAAAGTAGTTCGCGTAAAATAATTAATGTAACTTTATCAAAACGTAATTAATTATGGTTCCCTCAATAGATATAGTATCTGTTGGGGGAACTTGTTTTTCGAAATAAAAAAACTCCCGCAATTATGCACCATTGCACCAATTGCGGAAGTTTAAGGGGAGGATAAGTATTTTTCATTTCTCTTTTGCAAATTGCTCATAATTGGAGGGGGATCCAATCATCAAGCATACGCTTAATCAAATAGTAGTACCGACGTTTTAACCGACGTTACTTTCTATGAGATTAATTATAGTATGAGCAAAAAACATTATCTTATACAATTATTTGAAATTTTTTATAAAAAAAATTATTTTGAAAAAAACTACAAAATGTTATATAATAAACCTATTGCTATACAAAATAAGATTATATAACAAAGGATGGGATAGAAATGGGATTATTAAAAGAATGGAGAGATATAGCGTATTCTCAGGAAACAGATAAAAAGGAACTGCAGAAATATTGGACAGAGTATTTTTTGGTTGAAAAAGGGATTTATGAACAACTTTTAGAGAACCCTGAAGAAGAAGTGAAAGGAACCGTAAAGGAACTGTCTGAGAAATATGAAACACCTGTTTTGACGATGGTTGGTTTTTTGGATGGTATTGATGACAGCTTGAAGATCGGGAATCCGATTGAAGAAATGGATGAAAATACGGAAGTAAGCCTGGCATTCGACAAAGAAAAATTATATAAGAATATGGTAGATGCAAAAGCTGAATGGCTGTATGAACTTCCTGTTTGGAATGAAATATTTGATGAAGATACAAAGAAAGATCTTTATAAAGAGGCCAAAAAGGCCAATACCATTGTAAAGGGAGAGAAGGTTGGCAGGAATGATCCGTGTCCTTGCGGCAGCGGAAAAAAATATAAAAAATGCTGTAGTAAATAGAACCTATCCGCCATTATGTCAGCAAAGCTAACGCGCCGCCGACAGCAAATACACCAAGTGTTTTTGAATTTGGGAGTAAAGACAAAGGAGAAAGAGTGTTTATGAGCATAGGTTTGATTATCTTAGGCATACTGTGTTTAGCGTATTATATCTTTTTGTGGGCACATGGACTGGATTTTTCTATTGTTTGGCTTTGCTGTGCTGCTGTATTAATATGCGGAGGCCTTATAAGAAGCTATATGCTTCGGCATGAGATCCATCTGCCGGGGGCTGTGAAAGTCACAGGTGGAATTATTATCACAATTGGAATTATCTTCTTTGTTGTAGTGGAAGGAATGATTTTTCATGGAATGATGAGAAAAGCAGATTCCAACCTCAACTACATTATTGTATTGGGAGCGCAGGTACGGGGAGAGACACCCAGCAAGGCGCTTCGAAAAAGACTGGAAAGGGCAGCCGTATATTTAAAAGAGAATCCGGACACCAGGGCAGTGTTGTCAGGTGGTCAGGGAAGAGACGAAATTATTACGGAAGCGGAAGCGATGTATCGTTATTTGAAAAATGCAGGCATTGCAGAGGAACGGCTGATAAAGGAGGAGAATTCTACCAACACAGAAGAAAATTTGCGTTATAGTGCCGAAATGATAGGAGATAAATCAGCTCGAACCGGAGTGGTAACGAATAATTTTCATGTTTTTCGTGCAGTGGAGTTGGCTAAGAAACAGGGATATACGAATGTATCAGGTATTCCTGCAAAGTCAGATCCGGTGAATCAGCCGCATTATATTATACGTGAATTTTTTGCGGTAGTTAAAGAAAAAATAGTCGGAAATATATGAAACGGCATTCCGGCCGGAATTTTAAAGATAAATAATAAGCAGTGAAGCGGATTAAAAATGGCCGTTTCACTGCTTGCTTTTATATTAGGACTTAACTTTTGCTGGAATTGTCTTTACCATTTGCCACCGCCACCGGAACTGCCTAAAGTCATATTCGTACTGCTAAAGGTTACACTTCCCAGCGAATTGCTTCCGTTATAGAATGAATAAGTTAAATTCTTTTGGAAAGCAGGTGTCGAAACTACAATAGATTGATAAGCCTTAGGCGGTGTTACTTTGATTATTTCATTATTAGCAGAATCTTTTACGGTAAAAGTCGTACCTGCAGAAGCTGTTGAAGTAAGGGTGATTTTTACGGAGCACTGGGTAGAGGTACTGGATGGTGCCTGGGCCATACCTGAACTGCCTGCTGCGATTATAGTTCCGCCGCTGATATTAAAAGTACCATCATAATCCAATGCAGCGTTGCCATTATCGGTAGGACCGTAAACTACGACATAACCGTTGGTCATAAGGAAATCTCCATTTACATCAATACCATCGCCTGCTGCATTGACCGTAATGTTGCCGCCAGAGATTGACAGAGAACCTTTGGAGGTGGATTCGGCGCCGCCTCCGCCAGGACGGAATTTATCATTCGGATTACTGGTAGTAGTTGAATCCACGCCGCCTGCTGCATTGATACCGTCATCGCTGGCTATTACTGAAATAATACCGCCTTTCAGGTACATATCGGCGCCTTCTATTCCTTCATAGGACTTTAGAATAGTAATATCGCCATCATTGATTGTTAAAGTGACATCAGCATGAATAGCGTCATCACCGGCGCTAAGCGTCAAGGTTCCGCCATTGATTTCTAAATCATTGTTGCTGTGTACGGAATCATCCACAGAATTAATTTGGATGGTACCTCCGTTGATTTGCAGCAATCCGATACTTTCCGTATCAGAAACCAAAACACCAGAGGCCAGACCTTTATCTGTGGATTGAATATTGATATTTCCACCGTTAATAGTAAGACCGGCATCTGCCTGTATGCCGTCATCATACGCCTGGATATTGATATTTCCTCCATTGATGAAAGCGCCCAAAACCGCATCGGCGAA
>Ga0153953_1000721_pt1 | contig 11893 bp, 5 predicted proteins | sample TSNJ037MetaG_FD_104718 | JGI IMG/M metagenome (GOLD analysis project Ga0153953, IMG submission 104718) | Attine ant fungus gardens microbial communities from New Jersey, USA - TSNJ037 MetaG | ecosystem: Host-associated > Fungi > Mycelium > Unclassified | place: USA: New Jersey, Wharton State...
CTATCGTTTGGCTCCATGATTCATCAGGTTCTCAACAAAACCTTTGACAAGCTGGTATTCGTAAGGGGGCAGTTTCGCTATGTCGTTGAAGGTTTCGTTACGTTCCTCATATGGATTAAAGCTAAGGTCGTCTTGCATCAGGTAATCGGGATTGATCAGCAGCGCATCACAAAGGCGGATCAACATATTGTATCCGGGCCTATTGCGATTTTTCTCATAACTCCGTATCACATGCTCTGACGAGCCGCACCGGATGGCAAGCTGTTCCTGTGTCAGCCCTTTTTGCTCGCGTTGATATCTGAGCCGTTCACCAAAACTATTCACCTTATCACCTCCCCCCATGATGTTTTGCCAGGAGCAATCTGTACATCATAATAATTATACAGCCCGCCGTGTTTATTGGTTAGTACATTTATTATATGGTTACCGTATATTTTTATATTGGTCAAAATAGAAGTATTTTTGAATAAAAACTATATTTTTTTATTTTTTTCTGGAAATGGCCGTACAAATAGTGTATTATAAACATATATATTTTATACGGTCAATAATGCAGGAGGTTATAAAGTTGAAGAAGTGCATTTCAACCTATTGATTTGAGCTCGCGTTTTGCGAACAAGTTCGCATCAAGCGGACATGGGGTATAAGGTTGAAAGAAAGTCACTTTCAACTATTGATTTTGAGTCCGCTGAAGCGGACATGGGTATAAAAATGGATTAACCTGTTTTAGCAAACATAACCAGGCAGCCCGGAGGAAGACAAGAGTGTAACTGAGGAGAGATAAATGACTCACAAAAAGTACAGCGTAATGGTAGTTGACGATAATGTAACGAATCTGACTGTGGCAAAGAGGATATTGACCGATTATTACGAGGTATTTCCTGTAACGTCGGGAGCAAAGGCGTTAAGCTTGCTGAAAAGTATGCATCCCGATATGATTCTTTTGGATATTGATATGCCTGTTATAGACGGTTTTGAGGTTATGAAGGTCATCACCGCCAATCCCAAAACAAAAGATATACCCGTCATATTCCTTACAGCCCTGGATGGCGGCGGCAATGAACTGGAAGGGCTGAAGCTGGGTGCTGTGGATTACATAACAAAACCCTTTTCTGCCCCGCTTCTGTTAAAGCGGATCGAACTGCATATCAGTCTGTTCAATTATACACATAATCTGGAAAGCGAAGTCGAGGAAAAAACCGAAATTGTTAAGGAGCTGCAGTACGCAATCACACATACCATCGTAGACCTTGTGGAAACCCGCGACGGTTCCACGGGTGATCATGTTATGCGTACACAATCCTATGTTAAGTTATTGCTTGAAACGCTTAGGCAAGAGCGTTTTTATCAGGACGAGCTGGATGAAATAAATGATGACATGGCTGTGGAAGCCAGCCAGCTTCATGATGTCGGTAAGATCGGAATTCCTGACAGTATATTATTAAAGCCCGATATATTGTCGCCTGACGAATATGATGTTATGAAAAAGCATGTGAGTATTGGAGAAGAAGCAATCAACAAGGCGATGAACCTAACAAGAGACAAGGAGTTTCTGCAATACGCTGCTGTCATAACTGCCACACATCACGAAAAATGGGACGGAACCGGTTATCCCCGGGGACTCAGGGGAAGAAGCATACCGCTTTTAGGCAGGATTATGGCGATTGCGGACGTATATGATGCTCTTGTTTCCAGAAGGCCATATAAAATGCCGGTCACCCATGAAAGAGCGGTGGAAATATTACGGGGTGACAGCGGTATCCATTTCGATCCGCAGCTTATTGATATGTTTCTGAAAGCGGAGGATTCCTATCGCAGAATCGCATTAACAATACAAGACGGGGGGTAATGACCGGATTGCAGAAACACTTTATCAGAGCCGACCTTAAATGGAGGAAGTAATTATGAAGTTATGCAATGTGGTTAAAAGCTCATATAAGCAAATTCTTCTGGTAATCATAGCGTTTTCCACTATGGTATTATTCAGCAACATTTACGCAGGCAACATCGTACAGGAGCAAATGCTGTACTGCGGCGAAGAAACCATGAATGCCATTGCTGCAAAGGCAAATACAATATTTAATGATGCGGAGATTTTACTGGAAAGTGCTGCTTTCATCACCAAAGCTATGATGTTAAACGGAGCTGCAGATGAAGAAATACAGGCATTTTATTATGGCTGGTCGGATACTGTGGGGTCTTCACTAAAAGAGTTTTTATCGATTTACACTTCGACAAAAAACACACAACCCATTGACAGTATGCGTGGGCGTGTTCTACCCGATGATTTTGACGCATCCACACGGTCCTGGTATATCGGTGCATTGGAAAATAAGGGCAAGGTTTATTACACAGAGCCATATCATGATATTGGGAGTCACGAAAAGGTCATCTCCATATCAAAATGTATATACGACAATAATAACGATTTCCTTGGCATAATCGTTATTGATATTGATGTTCAGACGTTGGCGGGGCAAATTGAAAACTTAAGGCTCATGGACGGCGGGCATGGCGTTTTGCTGAACGAAGAATACAAATACATTGTTCATGGGCATGACTATATTGGCGAACAGAAAAAAACGGACGAACATCTGGCACCCTATGCGCAATTGCTGGAGGAAAAGGGGAACCTGTCGGCGGAGCAGGTGGTTGCCTGTGACGGGGAAGACAGCATCACTTTCTACCGAAATCTGGACAACGGTTGGTATATAGGTGTCATAGTGCCTGTTAACGAATACTACAGCGAGGTCAGGCACATGACTGTAATATTGGCCATTTGGGGTTGTATCATGATGTTTGTTCTGACAATCCTGCTCATCATGTTAGCCGTTGGGAAATTGCGCTCGGAGGAGGCCAGCAAGATTAAATCGTCTTTTATTGCAAATATGAGCCATGAGATACGCACACCTCTCAATTCCATTACCAGCATGTCTGAATTGATCCTGCGGGAAGCCCCAGAGAACCCGGTCATTTGGGGATATGTTTCAGAAATAAAGCAAGCAGGTTCTCACTTACTGAGCATTATTAATGATATCCTGGATATATCCAAGATTGAAGCGGGAAAACTTGACCTGGTATCGGCTGAATATGAATTACCGTCCGTTTTGAACGATGTTATCAGTATCATAAAAACACGTCTGGACAGCACACAAGTAGAATTAATTGTTGATATTTCGCCTGATCTGCCTTTTAAAGTAACAGGTGACGACATGAGGGTGAAACAGGTGCTCTTGAATTTGTTAAGCAATGCTGTCAAGTATACCCATACAGGTTTTGTGAAGCTGACTGCTGAAGGTGTGACAGAAAACGGGAAAGTGACCTTGAAGCTGGAAGTTTCCGACAGTGGTTATGGGATCAAAAGCGAGGACCTGGACAATCTCTTTAAGCAGTTTGAACGTGTGAATACAAAAAGGAACCGCACGATTGAAGGCACGGGACTGGGACTCGCCATCGCAAAGGATCTCTGCGATATGATGAATGGCAGGATTGAAGTATCAAGTCAATATGGGATCGGCTCCATATTTACGGCATATATCCAACAGGATATCTCTGCATATATACCGATGGTTCAGATTGAGAACGCTGACAGCATCCGCGTAATCGTACTGGATTATTCCATGCGCGTACTGGATTCCATTACCGGCGCATTAAACAGTATGGGCATCCAATACGATGCCTTTTGGCAGCCGGAAACATTTGAAAAAAAGATCGCAGAAAACCATTATGATTTTGTCTTTGTGCCATTTAATATGCAGGGCGGGGCTCTGCTTCAAATAATACCTGACAGTTCAACAGTCGTATTCATTGCGGAGTTCAGTCAGGTCGTTGACAACCAAAACACCTTAATCCTGAGAAAACCAGTTACATCCCTGCAAATCGGAAATATCCTTCAGAACAAAGCAAACCTTCCTTCATACCGCCGGAGCGGTGATGCTTATATCAGTTTCTCCGCACCGGAAGCAAGAATATTGATTGTGGATGACAATATCACGAACCTCAAGGTGGCAGTCGGCCTGATGAGTCCCTATCATATGCAGGTGGACACCGCATTGAGCGGCAGGGAGGCAATCGATAAAATTCATAATATAGGAGAAACGTATGACTTGGTGTTTATGGATCATATGATGCCTGATATGGACGGTATCGAAACTACAATAAAAATCCGCAGATCAGGCGGCGAATATTATAAAACGCTGCCCATTATCGCATTAACAGCAAACGCTGTTAATGGCGCAAAGCAATTATTTATTGATAATGGAATGAATGACTTTTTGGCCAAACCGATTGACACCAAAAAGCTAAACGCCATACTGAAAGAGTACATACCAAAAGAAAAACGGATTTCAGGAGCAGAGGCAACGCAGGTTAAGATCAGTAATTCCAATTCGGAAATCAAAAACGTAAACACAGTAAAAGGTATTGAAAACTGCGGCGGAACCGTTGAAGGATATCTGTCCGTCCTTTCCGTATTCCATACCGACGGATTGTCTAAAATCCCGGTTCTGCAGAGTATGTTGGTGAACTTAACGGATATAAAAGAATTTACAACTTTAATCCACGGCTTAAAAAGCGCATGTGCAAGTATAGGCGCTTTGGATGTATCTGGTCTCGCTGCGGAGCTGGAAGCTGCCGGATTAAGAGGTGATATGGACTTTATATGCAGCTATTTGGAATCTTTCATCAATGATTATTCGGCGCTCTTAAATGACATTTTTCCTGCCATTACTCATAAAGAGAGCAGGGAGGCAGTACTGCCCATGGGCAGTGACGATATTTTACGCAAGGAACTGAACGCTCTGGAAAACGCTCTGAAAATTTGCAATTCCACATGCATTGATGAAATTCTGGAGAAACTTATGCAATATAGTTGGGATGAGAAAACATACCGTATGCTTAATGAGGTTAAAAGGAATGCTGAGATATTCGAGTTTGACCAGGGGTTGGGCGTTTTGCGTGATGGAGCGGGGGTATAGTTTAGATTTATACTGCTCTTTATCGCATGAATCCGGACAAGTGATTGCTATTTACGTGCTATTTACGTGCTATTTAAGGCTGAAAAACTATCTCAATTCTCCTATTGATAATAGTTTGATAATGGTATATACTGTAATCAGTGGTTACGAAGCCTACCAAAATCGTGTTAATAGAGGTTACAGAGCCTGTTAAAACTGTGTTATAGAGGTTACGAAACCTACCAAAATCGTGTTAATGGGCAAGCTGATCTTTACGATTGGCTTGTCTGTTGCTTTGAGGAAAATACATATGAATATGACATGGAAACATGTAGATGAGACTTTTTTAGTGAAACTTTAGGACACTGAAAGCAGAGAAAGGGTATATAGGTATATATATGAAGTTTATAAAAAGAATTGATTTCAACTCTCCTGTCATTTTAAGCCTGGCTGCTATATCATTAGTAGTTTTGATTATTAATTCACTTACTGGTGGATGGTTAAATAATTTATTTGCAGTTTATTATACTTCTTTTCTTGACCCTAAGCTTTATATGCGGCTGTTCACACATTGTGTTACCCATCAAGACATGGCACATTATACAGGGAATTTTCTTTTGATTCTGGCTGTCGGCCCAATGGTAGAGGAAAAATATGGAAGCCGTAATATTTTAATAATGATATGTATCAGTTCTGTCTTAACGGGTTTGATTAATGTGCTGTTCTTCTCCGGTACAGCATTACTCGGTGCCAGCGGAATCGCTTTCATGTTGATTTTATTGGCTTCATTTGTTAATATCCGTGAGGGGAAAATCCCGATGACTGTTATTTTGGTGGCTGTTTTGTATATTGGCAATGAAATTGTCAGCGGGTTATTTTCAAAAGATCAAATATCGCATTTATCACATATTATCGGCGGTCTTTGCGGTACGTTATTTGGCGTAATATTAAATTCAAAAAAATTAAATCGGAATAATGTTAAGGCTGGAGCATAATCTGGCTCCAGACTTTTAAACGAAACAATACGTTTTGTTGTTATTATTTAAGCATTGTTTAGTGAATAGCAATGGGCTGCCACATCTGTGCGGCAGCCCATTATTTAATACTCCTCCTGTTCTTATCTTACGCGAACCTTCTGTCCCGGACGAATTCTGCTGATATTCGTAATCTCCGGATTCAGTGCCACAATCTGCGCTAACGACATACCATACCTGGAAGCAATCCCAGACAGGGTATCGCCAGTTCTTACAGTGTAATTCTCTCCACCCATGGGCACGATTACCTCGTCAGGCTCCACAGTGGTTACTGTCAGAAGGAAATCTGCCCCTCCTATGATACCAAACATTGCCTGGCCATCTTCGTTAATCTGATAGCTTCCCAGATACTCAAAGCGTCCTGTCAACTCATTATAGCGATACAAATTCGCATATTTCTCAGCATTATCGGCTCCCAGCGAGAAATGCATGTTAACTGTCATACCAAAGCTTTCATGGCTCTCCATAGGTATCTCTCTGCTGTAAATGGTACCCCAGGTCTTTTCCTGGATAAGTGCCGCTGGAGCTGTCAGCTCACCTTGCCGTATTGTCAGATTCACGGTTGTGCCGGTATCTACAGTATCAGGTATATTGCTGCCGGTGATACTGAATGTCACTCCCACTCCTGTGTGCATAGCAAGTGTGCCACTACTGTTCTGCAAGGTATTCAGTATAAAAGTAGGAACCACAATGTTTCTGCCGGTAAATACGGTATAGTTAAAACTCTCAGTACTTGTAGTAACGGTATTCCCAATATCCGTATTGACAATACCCCAGAATTTTGCAGCCTCAGGCACGGAGCCATAGTTATTGATTTCTATTATGCTCACTTTGCTGCCTGATGACGATATCTGAGTCGTCGGTTCTGTTGGTCCAATCGGTTTTATTGGTTCAATCGGTTCTGTTGGTTCAGTTGGTTCTGTTGGGTTTGTTGGATCTGTTGGGTCTGTTGGATCTGTTGGGTCTGTTGGATCTGTTGGGTCTGTTGGTTCAGTTGGTTCTGTTGGGTTTGTTGGGTCTGTTGGGTCTGTTGGGTCTGTTGGGTCTGTTGGGTCTGTTGGTCCAATCGGTTCTGTTGGTTCATCTGAAGCAAGTACCAATGCTGTAATTGCATTACGCAGATTGCTGGTTGCTGTAGTTACCTCAAGCTCTGCTGCGTCCGCATTCCCGCTTACATCTACTGCTGTATTATATATCGGTAGTAATTGCTCCCAACTTTCTTGTGTGTAATCCTCTGCATTCATTGCCTGAACCTGTGCAATCAGAGCGTTTAACTCTTCCTTATCAGGAACTTTCCCTATTTCCACTAACTCTGAAATTGCTGTATGCAGGTTTTCATAAGCTGCATTGACATCTGCCTTTGTCGCTAAATCATCTTCTATTGCACAAATTGCCGATTCCAATGCCAGTTGCAGTACAGACCAGCTTTCTGCTGTATAATCCCCTTCAATCAAGGCTTCCACTTCTTCAATCAATGCCTCTAAGTCACTCTTGTCTGGTGAGTTCTCGATTGTAAGGATTCCTGTTGTCACCTTGTCAATGTTATAGTTACGGGCAGCAACATCCCCGAAGTCAACTTCATCCGAATTTGTCCATGTAATGGTATATTCACCTTCCGTGCTTATGTCAACCTCTTCATATTCAAATGTTGGCTCCGTATCCGGAACAAACTCATCCCCGTCCACAAGACCTTCATATTCCAGCACGAAACCGGGGATTTCGCTGCCTGCTACAATTACCTCATCTCTTACCCTGACGGTAGCATCCTTCTTGCTGATGGTAAAGTCGATAGGAGCGCTGCTTCCCACATACTGTGAATTTGCAGCCGTGGAAATCAAAAGTTCATAATCTCCTGCTTCATGAGGTGCCTCTACACTTTCATAGTCGCCGTCATCGGTGCTGGTATAAGTGTAAACCAAATCTGTGTATTCTGCGGTTACTTTCGTTTCTCCACTCATGATAACAAGTTCGCCGACTGGTTCAACAGGTGTACCGTCGTATTCCTTATCATCTACCGATATGCCCTCTATGGTGACAGGGGTCTGTTCAGATACTGTAGTTATCGTCAATGGATCCCCAATGTAACTAAGCTTACCGTCCTCCGATACACCAATTACGATATAACTGTACTGGGTATCATCAAGCACCTCTGTATCAGTCAGATTGTCGCTGCCAGTGACTTCCGCAACCACAGAGTAGCCCGCTGCTGTTAATGCAAGCCGTGTCGTATTGGAGAGTGTACCCTTCGACTTAAAGTCAATACCGCCTATATTCGCATCACCGTCTCTACGCCATAACTGATGTCCTGTTACAACGAATCCATAGTCGCCGTCATTAGCAGGAGTGTAACTGACTTCAACTGAGCCATCAATGAGTTCGGCTGTTACCTCACGTGCTGTAAGAGCGTTTGCGGAAGGCATATAGTCAATATGCTGAGGCTGGTTATAGGATGAGTTCTGCCATGCTGTGCCCTCATGGTAAGCCAGGTTCTCCATCAGATGAGGAATCACATAATCTGTCTGAATCGTCGTCCTGTAGAGGCGAACCTTGCTGTTATCGAAAGCACATCGCAGCAAAAGTTCTTCACGCCAATCGCCAAGAATGTCGGCTTTCAGGCATGGGTTACCCTTTGTGCCATTGTTGGTATAGACTTCGGTACTTTCGAACAGTTTGATTTCCTTGTTATTCAGGTAATCCCACTTGGTAATGTTCGTGGAAATCGGCTTGTTATTATACGTATGATCCTGGAATTCGGAAAGCAGATCACCGCTCCAGTAAAGATCAAAGTTAATCGATGGGGAGCCCTCCGCGAGCTGTGTCAATTCTCCAACTGTCGTATCTTCGGTTTTCCCTAAAAGAGCAGGAAACTCTGATTCCAGTGAGAATACGCCAGCACGTGCAAACCAGTCATCCCGAATCTCGCTGACCGGTGCGCAGTTCGCCCAAAACTGAGCATTTTTCACTGTCGGATCAATGCGGGCTATCATGCCGCGCCCAACCTCTCTGCCAACATAGTAACCGGCCAATAGCTCACCTGTAAGCGCGTCGCGTACATGAACGTGGTAAGTCTCGTTATCATTTTCTTGAATCATCATAATCTCCAGCTTATTTTCACGACCGTCCGTATAAATAAAGTTCCCTACATGCATTGCATTGCCGTGACCAAAGTTAGTGTATTCAAGTACCGTAAAATCGTTCTTCAGTACAAGCGCGCCAAAGATAATGTCATCCTTACCGTCTCCTGTAATATCGTTGATGGCAATGCTGTGATTGCCTTGCCCTTTAATATTCTCCCAATTTGTGGAACCGGCTGCCGAATCATATGTATTCCCAACTTGGAGCTTATTATTATCATCAAGGTAATACTCCGTTAACGTCATGCGCGTATAATAGCCACGCTGCAATAAATAAGACGGATGCTCGTCAGTGCCTTCCAGATATGCTACAGCGGCGTTAAAACGATCCATGCGGTTGCCATACAAATCACCCCAGCTATACTCGCCACGTGGGAAATAGCAATCGATGGTGTCCATTATTTCCCCTGTTGAACCGTTGAAACACGATACGTATTCGGGTCCCGCAAGAATGTAACCATTACCCACTGTTGTTGCGTAAGGCGCATCTCCGCAATTGCGATAGTCGTAGCTTGCCCTGCCGCTTAAGACATTCGTTGGAAGCTGACTCGCACTCACCGCACCAACATGTCCAGTCTCCACAAGTGTCTGGTCAGTACCGTCCTGGCTCCGGTACGCCGTACTACCGTCGGCGGTCTTCATCATAATTTCTGCACAGCCATCTTCGTTAAAGTCCCAAACAATGAATTGGGTATAATGCGCTCCGGAGCGGATATTCACACCAAGGTCTATACGCCACAAGAGCATGATTTCACCGGTATTCCAATTCACCTGATAACCGTCCATTATCTGTGTGCCCGTATAACCGCCGTTGCTGTTATCCTGCGCATTGGACGGATCCCACTTCACAACAAGCAGGTCATAATCCCCATCAATGCCCAAACTTCCGATAGAACTGTCGTTTGCCGTATATGTACACGTTGTGCCGTCCGGCATAATCTGAGCAGCCGGCTGATATAGCTGGAGCTCCAGATAGTAATTCCACCAGACTCGCACTTCCTTGGCCACAAGCCCCTGCTCATTGTCCGAGCTGCCCACAACCTTGTACACATTGTACGCGGTGCCGCCTTCGTCCACCAGGTTCGTCACCTTAAGGTTGGAGGCTATTTGCACGCCATCTCTGTAAATATCGAAAGTTGTTTTATTATCTGTATCCGCCTCATACCAGCGCCAGCTAAGGTAAACGCCGCTGGTGTATTCATTACCGTTCGTATCGGTAGCGGAAACAAGTACCTCCGCCCCCTTCGTGCCCGCAAGGTTTATTGCGACCAGCCCTCGATCTTTACCAGTACCATTATCGGAAGGTACATAACCAGAACCCGTTATTTCCGAAGCGAATTTCTCTGAAAGCTCGCTTATGCCGCCCTCACCCATCGACTCAAACCTGTAGTAAGTTTTCGCTATATTAGTAAGGTTCGGGTGTGTGTCAACATATGTGTCAATATCTTCGACTGTGGCTATTTTTTGATAAACACCGTTTTCAAAGAATGAGCGGTAAATTATGTAGCTATCCGCTCCTGTGACTTTTTCCCATTCAAGAGTAAACTTACCATTTTCCGGTGTAATCGTCACCTGTGTAACTGTATCCGGCGGTGTAAGCGATTCATCGTAGAGCGTAGCTGTGACCGGGGTGCTTCTCGCGCTCGTAACACCGTCCACGATGGCTTCTACCGTCACATTATACACCGCATTGCCGCGCATCACCGCTGCCGTATACGTACCTACGGCGTTAACTGTAAGAGAAAGTTCTTCCGGTCTGTTGCTTGTTTGTGTGTAGATGTTGTATGTTACACTTGCACCTTCCGGGAAGTTGTACGGTGCTATCGTTACATCGAACTTGCCTTCCTTGGGTATTACATTTGAAATAGAACTAATTTCGGGTGTTTCAAGAAGCTGCTCTATAATGATGCCCGCTACGCGATTTTGCGCGCCAAACGTCATCGTAAGCTGTCCATCGGTAACATTCACCGTTTGCGAAACAACCTCTATGGCAGAAGCCGCAGTGCTGCCGCTGATTTGTATGCCGTTGTTAAAAATAATAGAACGCGCGGAAGATTTGTCATCCACATTGCTGAACACGCCCTTAACCGTATATAGCCCATTAGGCACATTTACGACAAACGGAATAGAACTGTTCCAAAGCTCTGTGTATTTGCTCACACTCAGCGGTATATTCTCTATTCCTTTATATGTGTTACCAGTCTCGCCGGGACGCCCATCTCCGAGATTTACGTTCGCGATGAAACCCCAGCCACGTTCAGTAGTATACATTGAGTTAAGCTGTGTTGAACCCGTCGTATAAGTACCGCCCTGAGCATTACCCAAAACAACTACCCAACCGTCCACTTCATCTCCTGTTTTGGGAGTAACGGTGCTTCCATCCTTGTTAGTAACAGACAGATTATAGCTGGTAAAGTTAAATTTGATATTCTTATGTACGATTTTGTCCGGCGTATATACATATTCAATATCAATTGTCACGTCACTGCTGATATCCTCACCATTTTCGCCCTTTGTATTCGCGGTGGCCGTCAGGGTTGCTGTGGTGCTTTCTTCGGCGATAGCCGTGACAGTAACGGTGCCATCGGCGTTGTTCACCAGTTGAATCTTGTTCGTATCTTCCGTTGACCAAACGACAGACCTGTCCTCAAGGGTTACAGGCCGAACATCAGCACTGAAAGTAACGGTACGATCCGAAGCGAAAGAGTCAGGACCGCTCTTCAAGGCAGCGGAATCTGGGCTCAATTGAACTGACTGGGCGTAAATCTTC
>Ga0153953_1000722_pt1 | contig 11891 bp, 15 predicted proteins | sample TSNJ037MetaG_FD_104718 | JGI IMG/M metagenome (GOLD analysis project Ga0153953, IMG submission 104718) | Attine ant fungus gardens microbial communities from New Jersey, USA - TSNJ037 MetaG | ecosystem: Host-associated > Fungi > Mycelium > Unclassified | place: USA: New Jersey, Wharton State...
CCAAAAGTGCACAAAAGGTTCTCAAGAATCAAAAACAACCGCCGGCGCCTACGCTCTTCTTTGGAAACCTCAGTTTTGATACGACGGAGGATGCGATACGGGAGTTACTTGAAGCTCACCGCGATGACAAGAAAAAAAAACATAAGGGGAGGAGATCAAAAGAAGAAGAAGAGGAGGAGGAGGAGAAGGAGGAGAAAAACAACAGTAACGACAAGGGAGATGACCTTCCTTGGACACGAAAGGTTCGTTTGAGCACATTTGAGGACTCTGGGAAATGCAAAGGGTATGTAGTTTATGTTCTCAAAAGTATGAAATCAAATAACAATGGTCTCTCGTAGGTTTGCTTTTGTCGACTTTCAAACGACGGAACATGCGACGAGCGCACTCATTAACCTTAAGAACCACCACCTCAATGGACGAGACCTCGTAGTAGAATACGCGAGTGCCGATGCCGTCCGTCGTGGCGCACCCAAAGGTCCACATCAAAAATCTTCTGGAGATACCACCCAACCTACCATTCGAACAAGACACAAAAAACCAAACGCGATCAACAAGGATACTTCATTTCAGAAGAAAACGAGGGTTGACGAGAAGAAAGCCGAGTCGGCGCAAAACCCTTTAGAACAAGAGGGTTCTCACTCAAAATGGAACCCTTCAGCGGCGAGGGATCGTGAAGGAAGGAAACCAAAGGGGAGGCCGAAACCAGGAGCTGCGCTTGCGCTTGCTAAACGCGAGAGTGCCGCCATCGTCCCTAGTCTGGGACAAAAAATCACTTTTTGAAGTATGTTTAGTAGTTAATTCTCTAAAAAGCCCTTTTCGGGGTTATTAAATTTCGCGTGTTGTTGCCTCTGGCATTTCTTCCCTTCCATCGTTTGGGACCACGAATCTCATCACCATCCTCTGACCCTATTTTTTATCCGGGAGGTATCTGAATACCTACATAGTTGAAGACTTGGTTGTCTGGTCATAGATACAAAAGCTGAAAACTTTTGCAACATAGTCGGGTCTCAAAAGAGGGAGAAAGCATCTTCAACGATATTGAACTCCCAATCAAGGTCCTTTCCTTTATCACATTTCAATACCCTCCCGTTCGATTCTGCGTTCAGATTCTGTATTCGTGAGTTTTTTCCCCGCCTTTGCGCTCTGATTCACCATCTCAGCGAACCAAAATGACGGTTCACATCATATTCAAGCAAAAAAAAAATGACAACAAGATCACCCTCCAAAAAAACAGATCAAAGATCACTTCTTACCACTTTCATCCTCCGTCTGAACCATACCCACCTCATATTCACCACACACATCCCACCTCGATCCCTCCGCGGACGCAGAAACATATTTGACAAATTTCATCACTCTCTCATCTCTCAACACCAACAATAAACGGTTAAAACTAGGCTGGACAGTCAGGAGCGTGTCAGAGTCGTCGTCATCATCGTCTGCACTGGAGTCCCGCATTTCTGTATCGGGATTGAAAGGTAGGTGATGGAATGGAAGACGAAAGAGGGGATTTTCATGGTCCATTGGAAATCCTGATGATGAAGCCGTCGTGGTCGTCGTGGAGGTGGTCAAAAAGCTTCTATTGCTGGTCGACGTAGATGGGGGAGATGGTAGAGGCTGTTTGGAGGTCCCAGATCTGTATATAGCGGGATCATCTTCCTCGTCATGTGGAGCCATGTAACACTGAAAAAACGATGGGTACTTTCTTCAAACACGAAAGGCATGACTTACTTCCCAGCCACCCCACTCAGCAGCCTGCCACCCTGTTTGCTTGCCTTCCTCTCCGTTCCCAACATTCATTGCATTGCTCTTCTCATTGGTACTACCATTTGAGCCCCTTGTCTCCGGAGTCAATCCAAGTACGACATCCAGCCTCGCCTCCTTATCATCACTTGTCGCAAGTGTATAATCTAATCCGGGGCGGAATCGTCTGGCCTCACAGAACCACCCTAAAGGCACCAGACTAGCAACAATGGCCAGCCAAGAACGAAAAGCATCAGAGGGGAAAAGTTCATCTTGTAGTGAGCGTAGAATTTCGTCTGATGAAGATTGTGCTGCGCGGGGCTCAACCGCAATAGCAAACTTCGCATTGGCAGGTCTCGGAGTGAGAGTACAGTAGCGCCATTTATGTGGAGGGCCACGGAGTCTCCAATTTGACTGATTGAAAGGTGAAGCTATAGCAGCTGTGTGTGGCGGGATGGGTGATGGTCTGTCGGGACCAAGGCCGTCTTTTGCGTCTAAATCGCGGAGACGATTTTCAAGTGCTTGAGCAAGATCATTGGAAAGAAAATAGTACAACTCGAGAGAAGATTCTTCGGCAAAGCGCACTGCGAGGGCTTTCATTGTTCGAGGCTGAAGGTATACTGGGTTGAGAAATTCGGAGAGAAAGGCAGCGTGGTGTTCTGGAAGAGTCATAGCTGTTGCAAGGGCTCTTTCATCTGTGTAGGCATAGGGTCTAAATTGGACGTGTGACGATTGCTTGGGGGATGGATAATTGGGAAGATTTGATAAAGGGACAGTATACGCACCAGCTGCTCCCGAGAGCTTTTGTAGGGTGAAGTGATTTTTTCGGGGATGTACCCTTCTTCGCACTCTTGTGCTGCATGGAACCATCCACTGATGCTGAGTCGTTCTCGTCCATCTTCATCTCCACTGACGACGACTTCTTGGACGGAATGGAAACTCTGGCCAGGCTGAACCTCAAAAAAGATGAACTGGTTCCAGTTGGGTGGTATGCTCTTTACAGGAATAGGATCTGGCTCGAGAGAGCCATCGGGGGCCATTGAGACGGAGTAGAGCTCGAGGGCGCCGCCCCAGTCGTTCTGCCAGATGTGATAATGTGGGAGGGGCATGTAGAGGATGTAGGAGAGGCGACGGGTGCCAATGACGTCGTCGTGATTGAGGAGATGGCAGCCTTTGGAGTAGGAATTGACGGACATGTCCTGCTTGACGCCAGAGAGAGGACCACAGCCGGTGACTGCACGCAGGAAGCTGCGAAACTGAGGCGAGTAGAGGGCATCTCGGAGGGCAAGGAGGTTTGGGAGAAGGGCTATTTGATCTGAAGACAAAAAGTTGAGGGACGCAAGGTCGCCTGTCTGATTGACCTGTGGAGGCTGTTGTGGACGGGCTGGGAGAGAGAAAAAAAAAGAATACCTTGTAAATGTCCGTCTCTTTCTCGGTGAACGAGAGCTGGGAGATGCACTCGTCCTTGACCCTGACGAGGAGGTTGTCATGGAAGAGCTGCTGGATGAGGGCGTGCTTGAAGGGGGTGTTGGTGCGATAAGAGGAGCTGAGGGCGGCGATGGAGTTGTGATCGAAGAGGAGAGGGGTGAAGAGGGATGCGGGGTCGCTGTTGTGGACGGCGGCGACGGTGTCTGGCAGGATCCGAGGCCGCTTGGAGCCCTGGCTGGGGTCAGGACTCTCTCTGGCGTGGGTGCGGGCCATAGGGGCTGCCACAGAGCACGTGCCGAGCTGCTCATCAAATCACGTGTAAATCACGTGTGATATTACAGACACGTGTACTCATCACGCGACTGTCATGCTCCGTCGTCTTGCAGGCCGCGACTGGCAGGTAGTCATCGGGATTGAATCACATGCACAGATTAAAAGTCGACACAAGCTATTTTCGCAAGGCAAAAATCAAGGAGCCTCTCCCAATTCTGCGGTTGCCGTCCTCGATGCAGCCTTCCCTGGAACTCTCCCAGTATGTTTTCTGTTTGTTTTTATTCTTATGCTCACTTTCTCCAGACACTCAATCCGACATGCGTCGACTTGGCCCTGCGCACTGCAATTGCACTCCAGTGCTCCATCCAACACCGCTCCTCATTTGACCGGAAACACTACTTTTACTCCGATCTCCCTCTTGGCTACCAAATCACCCAGCAATACGGTCAGCTCTCCCATTCACCCCCATTCATCCTCTCACTCTCTTCCCAGCGCCCCTCGCTAAACATGGCTTGCTGTCTATCCCCGGAACATCTCCCCCCATTCGCATAAAACAAATCCAACTCGAACAGGTAAGTCTCTCCCCTTCACCATATCCCTCCCCCCAGCTTAGAATCCAGGACACTGCAAAATCCACCTTTCTCCCTCGATTCCGCTCATCTCATATTGACCTGAACAGAGCAGGAATCGGTTTGATGGAAATAGTCTCTGAACCCGATCTACGGTGCGCCTTCTATTTTCGCCTTGACAGCGCACCAACTTTTCCAGTTCTCCAGAAGATGCTGCCGCCTATGTCCGTTCTCTTCAGTCCCTTCTTCGAGCTGTAGGTTCCAGCGACGCAAACATGGAAGATGTATGCCTTTCTAAATCTCCATGTCCAAGCATTTATCCGTCCCCCAGGGTTCTCTTCGCTGCGATGTCAACGTTTCTATCAGCCCTATCGGTGCCCCTCCTACCTCTGGCACCCGCTGTGAGATAAAAAATCTCAACAGTATTAAATTTATCACTGCTGCTATCAGTATGTCTACCACCTACTCTGCCCATTCAATCTAATCTTCCCTGTAGCATATGAAATTCACAGACAATCCACCTTGTTCGCGGACTCTCCTACAACACCTCTCCAGCAGGAAACCCGAGGCTTTGACGAAATCACATTCGAAACTTTCAGGCTCAGGTCAAAGGAAGATGCTCCTGACTACCGATACATGCCTGACCCAAACCTCGGTGTTCTTCGTTTGAGCAAGGTATTCTGTCGCTGCCGCCGTCATGCTCGTCTTGTTCAATCTTTCATATCCAGGAACGTATCGACAGCATCCGCTCATCTCTTCCCGAGCTCCCATGGCAGACACGTACACGACTGGAACAGACATATGCTCTCTCAGACAGAAACGTCAACGTCTTGCTAGGCATCGACAGCGGACGCCAAGTAAGATATGACGGTCAAGATCCCGGAGAAACCAGTGCTGTCACGTATTTCGACAAAATCGTCGACGGTTTTGGAGATCCAAAGCGAAAGAAAAGGGACCCAAAGATCGTTGCCAATTGGTACGTCCCTGCGCTCTCTTCTACGGCGAGCCTTGAGAGTTTCCTCCACCCCAGGGTCACACAAGAGCTCCTGGGCCAGCTTACCTCCCAGAAAAAAACATTTCAGCAGAACACAATATCCGCTTCCCAGTTGGGTGAGCTCATAGATATGGTTCAATGTAATACTATCACGGGTAGAGTAGATTTTTTTCTTCTTATCAATGCTCGTTGTCTCATGCACACACACAGGCACAACAGGAAAGCAGCTCATTCGACACATGTTGACAAACCCATCCACCGACTCCATCCTGAAAATCGCCTCTGATCTCGACCTTCTCGCCTTGTCATCATCGACAAGCGGTCTGCAGACTCAAGATCCACTGGTAGAGATTTGCGAAAAGGCAGTAGCGGAACTGACTGCGGAAGTCGTGGCGGTCAAAAAAGGAAACAAGAATGTGTTGAATAGGATCGTGGGTTTTGTGATGAAGGAGTCAAGAGGGAGAGCCGATGCGCGGAGAGTCAAGGAGATTGTTGAGAGGCTGGTGTGTAGAGAAATGTAATTCCAATTGTGTTTTCTCCCTGAGGCGAATTTGTTTACGAGGCTATCAAGTGCAAATGCAGAAGTGTCAGAAAAGTGCACTTGAGAGTGGATTGAAACTTTTCGCGTGAGGGACCGGAAGAGGGAGTGAGTCGTTCAAGAGAGGGGTTGACCGAGAGAGGAGTTGACCAAAAAAAACATAAAACTCAAAACTTACATTCTCAAAACAATTGCACATGGAAGACTGGGAGGTTTCAGCAAGATGTATTGGGCAATAATAGCTCACTGCAGAAGTTGTGGCGGTCAAGAATAAAAATAAAAATGTGTCGAATAGGATCATATGTTTTGTGATGGAGTCAAGAGGGAGAGCCGATGCACGGAGAATCAAGGAGAGGCTGGTGTGTGGAGGAACGTAATTCCAACTGTGTTTTGACAAAAAAAAAACCCCTTGAGGCAAATTCGTTTACGAGGCTGTCGGTTGCAAAAGTGTCAGAAGAATGCACCCGAGAGTGAATTGAAACTTACCTCGTGAGGGGCCGGAAGCGGGTCGAGTGGGTCATTTAATAGGGGACAACAAAAAAACCTAAAACTCAAAACTTGTAATACATTCTTTCTACTCAAAACAGTTGCACATGGAAGGCCGGGAGATTGGCGGTTTCAGCAAGATGTATAAGGCAGTAGCGGAATCTACTTTGAAAGTTACGGCGGTCAAGAAAGGAAATAAGAGTGTGTTGAATAGGATCGTATGTTTTGTGATCAAGAGGGAGAGCCGATGCACGGAGAGTCAATGAGAGGCTGGTGTGTGGAGGAACGTAATTCCACTTGTGTTTTGACAAAAAAACTCAAAACATACATCCTTTCTATTCAAAACACTTGCTCATGGAAGACTAGGAAATGAGTGGTTTCAGCAAGATGTATAAGGCAGTAGCGGAATCCACTCCAAAAGTCGTGGCGGTCAAAAAAGGAAATAAAAATGTGTTGAATAGTGGATCGTGTGTGTGATAAAGAGGGAGGGTCGATGCACGGAGAGTCAAGGAGATTGCTGAGCGGCTGGTGTGTGGAGGAACGTAATTCCACTCATGTTCTGACATATCCAAGTAAAATCAAAATCCTAAAACTCAATCAAAACCTGTGTTCTTTCTACTCAAAGCACTTGCACATGGAAGACGGGGAGATCGGCGATTTCAGCAAGATGTGTCATTTATGTTTTAGTCCCTGCGGTGACGATAGCTGAGCTGTTTTTGACGTTTGGAATGGAAATGAAACGCAAGTATCCGAAAATAGGCAACTAGTTTGGTAATCAGAATGACGACTTCTTCGTCTTATTTCTGTTTTTTCGAAAGTGGTTTAGTTGGGCACCCTCGTGGTGGCTCCGAGGAGATGGAGAGGGAACCTTACCCATAACCGTATGGGCCACAATGAATGGACACCAACGTTGTTAGTTTTTTTTTAAAGAAATTTGCCGCGAGTCGAGTCGAGTTGGTTTGGCTCGTTGTCAGCATTCCGAAACGATAGCTGCCGGAATCTTGGCGCGATAAGCGTCGTTCCTGTGTGAAGTTGGTTAAGAACCCCTCCCCCTATCCCTGTTCTCTCGGTAGTCATGAGTGAGAGACCTGTTCTATATCTAGAAATCCTTCCTTACTCTCGTATTATTATTATTATTTTCCTCATTCAGAAAAGGAGGGAGGAGGGAGGGAAGACCGTTTGCCCCCTCCCGCCTCCGACATTCAAGGATCCGACTTGTCACAAGAGAGTAAGAAGAATTATCTCCGTGGTCATAGCGATAGGGTTGTGCGCTATGCGGTTGTTAAAAAAAGAGTATCATGACTAGCCTCGCTTCTCTCTCCCTCTCTCCCTTCTCTCCCCTTAGTCAACCCAACGACTTTTTTAACTCCACGGATATTACAACAATGATGATTTTGTTGAATCAGTGACGAGAATGAATGAAAAAAAAGTCCGAGAAAAAAGGATCTGGGTTTTTGAGACTACTAGTGGGTTTCTTTTTAAACATCGCGAGGAAAGGGATAGGTAAAGTCAGCTCTGTAATCACCTATAGTAGTTTGGGAGAAGGCCTGTGGCTATGAATTACGAAATACATTACATTGGAAAAGAGAAAAAAAGAACCAGATTTAGGGGTTGGGGAAACCCCGATAGTGTCGAACTGTATCTCTCCTTGGCATCAAAAAGAAAAAAGAGCGACTTGGGTCAAGAAATAATCGACACACACACACGCACATATACATCATTGATTCCCCCTCTTCCCCTCTCCAATTATACACATATAACAAGCACGCGCACACACACAATCAACCCTGAATTTCACCCACGTGGACCCACAGTGGACCCACACAGTTGTACTCCAAGCTAAAAATAAACGCAACGATTTTCACGGATAAAAACTTGATGATGACGACTTTTTTTTATTTTATCTTTAATCATGGTGAAGATACCGAAAATAAAGGATATCTTGGCGTGTTCGATACGATTGTTCCTATAATATATATAAAAATAAATATCATCTTGATTGACATGATACAAAAGTTTCTTTTTTGCACTCGCCTCATTTCCCTTTTTTACTAGATTTTTTTTGGCCTTTAAGAATGAATGATGAGTAAGATATCCGGTGTAGACGGCTTTTTTATTTTTTTAATTTTGATCCATTAAAATCGCAAATGTGACCATGGCACGTTCGAATGGCCCTTTTCTTGGGTATCGTTTCGTTTTGATAGTCACTCATCAAAAGAAAAAAAATACATGGTTTTGTTCCTTGTATACGGAGATTTTGTATACATGTGGTGGTCGGCGGAGGAAGACGATTTCGGATCATGAGAGAGTGTGATGATCAAGTTTTGAAACACTGATACGTTTAGCTGGACTTGTACAAAGTTTTTTTTTGCGACAACAACAACAACCTCCTTGGCTAAAATGAATACATTCTATTCTTATTCTATAGAAACGTTGCATTTCTTACTGATACAATTTTTGAAAACTCTGAAGAGGAATCTGGCTTCGAGACGTAAAAACAGTTCTTATTCCTCAAATACTTTAATGAGAAAGTATGGGCATATTGATGATGGTTCCTATCGCATGAGAAGAGTGATGTTATAGGTCAACAGACTGCCAGATAAAAAGTACTACAGAAAATTCATCATCTTTTTCTCGTATCCTTAAACTCAAACACCCTTGCGGTCTTTGGCAGAGGGGAGATTGAAACGAAAGCTCTCTCGAAACAAGTTGACTCAACTCGTCACCCAAACGACCGACCTAGATGGTTTCCAAAGCACCACTTGAGTGTCACCAGCCTTCAGAGTGCCATTTTTGACTGTTTATGGCCACCAAACTCCGCCTACACATCTACTGATGGACTACACTATCATTCATAATGGTTATGGTGACCGTATCTTAGCACTGAGTTGATTGTGAATACTGAGTCCAGTATGCAGTTCTGTCCATCCCTATATACCTTGATACATACAAGTGCCTGGACCTCAAAGCTAGACTAGATCGATCGCAGTATTATTTGAGTGGTGTGCACTATAGGTGATATGATATATGACACATATATAAATAGGTCAAGCGCGAATCAATGATTTAAATGAAAATACGTATGAATATCCTCCCCTTCCCGAACTGCGTGACTGTGATGAGCTGTTTGTCGGGGGGGATAATATTTTTGACCGCAGCATTCCACCGACAGAGATCGATTCAAATGCTTCCTGAGATAGCGGTTTCTATACTGCCTGGTCCTACCAGACTTGAAACACCGTCAAGACGAACCAAATCATTTCTCACGTCAAGTAGGGGTCTGTCAAAGAGTTCTTTTTCTCCTAATACCTGATGTAAGAGATAGGCGTTTCATCACATACGGGCAGGGACGTCCGACTGTCCGACGAACTCCCTGCAAAGGAATAACAGTTCTTTTCGGGAAGGAATATGATTTAATTATAACTTATGACGTATGCTCTCCCAGTAATCTTCCAGTAATCAATCAAATGTCAAAGTCTGCACAGTCGATGAGATGTTCTCTTTCTTGAACGTGAAAAAGTTGAACCGGACGTGATTGTGTTGATGTATTCTGTAACATGATAATGGTTAAGAATTACCGTGTAGGTCAAGGTATGAAGGTTGTAATTTATTTATAGACCATCTTCAGTGAACCATTGTTTGCAGGGAAAAATCAAAAGATCCAAGGGCCGGGGGAAATAATGGGTTTCAAAGAACAGGATCGGGCTATCCGGTGCCACGGGACAAGGAGTATATCGATACATATAGTATACATAGAAAACGAAGGTGCTGATGTATAGAGGGCCTGGGTCGAACAGCAATATTTGAATTATTGACGTTGGACATGGCCACTTTGAGGGAATCTATGGATATGATAAGCTTCATGGGTATCAAGAAGGCTCGCGGAAAATAAAATTACAAACCTGTATGTCTGACACTTGTGACCTGAAGAAGCCTCACGGCTATGAGAAAGCCAAACCAGCCCATGTACCGAGGGCTCCCATAATCGCACCACTTGCAATTGCTTTGAAAGTCAAAGAGGCAGAAGACGTTCTTCCAGCAGTATTGGAGATATTGCCGGCTGTATTAGGTTTTGGATCCTCAATCGATTTAGTAAGCTCTTCAGCGAGTTTCTCTACTGCATTCAAATCGCTTCCGATGACGAGTAAGACGTCCTCCTCCTCTTTATCTTCACTATAAATGAGTCGAACATGCAATTTTGCGGCTTCAGCTGATACCTTCATCTCGTCTACGTCCTGTCTCCTGTGAATGTAGACACTAGCAGGGGACGCCTGAGAAAGCGAGGCCAGAAACAGCCGACGCTGTTCTAATGTCTGCGATCTCTGCAGGGGTAACGATTTGGACACTAATGGCGATGGTTTAAATTGGAGATCGGAAAGCGGTGCTGACACTGCATCGTAGTTGAAACCCCTGAATGACGTCTGAATACCTATGGAATTCTTCATGGGTGACAGTTCTACATCGGAGAGCCCCTCAATGCTAGACTCCCAAGATGGCGCTTTCAGAGTCCCCGGCATCAATATCTGGGGACCCGAATTCATCTTGAACTTGATTGGGGCCGTGGTATTCTGCCCTTTAGATCGTTTACTATCGCTGTCTTTCGACGCCGTCATCCGCGCGCGATAGCCAACCGGATGTCGACCATGGCACTCTTTAGGGACTAACGGACCGAGGCCTATGGACTTCAGAGCTTTGCTGAGATCCTCTTCTAGTCTCTCCTTTCTCTCCTTTGTTGGGCTTGTACTCATGTCCTCGCTCCTGGTGACGTTTGGACATCCTGACCTGGGATGGCCCCGTCGTGACTGTGCGCACTTGGTGCACTTTGGCGCCTTTCGACCAGGTGTGATTCCAGGAGAGGCATCCAGAGGGGCGGGTTTACCAGTAGGCGACGACTGAGCGGAACGAAGGGTTGGTGGCATGGGAATGGGGTCGATGCGAACTTGATCTCAGGTGGAAAGTGCCGTGGGATGTTTCTAGCTGTCCGTTCGGGTTAGCTCCTCGTGTCATTGTTGTCCCTCGACCCTGACAAATGACAAAATGCATACTTAATATCACGCAATCAAGCTAAATAATATTGTCGAGATAAAATACAGTGAATGATATATGACACAACGGAATACAAAATAGCACCAAGCCAGCTACGCCGGTAGGAAGAAAGATGCTTATAGAATACTCCCGGCCAAAACAGTACTCCAGGTCGGAGGAAGCACATCGTTGAGCTGTTGTTTTCCTGTCGGGGAAAAGTATCAACTGATAAATAAACCAATAATCACACCAGTAAGGAAGTGAAAACATTGCTATTAAATTACGACCATGGTTTGAGGTGTGCAAGTGTTGACTCAGAAATTCCTATTGAGCTGCCACAGTACCGGTTACGACGGCAACATTTTCACCGAAAGGCAATTGGGGGGATTTGGGGTCGGGTTGTTCCTTTGGCAGCGGTGGGGTCTCCGAAGCAGACGGTAGACCTGCAGGTATCATGTGATTTCCATTGTCCGTAGACTTGAGAGGTAAGTCCGTTGATTGAGATGATCTGAGGAATGGCGTATTTGAATGCTATTTCGGCGACCATGTTTACTGAACAAACCGCTGTCTCTTGTTGGGCATATCAGGCGAGGTATTGTTAGACTTGCCAGATCCCTTGGAGAGGGGTGAAGCACAGCGATCAGTCCACTTTGTCACAATAGCCTAGATTGCCTACTTTTGTTCGCTTTTGAGCCGACTTGGTGGGACGTTCTCCAGGATCGAAAACATAATCCGGTAAAGAAGAACTGAGGTATATAAGTCTGTAGAGACAAACACTGCATAAAGGACAGTCAAACCTTTTAATATGTCGTATTATAATTCCCATAGTCGAATC
>Ga0153953_1000723_pt1 | contig 11882 bp, 9 predicted proteins | sample TSNJ037MetaG_FD_104718 | JGI IMG/M metagenome (GOLD analysis project Ga0153953, IMG submission 104718) | Attine ant fungus gardens microbial communities from New Jersey, USA - TSNJ037 MetaG | ecosystem: Host-associated > Fungi > Mycelium > Unclassified | place: USA: New Jersey, Wharton State...
ATAACGATCCCCGGATATTTCCCTTTGGACATTTTATCCGAAAGCATTCGCTGGATGAGTTTCCGCAGTTTTGGAATGTACTGAAGGGCGAGATGAGTCTGGTAGGGACAAGACCTCCGACGGTGGATGAATATGCAAAGTATGATTTTCATCATCTCAGCCGCTTGTCGACGAAACCGGGATTGACGGGATTGTGGCAGGTGAGCGGGCGGAGTGAGGTTGTGGACTTTGAAAAGGTGGTGCGGTTGGATACGGAGTATATTAGTGAGTGGAGTCTTGGGCTGGATGTGCGGATTGTGTGGGAGACGGTGAAGGTGGTGATTAGTGGGAGTGGGGGGGAGTAGGTTGGTGGGAGGATTGTTTTGCTTTTATATCTAAAGTGTTGGTATGGGGTAAAGAGAGGGTATTGTAAAGGGCGGGAGCAGTTGATCGAGCGGATAGGACAGTATGTGATACTGACTCGCTTTCCAGGTGCTGAGCGAGATGGCAGTATTCTGCTATAAGGTGACAGATTTTTGTCATTCGGATGACGAAAGTGGGGTCGAATATTAGTGACAAAGATCAGAAATGGGTTGGTTTGAGGGGCCCTTTTAAGTTTTAACGAAAATATATAGAGGAGAATATAATAATGCAGCATATATTCATTGTCGGCTCAAAAGGAATCCCAGGGGCATATGGCGGATATGAGACTTTTGTTGATAGGCTAACAGAATACCATCAAAACAATTCGAAAATCATATATCATGTAGCTTGTAAGAGCACAGAAAATGGAGAGATGGAGTATCACAATGCCAGATGTTTTAAGGTGAAAGTCCCGAATATTGGTGCTGCACAGGCAATTTATTATGATGTTGTTGCATTGAATCGGTGTTGCAATCACATAAAAAAAAATCATATTGAACACCCGATTGTATATATCCTGGCTTGCCGCATCGGACCATTTGCAGGCCATTTTCAAAAAGCAATACATAAATTAGGTGGTAAGTTGTATGTGAATCCAGACGGGCATGAATGGAAGCGTGCCAAATGGAAAGCACCTATTCGCAAATACTGGAAAATTTCTGAACTGATGATGGTTAAACATGCGGATTTGTTAATTTGTGATAGCAAGAATATTGAAAAATATATTCAACATGATTATGCACAATACTATCCTAAGACGACTTTTATAGCATATGGTTCTGATATAAGACTTTCTATAATGGGAGATAATAATGAAAAATATGTGCAGTGGATGAAAGAAAAAGGGATTTCTTCAAAAGGATATTATCTTGCAGTTGGACGTTTTGTTCCAGAAAATAATTTTGAGACCATGATTAGAGAATTTATGCGAGTGAGGTCCAAGAGAGATTTTGTAATTATAGCAACTGACAATAATGTATTCTTGGGAGAACTGGTGAAGAAGCTTCATTTTAGGAGTGATCAGCGTATTAAGTTTGTAGGGTCTGTATATGATCAGGAGTTACTTAAAAAAATTCGTGAGAATGCTTATGGCTATATCCACGGTCATGAGGTTGGTGGCACCAATCCGAGCCTGCTGGAAGCGCTGGGTAGCACGGAATTGAATCTGCTGTTTGATGTTGGTTTTAATCAGGAAGTTGCTGAAGATGCAGCTTTTTATTGGAACAAGAATGATGGAAATTTGGCAGCCTTACTTAATAAGGTCGATCAAATGCCGGGAGAGAAGAGGAAACAACTGGGAACCAAAGCAAAAAAGAGAATTGCAGAGGCTTATAGATGGGAATACATTGTAAGTGAATACGAGAAAGTATTTTTGGATTTATAAGAAAGCATATTAAAACAGAGTGCGAAACAAAAAATATGAGGTATGAGTGAGTGCATGCTTTTGCAATTATTACAGTAAATAATATTTATACATTCTATTCACTTTGCCTTCGTTTGGCAATATACACCTAGCTTTTTGGTAATGGTCTGTTGTGGAGTCATATAATGGTGTCGTATTTAGTAGTAAGCGTTATAAAGAAAGTAGCATATTTGAAGAAAATCGTGTAAGGATATAGGAAATGGATGATTTAGTTAGTATTATAGTTCCAGTGTATAATGTAGAGAATTACATAGTAGCGTGCGTTGATAGTATTATTAGACAGAAATATTTCAACATAGAGATAATACTTGTAGATGATGGTTCTACAGATAAGAGCGGAGATATTTGTGAAAAATATAAAACCACAGATAGCAGAATAAAAGTAATACATAAAAAGAATGGTGGCCTTTCTGATGCACGCAATAAAGGTATTGAGCAGGCTATTGGACAGTATATTATGTTTATAGATAGTGATGATGTTGTGGCAGATAGTTTTGTTGAGCATTTATATCATTTAATTGGAGATACAAACGCTGAAATTGGAATATGCGATCTGGTACATTGTTATCCGAAAAAAAATATTGAATATATGCAAGAAACAGAAAGATATCTTTATTTTACAGAAGAAGCCATTTGCCAAATGCTTTATCAAAGATCTTTTTTAGTTTCAGCATGTGGAAAGATTTTTAAGAGAAAATGCTTCGATGATATTCAATTCCCATTAGGGATGCTATTCGAAGATTGTGCGATAATGTACCAAATTTTTGATAAGGTAAATCATATTGCTTATAGTAATGCCAAACTATATGGATATATGCATCGTGAAAATAGCATTACGACAAAAAAGTTTTCAAAGAGAGATTGTGATATTCTTACCATTTGCTCACAGATTGTTGAGTATATGGGGAATAGAAGTTCAGTCTTGCAGCAAGCTGCCAATTCTTATCAGATTGTAGGTGCGTTGAGGATATATCTGAATGCACCAAAAGGAACAGAATTTGATAAAGAATTAAGATATTGTAAGCAATTGATTAAGAAAAATAGTATGGGGGTTTTATTAGATGGGAAAGTACGGAATAAGACCAAAATGGCTGTTCTTATGTTTTACTTATCAAGACCTATTATGCCATATGTATACAAGAAAATTGATAGGTGGAAGTAGAGAACAAACGTTTTGATGGAGGAACGCTTTTATGAAGGTAATTGCATTTTATTTGCCACAGTTTCACAACATCCCTGAAAATGATGAATGGTGGGGGGATGGATTTACTGAATGGGTTAATATACAAAAATCGAGCCCATTGTATGAGGGACATTACCAGCCTCGTGTTCCGCTGAATGGTAACTACTATAACTTGTTGGATGACAATGTAAAAAGATGGCAGATTGATTTGGCAAAAAGATATGGTGTTTATGGATTTTGCTATTACCATTATTGGTTTAGTGGCCATCTGCTCCTAGAAAAGCCTATGGAGCAGATGCTAGCTAATAAAGAACTAGATTTGCCGTTTTGTATAAGCTGGGCCAATGAGCCGTGGACAAAGGCTTGGGTAGGAGAAACAAAGAAAGTCTTAATTGCACAGAATTACGGTGCAGAGAAAGAATGGAAGGAGCACTTTGACTATTTACTGCCATTCCTGAAGGATGAGCGATATATAAAGGTTGGAAATAAACCATTGTTTGTTATCTATCGTCCTGAAATTATTGGTTGCTTAAATTCGCTGCTTGATTATTGGAATAAATTAGCAAAACAAAATGGCTTAAATGAAGGTCTATGTTTTGCTTATCAGAACATAGACTTCGATTTGGTAAAAGGGAAAGATGATAGTCGTTTTGATATGAACATAGAGTTTGAACCGCTTTATGCTTACCGGGACATGTTTGCTAATCAACATAAATATTTGAAAGCTATTCGAAGAAATATTTCAAACTGGGTGGGCAAACATTTTGGTTTTGACTTGTTACCTTTTGGCGAGAATTTCTTTAATAAAAATAAGCCAATTAGTTATGATAAGGCGTGGGAAACAATTTTAAAGAGAAATCCTGAATCCAAAAGGAATGTACCAGGAGCATTTGTTGGATTTGATAATTCGCCAAGAAGAGGTAATGAGGCTAAAATTTATGAGGGGACTACACCGGAACGGTTTAAAACATATTTTACTAAACAAGTAAAAAGGGCACGCGATGTATACCATTGTGATATGATTTTTATTACTGCTTGGAATGAATGGGCAGAGTGTGGTTATCTGGAACCGGACGAAAAGTATAAATATGGATATCTTGAGGCCATTAAAAGTGCTTTGGAGGATAATGGAGAATTTCCAAAATAAAAAAGATTGGCGGGTAAAAGTAACATGGATTTAAAGTTGAAATCAAGAACAGGATTGCTTGCCTTTATTTTTTTATATCCGATAACACCTTGGTATATTGCAATTGGTCCTCTTAATCTGGTTAATCTACTTTCGATAGGTTTTATTATTTGGTGGATTTTGTGTTCTGATGCAAAAATTGCAAGCTTTAGCAGAACGAGTTTATTTTTCTGGATTTATCTGATTGTTTATTCTGTACAGGCATTATATGATGCATCTTTACTGAGGGCAATTGCTTACATTACAGCACAGTTAATAGTTTGTGTAATATTGTATTCTGAAATACGTAAGCAGGAAATTCTTGATAATACTCTTGATATGATGATTTATGCTGGAGGAATATTATGTGTAACGGGCATTTTTGAAGAACTTACCAGAATTAATATATTCCATATCATTTCAAGATTGGATGCCAGCTACTTTTATTCAGAAGTACGACTAGGATTTTTTCGGATAGCAACTTCATTTTCACATCCTATAGTTTATTGCACTTATTTGTGCTTTATCGCAGGACTTGTTGTATATCGCTTGAATAAAATTGATAACCAAAAGCAGGTAAGGATTTTTAAAGTAATATATGTATTGGTGTTGTTAAATGCACTATTTACAATGTCAAGATCAACTTTGCTGGTTCTAATTGTTGAGCAGATTATACTGGTTTACAAAACTGGTAATATGAAATTCAGTAAAAAACGGTTGCTTATATTTTTGGTAATAGTTGTAGTATTCACAGGTGCTTTTGCATTGGAACTTCCTGTTATGGAGAAATTAAAAGATATTGGGTATATGTTTATGGCACTTTTTGATAACAAATATACATCGTTATTTAGTACATTTTTTGGTATGAACGAAAGTGGTATCGGTAATCGAATGGATTTATATTATTGGGTTGCTGATGCGGTTAAAGGTCATGAATTTTTGGGAATGGGTACATCAACAGAGTTTGCTTATTCCGTACATGCCGTTGATTCAAAATGGTATTATTTCTATACGTGGACGAAAACTTCGATAGAAAATGAGTATTTATATAACTATTATATACATGGACTAATCGGATTGGTAACTTTTTCATTGTGCATGATTAGTAGCATACTTTATGCATTCAAAACCAACAGACTAAGAAGAAATTTAAGAAATCACGTTAATGTATACAATGAGAAGACACTGACTTTTTCGAGTGTTATGTGTACTTTATTAATAGGGTATATGGTAACACTGTTTTCAGTACGTTCTTCGGATAATGTACGAATGTTTAATACGCTCATGTGTTTGTTGTTTGGATACTATTTTGACTTAAAGAGATTAAGAGTTGGAGAGAATATTGATGGAAAATAAGGAAATTAATGTTGGTCTATACGATATGGATTTTTTTGATTTGAATTTGGGGGTAAACGCGCTTGGAATTTGTCATGTGTTAATGCTTGATAGGATTAGTGAAAGAACGAATATTAATATTAAATATACGGTCTTCACACCTGAACCAGCGGAAAGGGTGGTTGATTTGTTTTACCGTATTTATGGTAAAAAGCTTAATGTTGTGACTGTAAGACCGATAAGCATTCGCCATCTAGATGTGTTTTTAAACTTCTATAAAGAAGTGAAAAAGTGCAATTTTGTTATTGATGCGACTGGTGGCGATAGCTTTGCAGATATATACGGGAATATTCGTTATATTCGTGGAACAATTTGTAAATTAGTCACTTCAAAGCAAAGCAAACTGATATTGGCACCACAGACAATCGGACCATTTAATAGCAAAGTAAATGAAAAATTTGCAGTTATTGCGATGAATAGAGCAGCGAAAGTTTATGTACGAGACCAGTTGTCCTATGATTTCATCAAACGGATTGCACCAAGAGCTAATATTAAATTGGCAAGTGATGTGGCTATGGGGCTTCTGTATGATGCGGAAAAGGAATACTGCTATGTGGACGGGAAAATAAATATCGGAATTAATGTGTCGGGCCTTCTTTGGAAAGGTGGATACACAGGAAATAATCAATTTAACTTGACTTTGGATTATGCAAAGGTTACACAAATGATTTTAGATAAATATACTGCTGATTCCTCATATCAAGTACATCTTATTGCCCATGTTATAGAAGATGGTGCTTATGAAGATGATTATTCTGTCTGCAAAAAGCTTTCAGAAAAATATCATAATATTATTTTGGCACCTCAATTTACGAATCCGATTGAAGTAAAGAATTATATTTGCCATATGGATCTATTCATCGGGGCTCGTATGCATGCGACTATTGCTGCATTTTCAAGTGGAGTTCCCACCATTCCAGTTGCATATAGTCGAAAGTTTGAAGGTGTATTTGGTAGCATAAGTTATGATATTAATATTGATTGTAAAAATCTCAAAACAGATGAGGCTTTCATTAAGCTTGATAATTTAATTCAGAATTACAAAGAAATTGAAAGTCGGATGCGCTCTCCTTTGCTCAAAGCAAAGGAGAGAATTGCAGACTATGAAGATGCCCTATGTCAGTTTATTATTAATGTATGATTTTGTGATCTATACAAGGGAGGAATTAAAATGTATAGTGTACATCAAAATGTTCAAATATTAATCGCATTATTGAGGAAATTTGAAATTAAGGATTTAGTTATATCTGCTGGTACGCGGCACATTCCGCTGGTATTTTCCGTGGAAGAAGATAACTTTTTCAACTGCTACTCAATAGTAGATGAAAGAAGTGCAGGTTTTTTTGCACTGGGCTTGATTGAAAAACTTAAGCGTCCGGTGGCCATAGTATGTACGTCTGGCACAGCAGCTGCAAATTATGCTTCTGCTGCAAATGAAGCTTTTTATCAGCATTTACCATTGGTTATTCTGACAGCTGATCGGCATCCCTATTACTTGAACCAGCAGGAAGACCAGTGCATACCTCAATTGGGGCTTTACAAAGATGTGTGCAAAAGAGTGGTGAATTTGCCAATTGTACGCGACCAGAAAGATTTTTGGTATTGCTCTCGTCTGGTTAATGAAGCATTACTAGAACTAGATCATAGGGAAAAGGGACCAATACACATTAATTTCCCAATAGATGATAACTATCCTATCGAGCAGGGAACTTTTAAATTTGATTTGGCAGAGTTGCCTGATGTAATTAAGATTGACCGACTGATGCTGGAGGCTTCCAGCACCATGTGGAAAGAAAAAGCAGCTGAATTAAAAGATTCAAAGGTGCTAATTATCTATGGTCAAAGTGGGGCGCTTCATTTGGAAGAACAGCAGGTGGTTAAGGATTTTATAAATAAATATAACTGTATTATTTCTACTGATCATCTGTCTAATCTCTATGGTGAATGCTGCATGGACACATATATACTTGGTTCATTATTGACCACAGATGATTTAAAGAGCCTGTGTCCGGATATTGTTATTACGATGAACGGTAATTCCATTACACCATTAAAGAATAAACTGATTGGCTTGGGAGGGAAGTTTAAACACTGGCACGTTTCTAAAGAGGGTGTTGTATCTGATCCGTTTAGATGCATCACAGATATTATTGAATGCTCTTCAGTTACATTTTTCAAGAAATATAGTGAACTTGCATCAGAGAACGTACCGAATACATATTATGAACAGTGGAAAAATATGCATAAGTCTAAGATACAGTTCAGTGCGGAATCGTGTAAAATAGATTATTCTAGTGTTTATGCGGTTCAGCAGCTTCTGTCAAAAATACCAAATAACAGTTTACTGCATATTTCCAATAGTAATAATGTTCGGATTGCAAGTTATTTTGAGATTAATCAGAGTATTGAGGTGTTCTGTAATAGAGGTACCTGTGGGATTGATGGCTCTATGTCCTCTTTCGTTGCGCAGTCTTATGTAACAGAACAACTTGCATTTTTGATAATCGGTGATTTGAGTTTCTTCTATGACATGAATGCACTGTGGAATCGTTATGTTGGAAAAAATGTGAGAATCTTAGTCAACAATAATTCAGGAGGAGCATTATTCCACTCTTCATATTATAAGCAGATTAAAACATTTGCTACGATTGATTGCCATATTGCCGCCGAACACCATACTAGCGTGCGAGGGTGGGCTGAGAGTTGTGGTTTTAAGTATATTTCCGCATCCAATAAAAAAGAATATGATGCTGTTATGGAGATGTTTTTAGACAATAAGTCTGCGCAGCCAATTATTTTGGAGACTTTTATAGATAAAGATATAGATATAAAGCAGATGAATAGGATTTTGAATCATTTCAGACCTGTTGTGGAGAAAAATTTGACTGCTGTAGCATCCAAATTACCTAATCCTGTAAAAAGGAAGATTAAAGTGATCTTGGGTAGAAAATGATGGAATCAAGTAGTCTTGAAATTTATAATCAATACCTAGTTTTTAGGTGGACATCATACTAGTAGGAGGAATAAGCTTATGTCTTCACTAAAGCATAAAATAAAAGAACAAATAAAAAGCATTTTAGGTTTCAATAATAAAATCTATACGGCTGATAAACAATATATGCTTGTTGTGTCTGAGGATATAAAATTCAAAGGACGAATTGCAATTGTAACTGGTGGCGCCGGAGCAATTGGTAAAGCAACGAGTATAAAACTAATGGCGGAGGGAGCAATTGTATATATTGCTGGACGAAATGAGAATACGATCGAACAAACAATTCAAGAAATACAGAAGATTGTTGTGTCCCGAGGAAAAGTGAAAAAACTAGTTGTAGATGTGTGTGATGCAGAATCTATTGATAGAGCGTTTAGCAGTGTTATTGCTAACGAAGGAAGGGTTGATATATTAATAAATTGTGCTGGTGGTGGTGCACGCAGAAAAGCCAAGTTATTAAGCGAACAATCTATAGAAGTTATAGATGATGTGCTTAATAGTAATTTACGTGGAAGCATATTATGCTCGAAAGTTGTGTCGAAAAGTATGATGGAACATAGATTTGGAAAAATTGTCAATCTTTCTTCATCTATTGGTATAAATGGACTAGAAAGATGTGTTGATTATAGTGCTGCGAAAGCTGGTATGTTAGGATTAACTAAGTCACTTGCTAAAGAACTTGGTGGATATGGCATTAATGTTAATTGTGTAACACCGGGGTCTATTCAACGAGGCGGTTATACACTACTCGAAGCAGAACATTTGAAGGATACAAATTATCTTAATACTATTGGAACACTTGAAGATATTGCCAACGTGATTGTGTTTTTGGTTTCAGATGAAAGTAAGTTCATTACAGGGCAGAATCTTATTGTGGATGGTGGTAGGACACTCGGTCTAAAGGGAACAGAACAATAACTAAATAATAATATTATTTGGCAGGAAAAAAGATGAGTACAATAAATTACAAAAAAGCAAGCACATATTATTTGGCGGGTAGCTTTTTTAATAAAGGAATTGCTTTTTTAACAATACCGATTTTTACAAGAATTTTATCTACATATGATTATGGTGTTGTAACTACATATAACTCTTGGGTTGCAATGATTTCTATGGTGATTGGATTTGCCTTGCATACTGGAATTCGTGTAGCATATGTGGATTTTAAAGATGAATTCGATGAATATACGGCGACAACTATAACCTTTACAGTTTTTGTTTCTGCAATTATAACTGCCTTGGTTGTAGGTATCACTAAAATATTTTCAATTAATATCAATATTACACTTATTATTCTTTGTATGTTGCAGTCTTTCTCCACTGCCGTTCTTCAGGATTATAGCTATTATTTGATGATGCAGTATCAGTATAAATTTAGAACCACATTAATGATTTTGCCTAATCTTGTTTCTGTATTTTTTTCTGTACTTGCAATTATATTTATTGTAAAATCAGATGCCTATATGGGAAGAATTGTGCCGACTGCAATTATAAATTTTGGTTTTGGCATATTGATTGTAATTCTTGTGTCTTTAAAAGGGAAATCTTTATTTCGAATGAAATATTTGAAATATGGGTTAGCAATATCAACTCCTTTAATTGTGCATGGCATTGCTTTGAACATTCTATCACAATCTGATATGACAATGATTACTATGCTGTCCGGTGCTTCACAAACAGGTATATATAGTTTGATTTATAATTTTGGTATGTTGGCTTCTGTAGTCACTTCTTCTCTGGAAGGAGTATGGGTGCCGTGGTTCTTTCAGCATTTGAAAGAAAAGGAATATAAAAAAATAGAAAAAGTTGCAGTTGATTATATCAATTTGATGACATATGTCATGGGATGTTTAATTTTAGTTGCTCCAGAGATTGTTAAGCTACTTGCTGATAAATCATATTGGTCTGGAATATCTATCATTCCACCAATTGTATTAGCTAACTATGTGATATTTATTTATACATTATATGTTAATATTGAGCACTTCCATAAAAAAACAATTTATATTACTTTTAATACACTAATTGCAGCAGGAGCCAACATAATATTGAATTTTATTTTTATTCCTAAACATAGTTATATTGCAGCTTCATATACTACATTGGCCTCATATCTTGTTTCATTTGTGTTACACTCTAGGTATGCGAAGAAATTAGAACCCACATTATACCCGTTAAGCACTTTTTTACGGCCAACTATACATTTGCTGGTTTTGGTGTTAGTATTCTATGTATTTGTAGATCAATGGTTTATACGTTGGGGGTTAATGGTGCTTTATTTTGCTGTTATGTTAGTTCGGGAACATAAACGTATTTTTGATTTTTTTCCAGAAATAGAGCAGAAGCTCTTGAAAAAGAAATAGATGTATTGTTAACTTCCGGGATTTTACAACTAAATACCAGAAGTTCGCATAAACATTGAATTTTTGCAGATTTTAATGACTATGCTTTTAGTCGTAATTAACACTCGATAAAACCTTTTGAATTTCCGCCTAATTCCCATGCTTATGCGGATTCAATGTCATTAAGTCAAGCATTTTTATGTTCTTTGTAAAGTTGGTTGAAAATTATCATATTTTATTTGACAACTATAGAAATAAGGCAATGTTCATATTTTACAATCCTACATCAACTAACAATGTAAAGAACCCACTTTTTTCAGTGCGCGGTAAGGAGATTTATATATATTTTCACGACAAAGACTTTTTTATACACCGTAGTAAGCAGATTTTTTTATTGGTAGTAAGCAGATTTTTCGTAATCACACAACCTGCCATGTGATGAGCCAATCAGAAGGAGGCGTTGTTAGCACCAGCCCAATCCTATTGCATACTGCTATATGATTGGTGGTTTGCTGACCGTGCAAAGTGGTATCATGCCCGTGTAGAGCGGTTTTACGGTACGAAATATAGATGCCAGAGGAATAAATAAGAGGAATGGATTCTCTTTATTAACGGAGCGGTCAGTAGCCTTTCCGAGAGCTTAATGCGTGATCGTAAGATCAATGCGTGTCCATACTGTGACAGCCGTATTTTTAAGAATGGTACGCAGAATGACCGACAGCGCTATTTTGTGGATATGCCGGTGCGATAATGCACGATAATGCATGCTTTTCGGAAATTCAGAGCACCCTTTCCGGCGGAGAGAGCATCTTATATTCTGCATCGGGAAGTGTATAGATTATCATAGGTATTATCAAGTGTTAATGATCTGCTGAATTGTCATGAAACTGCCATGCTATCTTGTCAAAAATCTCACGTTTTTACTTGTGCGTGACAACGGTGGGGAGCATACCCATTATCATGCGAGAAAGTCCCATAAT
>Ga0153953_1000726_pt1 | contig 11861 bp, 10 predicted proteins | sample TSNJ037MetaG_FD_104718 | JGI IMG/M metagenome (GOLD analysis project Ga0153953, IMG submission 104718) | Attine ant fungus gardens microbial communities from New Jersey, USA - TSNJ037 MetaG | ecosystem: Host-associated > Fungi > Mycelium > Unclassified | place: USA: New Jersey, Wharton State...
ATCCGAACTACCCATAAAACAGCAAATTACAAGCAAGTTAACCGTAGGCTATCCCCGTGCTTTAGGCGGCTTCCAGCCGCCAGTCGAATCCACCGGCTTCCAGCCGGTGGTGGTTCAATTTGAATAGACAAACGCATTGTCTACTTAATAGTATAAACTATTTTTATAAAAAACGCAGATATTATTTGCTCTTTTTGCAAATAATATCTGCGTTTTTTGCGTGACCCGTTTTGTTTTTCCCACCTGCGCTCGCTGTCACACCCAGGTTTTTTCAGCGATACAACCTTGACACAGGCGGGCATAAGGAATAATATAAAGGCAGGCAAGATCTTGCCGGACAGTTCTTCCGCAGTGGGCCCTCCGGCGCCGGACCATACTTGCTCTGCGGAGAAAAGGGGCTTATCATGCAAAAACTGTTATCCATATTCCTCGCCCTCGCTGTGGTGTTCAGCCTGGCGGTGCCCGCTTTGGCGGCTGACAGCGTGGACTTTGTGCCGCAGGTGGACGGCGAGGGCGCCGTGGTCACCAAAACCGTGCAAACCAAAGACAGCAGCATAAGGGTGACCGGCATCTCCTACCCCGCCCAAGCGCAGGAGGTACTGCGCCTTACCAACAAGGAGCGGGCAGCCCAGGGACTGCCGGCGCTGGAGTGGGAGAGCACCTTGGTGCAGCCCGCCATCCTGCGGGCACTGGAGCAGGAGTTGAGCAAATCCCACACACGGCCCAACGGCAAGGAGTGGCACACCGTATCGATCTATGCCAACGGCGAAAACCTGGCGGGCGGAGACATCACCGCCGCGGATGTAATGGCCGGGTGGATGGACTCCCCGTCCCATAAGGCCGCCATTCTGGACAAGGACTACAGCTCAATGGCGGTGGCCTGTGTGGAGACCGAAACCATGTGCTACTGGGTACAGCTGTTCCACTCCAGTAAGAGCGCCAACACCCCCGACAAGAGCGCCGCCCCTGCCGCCACAAGCGGGACGACTATCTCTTCGGAGTTTGTCGCAGCGCTGAGCAACGCCAACGCAGGTGGCACTGTTGTCACCGCCACGGTGCGCAACATCCAGGCCATCTCCCCCGCCTCGGCTGCGGAGATGGTCAAATGGGCCTCCGCCAGGGGCAAAACAGCCAAGCTGACCGCCAACACCACCGTGACAGAAGGCACCGCGGTGCAGGGCCAGCTGTCGCTGAATCCCGCGAGCTTCACCGGCATGACCGCCGACTTGAAGCTGGGTGTGTATACCGAGAGCGCGAAAACCGCCCCCATCGTGGAGAAAGTGGGCAAGTGGTATTCCAACACGGTCGCCGTGGTAAAGATGGACCATGTGGGCACGCTTCCGGCCTCTGTGAGCATTGCCGCCAAGGTAGACCTGTCCGGGCTGAACACGGCAAGCCTGGTCTTCTACGCCTACAACGGTAGCGCCAACTCCATTTCCCAGATCAAGAGCCCCGCCTGCACCATTGACAAAAATGGTTATCTGCATTTCAAAACCGCCCAGGCCGGGGACATTATTATCAGCGACAGGGTGCTGGTGAAAAGGTAAAAACTACAAGTCAAAGGCCCTGCCAATTCCCCCAACAGAGAGGGGATTGGCAGGGCCTTTTTGCTGTTGTTGGCGCAAGCAGCGAGTCCGCCCGCGAAACGGAGGAGCCGTGAATGAGTTTTTCACGGCTCCTCCGTTTCGTTTATTGCCGCTGCTATGTGCTCCGACCGCCGCCGGCAGCCTCGCATCCGGGGTCTTTGTGGCCGCGCCGGCCGGAGCGCAGGCACACGTCCTCATAGATTTCCTTGGCAAGCTCCGTGTACCGGCCCCGCGCAGGGGGCTGGAAATCCACCTGGCTCAGCCGCACCGCTGCCTGCCACAGCAGCTCCAGACTGCCCGGCCTTTCCTTGTAAAGCAGGTAGGTTTTTTCGAGCAGGCCCAGAACGGCGCCCTCCGCGCAGTGGATGAACCTGCTTTTGTTGCTGAAGATCCCGAAGCCCGAGTGCCCCAGCACGAAGCTGAACGCACCCTCTCCCCTGAACAGGAGCTGCGAGCGGAATACCCGCTTGGTCATAAAGGAGTAATCCGAAAGCGTCATAAGGGGCTCGAAAGGGCGTGGCTCGTCCATTTTGAACACCTTTTCGCAGTCGCGTCCCGCCGCGAGCTTCTGCTGGATGCGCGCCGCCGCGCTGCTGCTGAGCTTCTTGTCTGTCAGCAGCCGCAAAGTGAACAGACAGAAAAGCAGTATTTCGGGGTGCTCCATGGGGATTTTTGGGGTAGCCAAGTAAACCGCACCCAGCCGGTCCAGCTGTTTGCCGTAGAAATGCAGCTCTAAGCGAATATCCTGCATCATTTACTCTCCTTCTATGGCGGATAACGCGAGGCGCTTGCCCCGTCTTTACAGGCGAGGCAAGCGCGTTCATTTTGCACAGGGCATGCACCGGATTGTCCGGCTAATATGCCTTGTTCTCAGGAAAAGGACATCTCGCTCACAAGGATTTTGGAATCCCTTCTCGGAGCCCAGTTCAGGTTCGCGGACCCGCCGTGAAGGTCGTTCAGATAGAGCAGGTAGATGGCGAACGGATCTTCATAAAGCATCACGGCCAGCTCCTCGTACATCTGCTGGCGCTTTACCTGATCCAGCTCGGTGCGGGCGTCCTCGATCAGCTTGTCGATCTCGGGGTTGTTAAGCGCCGACTGGGTGCCCTTGCTGTACACGAGGGCGCTCAGGGTGCGGTCCACGTCGAAGTACTCGTTGCTGGTGGCGCTCAGCTGGAGGTCGGGCGTTCTCGTTTTGTCGAACAGCAGGTCCAGCCACTCATTCCAGCTCAAGATTCTAACCGTCACGTTGAAGCCCGCCTCGGTCAGCATCGCGGCTGCGGCTTCGGTGATCTCGCCGTCCTTGAGCCAGCGGCCGCGCTCGGAGATCAGCTCAACGACCTCGCCGTTGTAGCCGGCCTCCGCCAGCAGGGATTTTGCCTTTTCCGGGTCGTACTCATAGCCCGTGACCGCGGAATTATAACCGAAGTAGCCCTGCTTGGCCATCTGACCCTCGGCGGGAGACGCGTAGCCTAGGAACAGATTGTCGGCCAGGGCCTGGCGGTCGATCGCGTAGTTCGCGGCCAGGCGGATATTCTGGTCTATCATCTGGCCGTGCAGCTGGTTGAAGCGGATCCAATAGGTCTCGTAGCCTACCTCGGTAAACACCTTGGGCATTTCGTCGGCGTATTCCGGGTACATGTTTACGGCGATGTTGATCTCGCCCGCCTTGAGCGCGGCCAAACGGGTAGCGGGTTCCTCCAGCGTGCGGAACACAGCCTTTTTAATGACGGGCTTTTCGCCCCAATAGTCCTCGTTGCGCTCAATGGTGATGTCGATACCGCGCCGCCACTCCACAAACTTGTAGGGCCCGGTGCCGTTGCACACCAGGGTGAGCTCCTCATTTGTCTTGGATTCGGTGAACGGCTTGCTCAGCATCACCAGCTTTGTAAGCCGCTTGCTGAGCAGCGGGTCCGCATTGTGGGTGATGATGTTGATGGTTGTGGGGTCTACAACGACCGCTTCCTTGATCGTATCAAAGTCGCTGAGGATCTGGGAGCCGTAATCAGGGTCCAGTACGCGGTTGATCGAATACGCCGCGTCCTCCGCCGTGAAGTCGGCGCCGTCGTGGAACTTCACGCCCTCGCGCAGCTTCACCTCCCAGGTCACCTCGTCCAGCATCGTGATGCCGGCGGCCAAGCTGGGCTCCGCCTCCAGGGTGATTCCATCAATCTCGAACAGGCAGTCCAGCACATTGTCTGTCACAAACCTCATGTTGCCGTCGTCCGGGTACTGTGCGTCCAGGCTGGTCGGCTCACCCTGCAGCGCGATGATCACGGTGTCGGTGTCAGCGGCAGAGGCCGCCGGAGAGCTCCCCGCAGCGCCGCCACCGGACGAAGCACTGCCGCCGGACGAAGTGCCGCCGCCGGTGCACGCGCCCAGCAGCATACTGAAAATCAATAGGGAAGCCACCAAAACGGAACTTTTTCTCTTCATATTTTCCTCCTTAAAAATGTGTTCTTGATCTTGCCGTTAAATTTCACTGTCTCCGTGATAATTCTCAAAGCACGCCACCAGATGGCCCGGCCTGCGCTCTTCCAGCACCGGGTTTTCCTGCCGGCAACGCTCCTTGGCTAACTTACAGCGGGGTGCGAACCGGCAGCCCGGGGGCGGATCGACCGGAGAGGGCACCTCGCCCAGCAATATGCTCTTTTCGATGTCCCGATCCCGTGGGTCCTCGATGGGCACGGCGTTCAGCAGAGCCTCGGTGTACGGGTGCAGCCTGTTGTTAAACACCTCTTCCGTTTCGCCGTACTCCACCAGCTTGCCAAGGTACATCACCGCGAGGTGCGAGGAAAGCCAGCGTACAACGCGGATGTCGTGGGATATGAACATGTAGGTCAGGTCCTGGCTCGTTTGCAGGGACTTCATCAGGTTCAGCACCATTGCCCGCACCGACACGTCCAGGGCCGAAATGGGCTCGTCGGCCACAATAAAGCTGGGGCGCAGCGCGATTGAGCGCGCGATGCCCACGCATTGCTTCTGCCCCGCCGCCAGGGTGTGGGGGTATTCGTACATCAGGTCGGTTTTCAGGCCCACTGTCTTCAGCAGCTCCGCCACCCGGTCCTCCAGCTCGCTGCCCTGGGCGATGTTGTGGACGATCAGCGGCTCCCCGATGATGTCGCCAATGCGGTTGCGGCTGTCAAAGGAGCTAAAAGAGTCCTGGAAGATCAACTGCGCCTGCTGCCGGAACTTTTTTTCCTGGTCGGGGTTGTACTTGTAGATATCCTGTCCGCGGAAGTAGATTTCGCCCTCTGTTTTGGGCAGCAGCTTCAGCGCCAGACGACCGATTGTGGTCTTGCCGCAGCCGCTTTCGCCCACCAGGCCCAGTGTTTCGCGCTCCCGGATATCCAGGTTCACATCGTCCACCGCGTGCACGTTGGACTTTGCCTTTTTCAACAGTCCCCCGCCGATGGGGAAGTACTTTTTCAGGTTTCTCAGGGAGACGAGCGGCTCCATTGCCGTCGTCCCCTTTTCAGGTGTGTTGTTCACGCCGTTGTCACCTCCCTATCGTTTTACGGCCAGAGGATCGAACTCCTCACGGACCCAGTTGCCCACCAGATTCAGACAGAGCACGGTGATTCCGATCATAATGCCGGGGAACAGCACGATCCACCAGGCATTGGTGATATACTGGCGCCCCTCGCCAATCATAAGCCCCCACGAGGAGGTGGGCGGCTGCACACCGAATCCGAGAAAACTCAGGTTTGCCTCGGCGTTGATGAAGTGGGCCAGCTCCATCACGAAAGTTGTGATCAGCGGCGAGATGATGTTGGGCATGATGTGCCTGAACACGATGCGCTTGTTTCCGGCGCCGATGGCATGGCCGGATTCCACCATAGCCGACCCGCGTATAATCAGCACCTGGCTGCGCGCCATGCGGCAAAACAACGTCCAGCTGTTGATCAGCAGTGCGATGATCAGGTTGCGCTCACCCGGACCCAGCACCATGACGAAGGTCAGGGCGATCAGCAGCGTCGGCGAGGAGGCCTGGATATCCACCAGGCGCATGATGATCATGTCGGTCCAGCCGCCGAAATATCCGGCCAGCATGCCCACCGTAATCCCGATCAAAGCGCCGACGATGGCCACGACGAAGCCCACTTTCAGTGACACGCGCGCGCCATAAATCAGCCGGCTCAGCACATCCCGCCCCTGCTGGTCGGTGCCCAGATAATGGGGGGAGGCGCCCTCGGACGGCGCGGTAAAGGACGGCGCCTGCAGGCGCTGCGAAAGCGTGCCGCTCGTGGGCGAATAGGAGGTGAAGACCGGTGCGAAAATTGTGACAATGAAAATCAAAATCAGGATGATCAGGGAAACAAACGCGACCTTGTTGTGCCGAAAACGCACCATGAGGCTGTACCTTTTCTTGCGATCTGGTTTATTCGCCATTATTCACCGCCCCTTTCTAATACCGTATACGCGGATCAAAGAACGCGTATAGGATATCAATCAACAGATTCAACAGGCAGACGAACACCGCAACGAAGAAAACCTCGGTTTGCAGCAGCGGGAAATCCAGATTATGTATGGTGTCTGTCACCAGGTGCCCGAAGCCTGGCCAGCCGAACACGACCTCCACCGTTGCGCAAAGGCCGCCCACCAGCTTCGCGTAGTCGGAGCCGAGCATGGTGATCGCGGAAGTCATGATGTTCTTCAGCGCGTGCCGGAACAGAATCACAATCTCTTTCACGCCCTTGGATCTCGCTGTGAGCACGTAGTTTGAAGCGAGCTGCTGTATCATCTCAAAGCGCACAATCTGCGCCAGATGTCCGGCCGGGTTGAAAGCGAGTGTCACAGCCGGCAGCACGACATGCCTCCACGACCCGATGCCCGAGGTCGGCAGCCATCCCAGGCCCACGGCAAACACCAGCATCAGCATCAGGCCGATCCAGAAAGGCGGCAGCGAGATGCCCAAAAGCGATCCCCCTGTCAGAAGTCTGTCGATCAGCGAGCCTGGCTTGTACGCGGCGGCGATTCCCAGCGGAATGGCCACCACAACCGCAATGAGACAGGCCAGTGTCACCAGCAGCAGGGTTGCCGGCATTTTTTCCATCACAACATTAATACACGGCACGCGCTGCCACCACGAAATGCCAAAATCCAGGCGGGCCGCGTCACTGAGAAAAATGCCGAGCTGCTCCAGTATGGGCTTGTCTAGGCCCAGCTGCGCGGTCAGTGCGACACGCTGCTCCTCGCTTGCCTGCAGCGGCAGCATCACAGCCACCGGATCGCCGATGACATGTGTAATCAAAAAGATCATAATCGAAACGCCGAGGATGACCACAACCGTAAAAGCCAGTCTTTGCAGGATGTATTTACCCATTCCCATCGTGCTGATCCCCTTTCTCCGCTTCTTGCTGCCGGCCGAGCGGGAAATGACAGCGGATCCAATGCGCGCCGTCGCCGGCCAGGTTCGTGTAGGCGGGCTCCTGCGTCTTGCAGATTTCCTGACGATGCTCACACCGCGGGTGGAACTTGCACCCGGACGGCAGATGCATCAGGTTGGGCGGGTCCCCCGGGATAATGTTCAACGCGCCGCCCCGCTTCATATCGTGGATCGAGCCCACGATCCCCTTTGTGTAGGGGTGGGCAGGGTTTTCAAACAGTGTAAACACGTCGGTAATCTCGATGAGCTGGCCGGCGTACATAATCGCCACGCGGTCGGCCATCTCCGCCACAATGCCCAGGTCAGACGTGATGAACATGATCGTCATGTCGATTTCCTTGCGCAGCTGCTTCATAAGATCCAGCACCTGCGCCTGAATGGTCACATCCAGGGAGCAGGTGGGTTCGTCGGCAATCAGCACCTTGGGCTGGCAGGACAGGGCAATCGCGATCATGATGCGTTGCTTCATTCCGCCGGACAATTCGTGGGGGTAGTTGTAAAACCGCTTTTCTGGAGACGGAATGCGCACAACGTTCAGCATCTCAATGGCCTTTTGCTTTGCTTCTTGTCCCTTGAGACCCTGGTTGATCTCAACGGCTTCCATGATCTGCGCGCCGATGGTCATGGACGGGTTCAGCGACGACATGGGCTCCTGCAGGATCATGGCGATCCCGGAGCCGCGCACGTTCCTCATCTCGGACATCGGGAGCTCAAACAGATTTTGTCCGTCCAAAACCACCGAACCCGAAATGGTCTTGCCGGGGGGCCACACAATCAGGCGCAGGATGGAAAGCGCTGTCACGGTTTTACCGCTGCCGCTTTCCCCCACAAGGGCCAGAACCTCGCCCTTGTTGATGTGGAATGATATGCCATCCACCGCCTTGACCTCACCATCCCGCAGAAAAAAAGACGTACTCAGGTCTTTTACCGATAAAATGCTCTGGGGTGTGTTGTCCAAATCGATCCCTCCTCAAAAGAATACTGCTACCAATTGCATACTCATCACAGATGAGCACTTGAATTGAAAAACACACATTTTCCTGTTTAGGAAAATCTTTGCTTATTGATTCGCAGCATACCAGTGCACCAGCTAAAATGATCCCATATAACCCCCCTTATCAAACCAATTGCTGTAGTAAGACGATGTCACCTCCATAACAATAATACGCAGCCGAAACAAATTCTATGTTTTGGATGTACACGCCTTGTTTGCAGTCGATCGCGCGTAACCCTGCCCGGCTGCCTGCCTGCAAAAAATACAAACCTCAAAACAAAAAGGCGCTGTGGGGCATTACACCCACAGCGCCTTTGCTGCTTATGCCCATAGTATAAAGCACTAGGGTGTTGATTGTCAAGAGCCAGCAGGAATGTTCGTTACAATTTGTGCTAAATTATGTTGAACTAAATCCTTGCGAAGTCTATACCTTAAAATACCAAATACATTTGTGATTTGTCAATAGGTTTATTACATATATTTGTTAAAAATTATAAATAATAAGTTACAATCTTGGCTAATTTTTGTCTGTCCAAGATTGCTTTAGCCCTGTATCATAAGGATGTTGCATTTAAACTTGCTAATGGCAAAATGTACAAATGATATGCTCTAAAAATCCGAAAAAATGAAAACCGCTGAGCAGAGCTGCTAAAAACCCCCGAGATCCAATTCAAAATCGGATCTCGGGGTTCTTTTGTGCAGCCTTTCGCAAGGGGGAGAGCAAGCGACGGCACCTTTGCAAATGGCTGCGCTTGCGCGCGGCCCGGCATTCGCGGATACGGGCCTCGGCCGTTTCACCTCGCCTCGCAGCAGCGTGCGAGCACGGCCTTTGTATAGGCGATGACCTGGCGGACAGCGTCCTCCGCGGCGTCCTGGTCCTGCCGCTCCACCGCGGATACCAATGCCTCCAGAAGTTCGGTTTGCGCATTCTGTTCCTGCGTGTAAAGGGTTTCCAGCATGGGCAGGTAGATAGGCTGAAAGGATTGGTGCACAAGCGGGTATACCATGCTTCCGGACGCGATGGCCAGCGCGCGGCACAGCTCGAACGCATGCTCCGCGCGGTCCGTGGCCGCCGCGGGATGCCGCAGGCTTGCAAGGTGCTTTCGCATCTGCGCCAGGTGCTCCGGCTTTCTGTTTACAGCGGCAAGGCGCGCCATATCCCGCTCGCAGGTCTCACGGAAGTGCAGCACCGACTCCAGCATAGCGGGGTCAGGCACCCCGCCCCTGTGCTCCAGCATGACCTGCAGGACATCGATTTTTCCCTTGCTTTTGTAGTCCGCCACATAGATGCCCTTGCGGGGAATCACCTCCAGGAAGCCGATGTTGGCCAGCTCGGAGGTCCCGCCGTTGATTACCGCGCGGCTGACCTGCATTGCCTGTGCCAGCTCACGCTCGGTCGGCAGCTTATCACCGACGGACAGCTCACCCGAAAGGATCATGCTCTCCAGCTCCTCGACAAACATTTCAGAAAGCGAGGGCGACACCAGCGGTTTGAATTTCATGAGTTGTTCCTCAGCTCCTCCTTGAGTTGGTACAGCCATAGTCCAATATAATTTTACCCTATATCTGCGTCTAAGTCAACGGAAAAGCCGCTTTAACCGGCCATGCGCCGCTTGACTGGCATCAGAAATGGCTGTATAATAAAAATTGTCAACCCTTGGTACAGCCATAGTCCAGCGCTCTTAAACCCCCAACACGCCCGACGACGCCGAGAGGAGTTCCGTCATGCAGGAAAAGCAAAGCAAGTTGTTCAATTCCCATTTTATGTTCTCATTGATCTGTGTTGTACTGTTCATCAGCACCTATTATGCCATGATGCCCGTGCTGCCCTTGTACATGAAATCCATGGGAGGCAACAACTTTCAGATCGGACTGGTCATGGGGATATTTTCCGCGGTCTCTCTGATCCTGCGGCCGATTTCGGGAAAGCTGAGTGACCGCCGAGACCCTGTCAAGCTCATGCGCCTTTCCATTGTTGTATTTTTTCTCACGCCCCTTTGCTTTCTTGCCCCGTCCTTTCTGCTCGTGGGCCTTGCACAGGCACTTTACGGGTTTACGGTGGGCATGTTCACCACATCCTCGGGGTTGGTGGTGACCGCCTCGGTGCAGGAGCACCTGATCAGCCAAGCCATCGGCATCCACAGCATTGCATTGATTATTGCTAAGGGCATCGCCCCCACATTTGGCAGTATGATCTACGAGAAAACAAATATCGCGGGGGCAGTGTTTGCCACTGTTTTGCTGGGAATTGCCTCGCTCGTCTGCAGCTTCCGCCTCAAGTCCATGCAGCCCAAGCTTTCGGACGGCGAAAAGGGCACCTCTATGCTCAAGGTCTTCACACAGCGCACGGTGTGGGTGCCGTCGCTTGTGCTTTTGTCGGTCACGTTCACTTTTGGCGCCATCATGACGATGCTGCCGCTCTTCGCCAAGGAGCGCGGGATCGGGCAGTTCAACCTGTTCTTTACCCTGAACACCGCCATGGTGGTGGTGGTGCGCGTGGTTATGGGCAAGCGCGCTCTTTCTGAAAATGCGCGTGTGCTCAGCTCGCTGATCGCGCTTGCCGTAGCCGTGGGCATGATTTCAATGTGCGACAGCCTGCCGTTCCTGCTTGTCACTGCGGTTGTGTACGGCTACGGGTACGGCATGAGCTATCCAACGCTGACCAGCATTGTCATGGTCAAAAACGCCAAGGCCACACGGGGAACGGCGTTCGGTGCATTCACAGCGTTTTTCGATGCGGGTGTCGCTCTGGGGTCCGCGTTTGGCGGCTTGAGTGAATACATAGGGTTTACGGCGATATACCAGATCGCCGCGTTCATACCACTTTTCGGCATTGTGCTTTATGTGTTTCTGCTCATGCCTCACAAACCAGCGGATCCACAGAAAAGCGAATCGGAATAGCGCAGCCAGAAAACGCCACTGGTCAAAGGGGCACTAAAAAGCCGCGATGCAGGAGAATCAAAAATTGAGCGCCAAACAATTGCTGAAGCATGCGCGCGTGGTCTTGAGTCCAAGGATAAAACATCTGCTCAAAACATGAATATCATGAGAAAATTTGCTATGAGCATACTCAAAATATTGATCGTTAAAAAGATTTGTCAGAAACGGGCGGATTATGTGCTTGCGCTGAAAGGCAACCAAGGCTCATTGCATGACGACGTTTCTACAGCGTGGGGGAGACGCTGTAGATAGTAATCTTGGGTTCAATGTGCGGGTTAAAAAACGTCAGCCAGATACATCAGTGGGCGGCAAACAGCCGAACGACAGAGTTTTGGGCAAAATATTTTGATATTAGCAGAATACCATGTTATTACTGGATGCTTTGCCTTTTGAAAATCATTAATCCGAAGTCGCAGAACGGATGCTTTGTGAATTGGGTGCAGTCGATGCTGCCTAAAGAAAGTGTGAAAGGCTTAACGCTTTCGTTTGACGGAAAAACAGTATGCTCAACTGGGAAAATGGAAAAATATCAAAGTCCGCTACACATTGTGAGTGCGCAGATAGCCGAATTAGGCATAACCTTTGGGCAGTACGCAGTTTCGGATAAAAGCAATAAATCCCTGCTGTTCGTGAGCTTATGGGTATACTGGATATTGAGGGCTGCATTGTCGTAGCTGATGCTTTAAACTGCCAAAAGGATACGGCAAAGGCGATTGTTAAGGGGAAAGCGGATTATTTACTGAGCGTTAAGGATAATCAGTCAGCGCTGAAAAAGGATATTGAAGACTATATTAGGGACGAGCATTTGCGCAAATCAATGGATACATATGAGACCTGTGAAAAGAATAGGGACAGGGTTGAGCGGAGAATGGCATACTCTACTGATGACGTAGAGTGGCTTAGCGGCAGGAAAGAATGGGAGAGCTTGGTCTATATCGGGGCTGTGAACACG
>Ga0153953_1000727_pt1 | contig 11850 bp, 21 predicted proteins | sample TSNJ037MetaG_FD_104718 | JGI IMG/M metagenome (GOLD analysis project Ga0153953, IMG submission 104718) | Attine ant fungus gardens microbial communities from New Jersey, USA - TSNJ037 MetaG | ecosystem: Host-associated > Fungi > Mycelium > Unclassified | place: USA: New Jersey, Wharton State...
CCCTAGTGATTATCTTTTCAGTTTGGTAATACCTGGTGTGCTTCTTCATGCAATTTGTTGGCCACTCCCTTACTTTTGTTTGTCCAGTTACGCCAATTCTGTGCTCCAAGCTCTCTATTTCTGCGCGCCCTTTCGCGACCTCATCATACAGACTGTAGACCCCTCTCTCCCCCGTGATTACCCTCCTCCCGCTACAAATGATCTCAAAAAGCCTGCTTCCTTGCAATACTCTCTCACCCCTGTCCGTCGCAAACCCGACCGCAAGGGCTCACCGATCGACAATCCTCCTGACTTGCTCTCCACTGCTTCTCAACCGCCTTACCCGATTCCCATCTCCCCGCCTACTCTCTTTTCTGCTCTTCGGTCCTTGTTCCTCTTCATTTCGACACATCCGGGAGATAAGGGCACGGTGGCACCCAAAGCATTTATTGACAAACTCAAGGAAAGCAAGGAAGATTTCCGCGGGACCATGCATCAGGATGCCCATGAATTTCTGAATCATCTGCTAAACACCATTGTTGAGGAGCTTGAGGAAGAGAGGAAATCGGCACAGAACAGTGCCCAAGCAGAAGACTGTGAGTTTGATTGGATTCGGCATTTCGTTCTTTCTAACCGTTATCCGCATTTCTCCAGTGACCGGTTCCCTGGCAACTTTGGCCTCTAAAGCACCTCCAACTATCGTGACGGCAACGACCAGCTCAAATTCAGGTGCTTCTCCACAGGATGCCACACTGGTCCACCGGCTCTTCGAAGGTGTTCTGACTAGTGAAACTCGGTGCTTGACTTGTGAGACGGTTGGTGCTCCCCTCTGTTTCTAGTCGCTCCCGCTCATCAATCATCTAGGTTTCCTCCCGTGACGAGTCTTTCCTCGACCTTTCAATAGACATTGAACAGAACTCCAGTGTAACAGCATGCCTGCGGTCATTCAGTGCGAGTGAGATGTTGTGCCAAAGAAACAAATTCTTTTGTGACTCGTGCTGTGATCTCCAAGAAGCAGAAAAACGGTGGGCTAATGAACAGAGTAGTCAATTGGTTGCTCACCATGTCGTTTATAGCATGAAGATCAAGAAGTTACCTAACATTCTTGCACTACATCTTAAACGCTTCAAATTTCAGGAGGATGTGCAAAAATATATCAAATTAAATTACCGCGTCGCTTTTCCTCACGAGTTACGGCTGTTCAATACCGTGGATGACCTTGAGAACGCAGACCGATTGTATAGCCTCTTTGCTATCGTAGTTCATATTGGAAAGTGAGTGAATGGTTCCCATATGTGTGTATTGCTGATCTGTTCATTAGTGGACCGCATCATGGCCATTATATCTCTATCGTCAAGTCTGCTGGAACGTGGCTTGTGTTCGACGACGACAATGTGTATCCTATACCTGAAGGCGATATTCCCAAATACTATGGCGACTCTCATTCCGGATCGGCATATGTTTTATACTACCAGGCTGTTGACATTGACCTCGGTTCTCTGGGACTCAGGAATCCTGATTCCCCCCGATCACCTGAACCTGAATTAAATGGTGTTAAGCTACGAGCGCCTTCGCAACAGCTTGTGCCTTCACTACCTCCGGGCCTTAGTAAAGTTGAGTCTCATGAAACAGAAACCTCTGTTGTCGTCATACTTCCGCCGTCACAACTTTCTATCACCTCTACATCTATCGCCGACAAATCTTCCAACCTCACACCGGGGGACTCTCCTATCTCTCCGCTTCCCAATACGTCCCCATCACTCATAGCACCGCCCTCCCCCAGCGTTGCTCATGCAGTTCTATCTCCTGTCCGTCGTGGCATTTCCAATCGGCCAACTACTGCAATATCATATATAGACGACAGATCAGACCAGTTCATACAGTCTGACTCGCCGCGATCAACTCACCATTCAGCTTCCTCTCCATCTTTGGTCATTCCTGATGATCCATCGTCTATCCCGTCAGTTCCTCATATTTCGTCATTGTCTACTTTAGTATCCGAACCCCCCAGTGGAAAAGTAAAAGATAAGGGAAAAGACAAGGTTCGGAAGACAAGCGGCTGGTTCAAGAGAAGAAGCTTCCGATTAGGTGATAAGTCAAAGTCTGACAAGTCAATTGATGAGTTACCACCCTCTCCTGCACTTAAAGAGCGATCTCCGTCTGCCAATTGGTATAAGACCACCTCCCAAATTAAACGACCCCCCTCTCAGACAGCAATGACCCACGACCTACTACGCAAGAGCCCTAACCTGGAGCCTCCCCAAGCAATTACTGTTGTTTCATCACATACCTCTTCTAGTGCGACACAACAAGATAGTTCCTCCTCGGGTCCTTCAATAATTTTGTCATCGCCAGCCACAACAGTCTCATCTTCCCCTCCACCCGTTCTTCCGAAGTCCTTTTCGAGATCATCACAGTCAACCGATCAGATAGATGTTTTGCCTTCCCGAAAATCGTCTCTAGTGCTTGGTCCTCGTTCTCGAGCATCACTAGATCACCATAAGAATGTGATACCAAGCACTCGCACATATGTCACTCCAAGGCCAGTCACTGCGAACGCTAGCTTGCCCCCCACACCCGATAGAGCGAGTCATTTTACAGCTAAAGTAAATCCACCTCTTGGCTCATCCTTTGAAAATTTCCATAAATATGATATGTCAATCAAGAATGGAATGGCTCCCCTGGAGTCAGAGACCGGCGATCCGTCAAATCATGCGAACGGACATCGCCCTCGGACTAGTTTAAATACTCTGTTGGAATCAAATACACCGTCCGCATCTGCGCCATCCTTGCCTACTATCTCAACTCCAGTTTCGTCGAGACACGTTTTCAATCACCTGAATCAGGGTGCCACGACCACAAATTCACCAATCAGTACCAGTGAGCCGAAGCGGACGAAGAGAAAATTAAGTCTGACTGCACCTATGTTTGGAATTGGGAAGAAGGAGAAGGACAAAGATGGGCGTAAAGATAAGACTTCACCGAATTCATTCATGCAGCGATTTTGAGCTCGTCGTGTGCTACTGATGGCCAGAGAGGTACGCAGACGTTCTTGTTTAGTATATTTATTCTTGATTCGCAACGTTCCGTTCAAGTTTTTTCACCATTGCCTCCTTGGATTTTCCCCTATCATTATGATGTTTTAATCTTCCTAAGCGTTCATTGATTGATGCTCTCCATCAGCATCCCCACCCCTGTGCTCGTTCTAACTATTGCATTCACGTAATGGATAGACTCGATAATGATGGTTTCTTGTATTATCCTGTGTAGTATTTCATGCGAACTTACGATCTCCCTCGCTTTTACTTATTTGTAGTAGGAGTCAGCATTATATTGTCCCATTTGTCGTCATGTCGTCGCATTCTTCCGAATTGTATCAGCGCTTTGTAATACATGCCACAGCAAAGAATATATTCAAACAGTGTATCATGGTCTCGAGTCCCTACCAAAACCCAGCCAGTCGGATAAACTGGGTCGACTGGATACAGTGCGAGTATGTGAACAATTTCTGGAGTGCCAACAATCTTGTTCGGCAATCTCTTGAGACATTCTTTTTTTCCACCCGGCAAATCTCTGATCTGGCTCGACCGTCAAGCCCATGTCAAGTATCCGGACACCAAGCTCCCCTTGAACGGCCACACACACACGTCCTATACTCTCATCCCAGGCAACGGCATTGATTCCCTTGGAGGAGAAGGCATAAGCATCGTCCAATCCGATTTCAATACACCCATAAAGACCGCTCGGATGGAACGGACGCTCCGTGCGCATAAATGCCAACGAGTTATCTTTAGGTCTTTCAGGGTAGGTGGTTCTTTGGACTTCAGGAGAAAGATACCGCCGGAACCTGAGCATGGACGGAGAGGTTCTCCTGTCGTGTTGAGAGGTCGTGTAGTAGACGGCGCGATAGTTTCCAGGGAGGACATGCACGACTTGGGGGTCGGTCTGATGGCATGACTGATGTGTATAATGCTTCTGTGCCTCTGTTCTGACAAGCTCCCATTCCGGTGTCGGTCCGTCAGGAAGTGGGGCGGGATCTACGATATACTTTAAGATGTAGTGAATCTCCCCGTCTGACGTTTGTTGGCACATGGGCCACAGGCTAAAGTGCATCAGGCCATACGGGGTGCGTGACTGGAAGTAAATAGAGACGGGTGGCAGAGGTTGGTCTTGGAGCTTTGGGAATTTTGGGGAGGGGTCGGGTATCAGAGGTTCCGAGATGAGGACTTTGAGGAGCGTGTAAGGGAGGGCGTATTTGACGATAATGGAGTGCGTGGGTGCTTGTACAGAGTGTGCGGTGGGGAAGTCGTAGAGTTCGATCACCCACTCTTCGTGATCAGCTATGATGATGCACTGGCGTACGACGAGAATTTGTTTTTGTTTGGGAAGCGGGAGGATGGCGCGAATAGTCTATTCAAGGATAGGTTGTCAGACGTGAAAAGAGAAACTACTGAAAGACGCGTACTTCGTAGTCGAAATCTGGATGTTCAGTGCATTTGAAAAGGATCGGATAGGACATTCTGCAATTGTAGAATGAGATGTAGAGATCGTTGGTCACGATGACAATCCAAGGGGCGCCTTCATTGTCGAACGAGGCAAGGTGGTTGATATCGCCATCGACTTCAATAGAGGTTAGGAAATGGAAAGGGCCGTTGGTATGCTCGAGGAGCCTACGCTCATGTTCGGGCGAACCCCAGACAATGTTGGGGTCACCGATATATTCAAGGACATTCATGGGGACACAGTACACCAGAACTTCGGAGAAGTAAGGAGGTACTTGAAGTGGATGCTCATGGCTCATTTCCGAGAGATTGACACTGTGTTAAATGTAGACGATGAGCAAAAATGCGTGTATGCAAGTTGAGAAAAAAAAACGCACCCGAAAGGAGGATGGTCATAAAAACATCGCCTTACGCAGGTGATGAGGATACTGTACTTGTCATGGATCTTCATGTACCGTGTCTGAATGCGAAAGACCTTGGCAAAGGTTTCGACTCGCGCGATGGCTCGTGGGCCAGAAGGATGATCGAGGATGTAGAGAATGAAATAGTAGCGGTAGCTGCCCTTGTTTCTCACAGAAGCCACCATGTACTTGCCACCAGGAAGGAGGGACATGTCGAGCACCTCATAGTGCATCTCGAGAAGCATCCGAGTGATGACCTTTGGCTGATGAGCGCGCCAGTTGTCGTCGAGCGAAATCGTCCGCGTGACGATCTGCTCGGCCTCGTAGTAGGTGTCCTTGTTGGAATAGTCGAACGTTGGGCGCAAGTACACCACAGGATGATGATTCATGCGCGACAAAAAGCGCCGCCATATGGACGGCTCATGTGTAATCAGAAAGAAGGCTTTGTTCACCTTGGCACCGTGTCATTATCTGACTAGAGCACGAGATGTGAATGTTACACATACACGTCGGAGACAGATGATATCCTCTACCGCGAGGCAGGGAAAGATATAATCCAAGTAAACCAAGAGAGGAAGACGAAGAAAGAAGCAAGAGGGGTATCGCCTGGAGTAGAGCTGGAGGGCATTGCCTGTCAGAAAGGCAGGAAGAAAGCGTTTGACAGAATCGAAGAAAGATGGCATAGCTGGCCAACAGAATGAATCTCCATGGTGAGTATTTATTCCAGAGCAAGAGCAGCACCAGCAATAGCAGACCCAGTAATAAGCCTTGGCGACCTTGTAGAGCTAACAAGGATTTCCTAAAGGAGAATATATGGCATTGTTGATTGTTGGAGGCAGAACAAACGTCACAAACTCCCCTGCGAAAAAAGCTCTGCAAGATTAACAATGGCCTCGGCCAGTCCCACTGAGCTTTTCCTCCCGTCCTCATTTCCATTTCCTATCAAGGTCGTCACCCTCGAGGCGAAACCGACCGACCACCTCAAGCGCGGTACTCGCCTCCTCACCTACTCCTTCGTTCACCTTCCAAAGACGCCGGATTCCAACCCAGAAACCCGATTTGGGACCTGGGATGCTGCGGTAGAAGGTACTCTCGACGTTTGGAAGATTAAGCCTGGCGATGTCATCTCCAAAAACAGAGCAAAAGACAAACCGGCTCTCATTGTGACCGAGCCATGCAAGCACGGCATCCAACTCGGTGGACTCTGCGTGCTCTGTGGTAAAGATATGACGAGGTATGAAACCCGATGAGACTCTTCTCCTTTTTTCGTTTTCTTCTCTAAAAACACACTAAATTCTGGCCTAGTATCGATTACACTGGCTATTCCGACGCATCTCGCGCCCATATCCAAATGACACACTCTGCGTTCGGTCCAACTGTCTCCCTCGAAGAGGCTCAGCGGATCGAGTTCGAAACAGCTCAACATCTTCTCAAGTCCCGCAAACTCTCTCTCATTGTTGATCTCGACCAGACGATCGTACACGCGACGGTTGATCCTACGGTCGGTGAATGGATAGCAGAGGGTGAAGCTTGGGAGGCGCGCCAGGCAAAGAAGTCATCCACTACACCATGCGGCTCTGAAGTATCTGAAGATTCCGATGTCGATTCTGACAGCGAATGTAATCCCAACTGGGGGGCTCTCAAGGACGTCAAGAAGTTCCGTCTCGGGCCCGAGTCATTCGTCACGCCACACATGAGAGGACCCCAACGACCGAAAGGGAAGCACAAGCTCGTCGAAAACGAAGGTTGTATGTATTATATCAAACCAAGGTACGAATCACTCCACGAAACCATAGGTATGCACTAAGCTCGCTTTCTATCTCTCTCAAAGACCTGGCTGGCAGGAGTTTCTTGAGCAAATCGCCAACAAGTTCGACATGCACGTGTATACTATGGGCACACGCGCCTATGCAGAGAAAGTGTGCGCCGCTGTTGACCCTGACGGCAGCTTTTTCAAAGGACGAATATTGAGTCGCGACGAGAGCGGAAGTGAGTCAATTCTAATTCTATTTGCTCTGCCTATTACCGATTGCTGTAGGCATGACACAGAAGAGTTTACAGCGATTGTTCCCATGCGATACCTCCATGGTTGTTATTATTGACGATAGAGCGGATGTATGGGAATGGAGCCCAAACTTAATCAAAGTTATCCCTTGTAAAGCAGTTCCTGCCCATGCCTCGAGTCATTTTCTCACTAACTTTGTTAGACGATTTCTTCATTGGCATTGGTGACATCAACTCGAGCTTCCTTGCCAAGATCGCGCCCCTGACGCCGTCTTCCACCGCCACTACCAACCTCCAGGCCTCTTCCGGTAAATAAGCTCTGACCTCGTCTTCGATAGTGCTGATACTACAATATCAGAAAGTTCACAGTCTGGTTCACCCGAGGATATTGAGAAAGCAGAGCTCGAGCAAAAGATCTTGCTTTCGACCAACAATGCAGCTTTGGACGAGCAGCTGGAGAAACGGCCCCTCGCCAAAAAGCAGGAAGAGCTGGAAGGCACTATCAACCATGACATTACGCAAGAGACTTCTTCGGAGAAGCAGCCATCGACGACAGAGAAACCAGCAGAAAATCAGAATGCTATTTCCATCGAGAAGCCTAAACAGGCTCTGTTAAAGAACGACGACAGAGAATTAAGCCGGATAGAGAAGGTCTGTCCCCCCCTATAGGGCATCAATTTTGATGGATGACTGACTCTTGATCCGCAGCTGTTAAACGAAGTACATCAACGGTTCTTTGAGTCCTACGATCAGCAGCTATCGGAGAAAGCCCGGAACCTTCGACGCACACAGGATCTAACCGTTGATAGACCTTATGACGTGACGGTAGGTGCCCTCTTTTTATCGTTTGACCATCACTGACGTGACACAGAAAATAATACCATGGATACGCTCCGAGGTACTTGCAGGTGCTCACATAGTGTTCTCCGGTGTCATTCCTCTGGACGTTCCACAAGAGACGACAGACTTTTGGCGACTAGCGCATATGTTTGGGGCCAAGTGCTATACCGATCTCACTCCACTAGTGACACACGTTGTGACAGCCAAGGTGAGTGTTTGAGCCGAGGCGAGGAGGGAATTGACAGCCGAGTTGTGCAGCGCGGGACGAAAAAAGTTGAAACAGCAAGAAAGCGGGGTGGCATCAAGATTGTGCGTCTCGAGTGGTTCAATGATTGTATCGCGCTCTGGAAGCGACAGGACGAAGAGCTTTATCTGTTTTACGAAGCGTCGTTGGCAGGGGCCTCGAACAGTCCCCCTGTTTCGGATCACCAGATTTCGTCGGATCCGGAGCCTGATGCAGACGATTGGGACCTTGAGCCGGTTGCGGGAGAAGATGTTGAAATGGGAGAGGGCAGTAGTGGGGCAGTAGGTGCGCTACACCTCGAAGAGATTGATTGGAATGATATCAATGATGAGGTTGAGGCTGCCATGATGGAAAGCGATGATGAGAGTGCTGATGAACGCATGAAGAGCGACGATGAGCTGACGGATGAGAGCAGTGTGGGCGGAGCAAGGTATGGAATTCCTCAGCTTTGGAAGGAGTAAGCTCATGGTTGCAGTGTGAACAACACACCGCGGGCGAAGAGAAAACGGCTGAGAAGCAGTACGCCGCTGGACGATTCGCTGCGATCACCGTTGGCAAAACGGAAAAAGATGGCGGCGGATCGGAATTCAAGGCTGAAGGAGGGGATTACTGCAGAGGAAGTGGAGTGGAGTGGGGAGAAGAGGCGGAGGGTGGAAGTGGACGATGAGGAAGACGATGAAATTGAGGATGACTTTTTGGCGAGAGATCTACAAGAGGAGTGGGGGTGAGGAGTGCTTGATTTAATGAACATGTATTATATGTAATGAATAAAGTATGGTCAAGAAGGGCTATCTACGGCAGCTTCGAGGCGCAACACTTCCTGGCGGAGGGCGTCGCGGCCTTGCTCAAGCCAGCGACAGTACTCGACGGCACGGAAGAGGACGCCGCTCTTTCCTCTGGTCTGGCCCTTGGCGCGACTGCTGCTGCCCTTGGGACGGCCGCGGGTGGGCATGGGGAGCGCGGGGAGGGAGTTGCCGGGGGCGAGGAGGGAGATGAGCTGGGCGTAGCCGTCGCGGATGGCGTTGCGGCGCTTCTGCTCGGACATGATGTGGTTGAGGCGCTTTTGGGGGGAGGAGAGGAGGGATTTCTGGCGCAGAGAGTTGTTGGCTATGTGGGGGCGGGGTGGGCGGGCTCCGCGCTTTGAGGCGGGCGGGGGCTGGGAGGGGACTTCAGCGGACTCATCGAGCCAGAAGCTGTCGAGAAAGTCGAGGAGATGGTCGGTCTCTGCGGACGAGAAGAGATCGTCCATTGGAGAGAGAGACCGGGGACCGGGGAGGTGGATAGCCGGGATTACATAATCCGCAGGTGGGTGTGACCGGCGAGAGGAGGGTTTGCGCGCCGTTTGAGCAAAGATGTCTGGGCTTCCTGCAGACGAAGTGGTGCAAGACGGGCAGGGGACGCTGGAGACGCAGCAGCTGCAGCAGCTGGGACAGGGCCACGAGGTGGTCGTCGGGCCCGCAGAGGGGCCGCGGAAAGGTGCGTTGTGTGGATGTTGACGGGGAGACGGACGGCTGACGGGGAGCAGCCAAGGGGCCTTCGGTCCGGCGAGCGTGTGTGGCGTGCCACTCCGGCAAGACTCGGTGCAGCGAGGTGCTTCCGTGCCAGAGCTGCCTCAAACGCGGACTCGGCGCTTCGTGCGCGTATCCTGACCCCGACGCTCCCCAGCCAAATCCTGTCCACTTTCCGCCTCCGCCCGTCTACGCCACACTCCAGCAGCAGCAGTACTACGACTACTCCACAGCCTTCACCGGCCCCTCCACCTCCACTTTCCGCCCCACAAAGCGTCCCCGCCAGCTCACCGACGAGGAGACCGCCGCCATCACAAGGGGCTTCAGTCGCGGCGACTTTTACGTCGGCACAAGCGCCCCCGTCCGCATCGACCCCCGCCTCCCCGTCAGACTCACTCTCGGCGAGGGCGACCATGTCCACTTTACCGTTGGCGAGACTCTCGTTCCATGATTTCTTTTGTACTAGTAGTTACTGTCAATCATACATTCCTGTCAAAACTAGCTTTACCATCTTTTCCTTGTCCCCCCACATCCGAGGTGCCATCACCACCCCGTGCACCCCCATGTGAACAGCCGTCTGACGCCACATCTCCCCCTCCACCCTGTACCCCTCCAGAAACCCCTCCAGCACACACTGCGCCCTCTCTCCTCCCCCGAACCGTCGCAGCATGACCAGCTCGGCACAAAACTGCCCCACTTCCATTGCCACAATCCCCGGTCTGCACAGCTCCCAGTCCAGCACGTAAATCTGCTCCACCTCGTCCCCTTTCAATCTCACAACCAGATTTCCCGGCCAGAAATCCCCCATCACCAACTGCACCTTGTCAACCCGGGTCTCAAAGAAAAAGCCGCCTTACCGTGCTGGTGGCATCCATGATAGCCTGGCTCGACTCTTCTACGATCTGCTCCAATGCTCTCTTCTCCTCCTCCAGCTCTATTTCCACTTGATCAAACGTCGATAGCAGCCGCCCATAGTAAGCCCAGCTGTACATCGCCTTGGCTTCTTGATTCCCGTTGAAAAAAGCGCACACGTCTGTGCTGGTCCCCCACGCATGCAGCCTCCCCATGAAATCACCTACTTGCTTCCCGATTTTAGACCCGGTTTCTGGCGAACATTTGCCCGTTTGTAGGTACTCTTTCAGCGTCATCGAGTTGCATCCACAGTCGCTCATGATGATCGCGTGTTCCTGGTCGTCGTAGTGGTAGATGCTGGGAACCGTCACAAAGGCCGTGGCAGGTGCCCATTCCCGGACGCGCTTCAGTGCTTCTACTTCAAACAACTAACAGGTCAATTATCCGCCTTTGAGTTCTACCTTACCTGTCGTTTAACATCAAACAAAACATCGGCCATGTCTTTGATGTAGGATCTGCCGTGTTTCAGCACCAGTGTACGTTGGCCTTGGTGAGCTTGGCACAGCCAGAGTCTAAAAGCCCAGTTGCCTGTTCCACCCGTCAGAGTCTCTACTCGAGTACAAGCATACTCGGTCGGTCTGAGATACGCCTCCACCCCTGCTTCGGTAGTGAGGTCAAAACAAGTCATGATGCTATTAATAAACGCATTTATATTATATATCTTCCAGAGTCTCATGCCAAATACTCCATCCCACCAAATGTCCGCAATTCGCTACATGGTGCTCGTTTCTTGTAGGACCAGCTAGACACAAAATCGGAGGCGTGTCATTGGCGATCACAAACGCCTCATCGTCGTCCACATCCACATCTTCCAAACCCGCCTCACCATCTTCACGCAAAAGCCGAACACCGTGACGCGAACTCGTCCGCAGCCTGGCATACGTCACCTCCAGCTGTGCCATTCCTTCAGTCCAGCCTGCTTCAAATTCCGAACGTATGGCCGCGTGTCGACAGGGTTCGACGCCTATCGTAGTCGTAGTCGCCAATGTCACTAGTCTAGATACAAAAGGAAGGATGCGGATTTTCGGTTTGGGCAATCCAGGAGACCGGGCAATCCCAGAGGAGCGATCACGGATAGATATCGTCGGCGTCGCCAAACCCCGCCTACCCGGCCTCGGTCGACGAGGTTCATTCACTTGAGCAGGACCTCCATCACTGCCCAGCGCCGCTACCTTTCCCTCTTCCAACTGCGCTTTCAGCTCTTTTTCTCTCTCTCGCGCACGATGAACACCAATGAGCGCACACCGTTTCCCGAGTGCCCCCCATTCTCCTTGATGAATCTCCGCTCGCAGAACAGCACACCCGTCGATGATTAAATGTTTCAGATTCCTGAAACGAGCGAGAATCATCTCAAGCTCCCCTTCGATAACGCCACACGTCGATAAATCCAAAAACTCGAGGTTGGGTACAACTGGGGATGCTTCCGGGGAATGGTACACGTCTTTCTGTCCCAGTAACAA
>Ga0153953_1000735_pt1 | contig 11785 bp, 11 predicted proteins | sample TSNJ037MetaG_FD_104718 | JGI IMG/M metagenome (GOLD analysis project Ga0153953, IMG submission 104718) | Attine ant fungus gardens microbial communities from New Jersey, USA - TSNJ037 MetaG | ecosystem: Host-associated > Fungi > Mycelium > Unclassified | place: USA: New Jersey, Wharton State...
ACCTCCTCTGGAGAAGGTCAAAACCACGGCAATTAGAGTATCAATTGATCCAGAATATGTACCGCAGAGGTAAACAAAAAGCAGACTGTTATTCCAATAGCGGTAGGAATAAAGACGGACAAAGCCGTCCACTTCAAGCTGCCGGTCTCTTTCTTTATGGTCAGGCAGGTGGTTGAGCAAGGCCAGTGGATAAGGCAAAACAGCAAAGTAGAAACTGCCGTTGCCCAAGTCCAGCCATTTGATACTAATAATGTTTTCAGCTCACCAAGACTGCTGAGTTCCATAATACTTCCACCGGATAAATATGCCATAATCATAATTGGCACTACAATTTCATTTGCAGGAAAGCCCAGAATAAACGCAAGCAGAATGACACCGTCCATACCCAACAGACGGGCAAATGGATCGAGAAATGCAGAACAATGATTTAGCAGGCTCATATCCCCGACCGTTATATTCGCAAGAATCCAAATGATAAGTCCCGCAGGCGCTGCTACGGTAACTGCTCTTCCAAGCACAAATAAAGTGCGGTCAAATATAGAGCGCACGATAACCTTCCCTATTTGGGGCGTTCGGTAAGGCGGCAGCTCCAGTGTAAAGGAGGACGGTTCTCCTTTTAGTATTGTCTCAGACAGAAATCGGGAAACAGCGAAAGTAAGCAGAATACCGAGTATAATAACACCCGCCAGCATTAAGGTTGACAGCAGCGACTCATATGCCCCTCCTAAGGTTCCCACGAAAAACATAGAGATGATTGCAATCAAAGTGGGGAAGCGACCGTTGCAGGGTACAAAATTGTTTGTTATAATTGCGATGAGTCTTTCCCGCGGGGAATCAATAATACGGCATCCAATTACACCAACGGAATTGCATCCAAAACCCATACACATAGTCAAAGCCTGTTTGCCGCATGCTTTGGCTTTTTTATATTGGTGATCCAGATTGAACGCAACACGGGGCAGATAGCCAAAGTCTTCTAATAACGTGAAGAGAGGGAAGAAAATAGCCATTGGTGGCAGCATCACCGATACGACCCATGCAAGTACACGGTATATACCCAGCACCAGTATGCCATGTACCCAGTCAGGGGATCCCAGCCACGAAAAAAAATCGGTCAGGCGATCCTGCACCCAGAACAGTCCGTCTGCAAGCCATTGGGATGGATAATTTGATCCGGTAATGGTCAGCCATAAAACAACGCATAATAATGCAATCATAATGGGAATTCCGGTATATTTGCTGATTAGTATCTTATCGATCTTTCTATCGCGGCTTGCGGCAGCCCCGTCTGTATGAATGGAACATCCGGCACAGCATCCACAGCCTTCGCAGCCGGCACAGCCAGCATTTCTTTGAAAGGAGATGTTTCCCATAACGGCCTCTTCGGCTGAAAAAACAATGCAGGAAACAATGCTGTCTTTTAATTTTTCCAGAGTTATATTTTGCTTTCCAAGTGCCTTGCGCGCAGCATGCACAGCATCTTGAACCTCTTTATCCGCCATAAGGTCAAAGCCCAGATACCTGCCTGTTTTGGCGATGAAGGCGTCGTCTCGTTCCAACAGTCTCAATGAAAGCCACCGGCTATTCAGTCTGCCATGCAGTCGGTCGTCAAGTGCTTGTTCAAGAGGTGCTATGGCTTCCTCAATGGTTTGCTGATAGTGCACCTTTCGGGGATCAGGTTTGATAGTACCATTGCAAAGTGCTTCCACCTTCTTCATCATTTCCTTAAGTCCTTTGCCGCTGCGGGCACTGGTACCCACCACCGGTACTCCCAGGTCTTTTTCAATCGCTTCTAAATCAACAACTATATTTTTCTTTTTTGCTTCGTCCATCAGATTAACACATACAACAACCTGCGGCGTGATCTCCATCACCTGGAGCACCAAATTGAGGTTGCGCTCCAGGCAAGTGGCATCACACACTACAATGGTGGTGTCCGCTCCGCCGAACAGGATAAAATCCCGCGCAATTTCTTCCTCGGCAGAATGTGCCATTAAGGAATATGTACCCGGCAAATCAACTAAAATGTAATCATTTCCTCTGTAATGATGTATTCCCTGCGCATTGCTGACTGTTTTCCCCGGCCAGTTTCCCGTGTGCTGATTCATACCGGTCAAAGCGTTAAATACAGTGCTTTTGCCCACATTGGGATTACCCGCCAAAGCGATGATGAATTCCTCTGTTTCCGAATTTTTGTCCATGCCCATAACGATTGCTCCCCTAAAATACTAATTTATAATATTTAATTAATGAGAATACCCTGTGCATCTTCCGTTCTTATTGCTATTACTGCGCCGCGTATGCCATAAGCTACCGGGTCGCCCCATGGGCTTTTCTGGATGCACTGCACCTGCGTTCCTTCAACAAGCCCCAAATCCTGAAGTCTCCTCTTGATTGTGCCGGTATTTAAAAGAGAAACGACCCTTGCGCTTTCTCCTTCCTGTAAACAGGTTAGATTGTTTTTGGACATTTTCTTTTATACTCCTTATACTAAAATCAATATTTTTTCATACATTAGTTGAGGAAGACTTTGTTTCCTGTTACTATGGTATTCAAATATTTATAAATACGTTACAAGGAGATTATGATATTTAAGGGGATTGCAGAAACTCTGGAGGATTATTTGGATATGAGCTGGAATTAGTAGAAAAAATTTTAAAAGTATTGGAAGTGGGACGCCAAGGATTCCTGGCTGGTTATCGTAAACATTTCAAGTCTCGTCTAATAGCTTCATGTCTTAGTTTACTCAAGAGATTTACAGATACGTAAAGCAATATCGGTTATTATTACTTTAGCACGTATAAATCCCCCGCCTTTTTATTCAACTCATGTTGATTTATAATTTGATAACCATAAACTTGTTTTTGCAGAATTTTATCTTTACACAATTTATCAAGGCAACGCAAAAGGTGGCGATAACTTGTTCCGACCAGTTCCGCAACCTCGGTAAGCGTTTCACGGAAAATTCCGCCGCTTGCGGTTTGTGTTATATAGGCGCAAAGCCTTGCATCAAGAGGCTGCAATATTGTTATTGCCCTGTTAATACTACTTTGCATAAGCTTTTCAGCAAGTTCCTTTCCTATATAATTCACAAAGGTAATATTGTTTTTCAAAGCAGCCGCATAAACTGTAAGCGGCAGACCAATACAAATAAAATCAGAAACGGCCTGCAAAGTGGTAATGGCGGTATGCCTGCCTATCATCAACTCGGCATCGCCGATGATTCCCTCCGACAAGAAATAGCTCAGGAGCAGCTGCCTGCCGTTAGATATGTTAAGGCATACTTTTGCTTTGCCGGATACAACGAAGTATATACAATCAATCGGCTCTCCCTCTCGCAAAAGGTACTCCCCCTGTTCAAAGAAAAAGCGTTCTGCATCTTTCAAGTCAATGTCATGCAATCCATATTGCAAGAGTAAATCTAAATCCGATTTCATAATATTTTGTATTTTCATAACTTCAGTCCTCCATTTTTTACAGTATGACATATGTCATATTCATAAGTCAATATTTGGGCTATAATAATACCAGATTCAGCATGGAGGTGAGAAAAATGTATTATTTGCTTTCGTTGTTAACGGGCATACTAATTTCTATTATGACCGCTTTTAACGGTGGACTTACAGAATTATACGGTGTGTATTCAGCAACGGTCATTGTACACATTGCCGGTTTACTTCTCGTTTCAGTTCTGATATTAAAAAAACATGAACATCCATTTTCCAAAAGGCATGCATGGTTTCTCTATCTTGGCGGTGCTATGGGTGTAATGACAACCGCATTCACTAATCTGGCTTTTGGGCGTATAAGTGTGTCTGCTATAATGGCGTTAGGACTTTTTGGGCAAAGCATAACCGGGCTGATTATTGACACGTACGGATTCATGAATATGCCAAAACATTCTTTTCAAAAAAGTAAAATAATTGGACTGCTTCTCATTTTTTGCGGTATCATATCAATGATAAACAATTTTGACGTATTGGCTGTAGTACTATCTTTTTTGACTGGAATTAACATTGTTATATCCCGCACGCTAAACGCTAAACTTGCCGAAAATACAAGTGTCCTTAATAGTACATTTTTTAATTATCTGATAGGGTTAATAATAGCTGTTCCCATTTGTTTTCTTCTTGGCAAAAACGAAGCAGCTTTTGTAAATTTTACTGTTTCGCCAAAGTTATACATTTACCTGGGGGGGATACTCGGGGTATATGTAGTTTTACTAAGCAATCTGACGGTTACGAAAATATCGGCATTTTATCTGTCATTGTTTTTATTTACAGGACAGGTGTTTTCCGGTATTGTAATTGATATATTTCTCTCACAGGTTTTCTCTCTTAGAAATCTGATAGGCGGCATTTTCGTAGCTATTGGTCTATGCGTTAATCTTCTGTTAGATCGCAGGCAATCTGATGAAATAATAAATAAGACTACCAATTGAAAAGTAAAATAACTTTCAAACTGACACTCATCAGGCTCTTTTGTTGCAAAAAAGGCAACAGCAAATCCATATGTATACTCTATAGACATATTTTGTTAAATGTATTATAATTGGCTTGAAATTAAGTCAATTATCCGTGTTGATATTAATGTCGTGAAATCCATAAAAATATAGTTAATAAATATTATTCCATTATATTTCAGGTAATTGCAAAATGATGATAGAAAGGAAACTATTATGATTGAATTTAAAAACCTGACAAAAATCTACAAGCTGAATAAAAAACAGCAAAAGCAGATGAAGATCAGTGATACGACAAAGATTGCGGTTGAGAATCTGAGTCTTACGGCAAATGAGGGAGAGATCTTCGGACTGTTGGGTACAAACGGTGCCGGTAAGACAACAGCCCTGCGTTGTCTGGCAACACTGCTTGTGCCGACCAGAGGAAGTGTTTCTGTAAATGGTTTTGATACCGTAAAGGACGCAGTGTCGGTACGGGAAAATATCGGGTTCCTGACCAATGAGATTAAGCTGGACCCGCAGTTTTCGCCGCGGTATCTGATGGGGTTTTTTGGCCGCCTGCATGGTATGAATGAGAGTGAGGTTGAGGTCCGCAGGGAAGAACTGTTTGCACAGTTTGGAATTACGGAATTTCAGGATAAAAAGATAGAAGAGCTTTCAACCGGTATGAAACAGAAGGCGGCAATTGCAGTCAGTTTGATTCATGACCCGAAGGTAATCATCTTCGATGAGCCAACCAATGGTCTGGATATTATTACGGCCCGCGCTGTTACCGATTATTTGCAGACGCTGAAGGAACAGGGGAAAACCATTATTATGTCAACCCATATCATGTCGGAGGCGGAAAAGCTCTGCGACCGTATTGCTATTATTATTGAAGGTAAACTGACGGCAAACGGAACCCTTGCGGAGATACTGGCACAAACAGACCGGTCCGATCTGGAGGATGCATTCTTTACATTGTATCAGAAGCATGGTAAAGCCGTATAAGTTTGATATTTATGCAAAGCTGTACTCGGACTTAAAAGTTTGTGCCTGCGCCGCAGACTTGACATACGAAAAAACATGCGCAGCCATAAGGAGACTCTATGAACGGAATAAAAATAGTATTTTCTAAAGAGATGAAACGGGTATTCAAAGACCCTAAAATGATTATATCACTGTTTATTCTTCCGGTACTTTTGATGGTATTAATATACGGGTTAATCGGTTTTCTTACCAAGCAGCAGGTAAATGAAGAAGAACAGCATGTGTTTCAGGTCGCAATACAAAATGCCCCGGCTGACTTGGAAACCTCTATAAAAGGGTTTCTTGAGAAATCAGAGGTGACATGGTTGAGTTCGTCGGATTCCACGGAAGAGTTTAAAGCCGGCATTTATTCGGGGGATAAGGATCTGCTCGTTGTATTTCCGGCGGATTTTACTGAGAAGATTGTATCTTATAAAGAAGGAGATATCCATCCGCATGTCAGTATCTTTTTCAATCCGTCCCAGGCGAATTCAAATAATGCGTGGAGCGGGCTTACGGTTATGCTTAGCGGCGTTTATGAGAAGGCGCTGGTAGCGGAACGTGTTGGAGACGCCGGTGCACTGACTGCCTTCACTGTGGATGATTATGATAATCCGGAATCGATTATAATGAATGAAGAAAAGGCAAATGCGGAATTATTAAGCACCATGCTGCCGTACCTGATCACTATGCTTTTATTTGCCGGAACGATGTCTCTTGGTACCGACAGCATTACCGGAGAGAAGGAGCGCGGAACCATGGCAACCATGCTTGTGACGCCGGTAAACAGAAGCTCGATCGTTTTGGGCAAGCTGCTTGCGCTTACCGTATTGGTTATCATGTCGGCGGCCGTATACATTATATCTCTTTCCGTTGCCTTGCCGAAAGCGATGGCGGGTATAGGCGGAGATATGTCTCTGGTTCTTGGCAGTGAACAGATTATGATGATTGCGGTTATTATACTGTCACTGGCGTTCCTGTATGTGGCACTGGTCGGCGTTGTATCTGTTTATGCCAAGACGGTGAAGGAAGCAACTACCTATGTAACACCACTCTATATATTAGTAATCGTTGCCGGTTTATTTACGATGGTATCACCGTCAGGCGAACGTTCCGTGTATGAATACCTGATTCCTATTTATAACAGCAGCATTGCTCTGGGAGAGGTGCTGACCGGAGATCTGACGGTTATGAATTTTGGCATGGTATTTGGCAGTACCCTGGTAATCGCCGGAATTCTGTCTGGAATAATAAGCAAAGCATTTAATAGTGAAAGAGTCATGTTTAATGCATAATATGCTCCTTTGGAAGTATACAGGAAGAGATAGTGGCATAAGAAACGGGCACAGGGATGATATAATTCCCTGTGCCCGTTTCGCCCTGGGTTTCTTGCCGGCCTAAGATTACCCTTTGACATTTTGGATTATTCATATTCTGAAAGATTAACCGTATCCATGATTTCTTTTTGTTCTTTTTCATTATAACCTGTGAAGTATACAGAATACTCATATTCACCAATTGCTGCGAAATATATCTGTTTATCACTCATAGTAAACATTGTAAACTCCACACCATACTTGTTTTTATAAGTATCAAGGCTGCCTTCTTCAAATTCATGTTCTGATATAACAGCCATGTCAGTAATGATTCTGGCGATGGTAATATCAATCTTATGCCCCCCTAAATCAGTATAGCTGATTCTTGCATTTTGACTTTCCGCACCCTCATCTTTCGCTGTTTCGCCAGTTGCACTTTCTAATTTCATTTGATTCACTGCATAGGGGAGCACAAGCTTAATATCCAATTCTTCCTCAGCCTGCGTTACCGTATCAAAGGTATATTTTTGAGTATTGGCTTCAGCTTCATCATGCTTTGGTGCATCAGGTGAAAATTCGAACTGTACTTCCATCTGATTCCCATCCACATCTGTTATACTTTCATTGGTACGTACAGTAATCAATCTATTATCTTGTACAATAGAAAAAATATTGAATGGATTCGCGGCATACACAGATACCCCAACTGTCAAAATAGCTGCTGCCACAACAGCGGCTTTCATAAATTTACGTGGTTTTATCATTTTTACATTCTCCTTATTCATTTTTTTAATACGGGCTGCAAATAGGTTCGCATTTTCTGCTGGAATCGGATGAGTTTCTATGTCAGCTAAATCTTCTAAGCCACGGTCAATTCCATCAGTATCCATAGCGTCAATTGCCTGATCAAGATCCTTCATAATATCTTGCTTTTTTTTCATGGTCTTTTCCTCCACTTAACATTCAACTGGCCAATTGTTTGTTCAATTATATATGCGGTACATTACGTCTATGTAACATCATATTATAAAATATTGTTCTGCGATTTGGTCGATTATATCTCTTATTTCCCGCCTAAGCCGCACATAGCGCATACGCACAGCCGTCTCTTCAATACCCAATAACGCGGCAATGTCAGTCATGCTTTTTTTACTTATATAATAAAGTTTGTATAAATTGCGCTTTTCCTCTGTTAATTGAGCCAGTACTACTTCTACATATTCCTGCTCGTTAACCTGACGATCCAGCACAGCCTCAATAGACATATTCCAATCTGGTATTTGGTCAGTTTCATTGTCACCTGTTTGTTCACGAATCATCTGTGAAAAACTTTCACGGCGTACTTTTTTGGCTAAATTTTTAGCCGTTTGAAACAAAAAGCCACCAGGATTAGGGTGCTGAGTTAAGATTTTACACTTTTGGCAAGCCGTCAAAAACACTTCTTGTGTGCAATCACGGGCGGCTGTTTCATCATCAAGCGCGCCATATAAGTATCGCAATATTTTTTCGTAATAGCTTTCGCAAAGATTATTAAAGAAAGTTTCCTCTTTTTTATTGTAGCCAAACAAGCAGCTATCACCTCCCTATAACTGTTATGCCTGTTTTGTCCCGAATGTAACAAAAAATTCAAAAAATCGAGAGACAATCATGTCTCTCAATGGATGTGTCAAATATTATATTCATATCCGAAGCCTTTTTCGAATCTTTTCTATCACACTTTTGATGGTAATATTACAATTTATTATAACCTGTTTTAATGAATTTTTCTAGTGCATAATACAAGTAGATGCCTACGTATCATAATTTTTTCCTGTGCGATAATAACGATGGAAATCTGCGTGAGAAACTGTTGACAAAGGAAAATTTAATTTGGGCTTGTTTGGGTGTGGGTGTTGTGTTCATGGCGGTCGTTTGGCTGTTTATGGATCAAATACTTGTTATAATCGGCGCAAGCCCGGACACTATGGAGCTTGCCCGCAGCTATTTGGTAATCATTACCGCAGGCGCGCCTTTTGTGGTTGTGGCCAACTGCTTTTCCAATATTGTCAGAGCGGAAGGGCTTGCTACTGAAGCGATGATTGGTATGCTGCTCGGCAACCTGCTCAATGTTATCCTTGACCCAATTTTTATTCTGGCGCTGGATATGGGCGTCACCGGAGCCGCTCTCGCAACGGTTATCGGCAATGTCGTGGGGGCGTCGTATTACCTGTTTCAGTTTTTTCGCAAAAAAACCTCGTTATCCATCAGTCCAAAGGATTGGTGAGCTGGGGACAAAATTTGTTCCGGCGTATTGGCGATCGGTATTCCGGCGTCTTTGACCAGTATGATGATGTGTGTTTCCGATGTTCTGCTTAATGGGCAGATGGCGCAGTATGGGGATTTGCCGATCGCGGCGGTCGGTGTAGCCAGAAAAGTAATGATGGTGGTGGGGATGGTTCAAATCGGGCTTGGCCAGGGTGTCCAACCGCTGCTGGGCTACTCTTATGGGGCTGGGAACCGTGAGCGCTTCCAAAAGATTCTGCGCTTTTCCCTCGTGTTTTCCACGATTTTGAGCGCAGTCATTACCGCCGCCTGTTATATTTGGACGGATAACATTGCAGGCATCTTTTTGGAAGACGCGGCGGCTTTTAATTATAGCGTTACTTTCGCACGGATACTTTTAACGTCCGGTCTGGTATTTGGCGTCCTTTATGTGTTGACCAACGCTTTGCAGGCAATGGGAGCAGCGATCTCATCACTCATTCTGTCTATCAGCAGACAAGGGGTCGTGTATATCCCGACACTGTTCATCCTTGGCGCTGTATTCGGCATGAACGGCTTCGTTGCAGCACAACCGGCAGCTGACATTATTTCATTTACATTGGCGGTCGTTTTGTATCTCTTGATAAGCAGGAAAGCTTTTTCCTGAATTTTATCCATTTTACCGAGAAAATAACTACGTTCAACCGCTACGGCCACTGTAAAGTGGCCGTTATAAACGTGTTTTTACTAATGCTATTCGTTACAAACAGCAATTTGCCCAACTATCTGTCCGAAATCACGGCGGCGGCGTAATTCAAGACTTTAAAAAATTCATATCGTTTGTTTATGTTTTGTTTAACTCTTTTACTCTGTTTATTTAAAGCAGGAAGATATACTGTAACCATGAAACAAATCAGAAAAAAAATCAAACGAGGTGATCGTAATGAAAATCAGTATGAACGGTATCTACAAGAATTTCGGAAAGAAAGAGGTATTAAAAGATGTCAGCCTGACAATGGGTAACGGCGTATACGGTCTGCTGGGACCTAACGGCGCAGGGAAAACAACATTAATTCGTATCCTTGCGGGGGTTATGCATTCAACGAAAGGACAGGTGCTTGTTGACGGAACAGACCGTGAAGCCAACGCAGAACTGTTCCGCAGCAAGGTAGGGTATCTCCCCCAGGATGTGAGTTTTTACAATGACTTTACGGGGCTTGAATATCTGCAATATGTCGCAGCTCTTAAAGGACTGCCGGACAGCAAGGCGGCACAGAAAATCGACGAGCTTGCCAATAAGGTCGGCCTTAGCGCGGATTTATCCCGAAGATGTGTCACCTATTCCGGCGGCATGAAACGGCGTCTTGGAATTGCGCAGGCGCTTTTAAACGACCCGGAACTCCTGATTCTGGATGAGCCGACCGCAGGGCTTGACCCTTCCGAGAGGATTAAATTCCGTAACATTGTCTCCGCTTTCTCAAAGGATAAGACGGTTCTATTGTCCACCCACATTGTGTCTGACGTTGACAATATTGCCCGTGAAGTAGTCATGATACAGGATGGCCAGGTCAGCGATATGCAGAGTGGCAAACACTTTATCGCCAGGGTAAACGGAAAGGTCTGGAATGCAACAATAAAAACGGATGATTTGCTGGAGTTCCAGAAACATGCTGTAATCAGCAATGTCATTCCCAGAGACGATGAGATGGAAGTTCGGGTGATTTCCGACAGCAAGCCATACGAAAATGCGGTTTGTACGGAACCCAATCTGGAAGATGTGTACCTGTATATGTATAACTATAAAGGAGGGAAAGCGGCATGAAACTGTTTGGATTTGAGTTAAGAAAGCTGTTGCTGAACAAACGGACATTGATTATTTCAGCGGTACTATTGGTGCTTTACTGTGTCGTCGGAGTTGGTTTGAGCATTTCTTCCTTCGGCGGGTTAGCTAATTACAGCACATACAACGAGTTGGCAAACGCGGTGGCCGGATCATATAACGAAGAGCAGGCCAATCTTTCCAATACAGCCTATGACACCGCAAAGGAACGGTGGGGCACTGACGAGGGTGTTTCGAAAATGTCATCGCAAGACCCCCAGCTTAAATTTGACAAAGCATACCATGATTATGCCAATACGGTAGATGAATATTGGAATGGCCCGATTTCAGGGCAGGACATGGACAATATCACAGGCATTTATCCGCTCCAGGAGCGGTTGGCAGAATTGGAAACGGCGGGAGCCACCGACACCTATGACTATGAGCGGTATTCTTCGCAGCTCGAAACGGAACTTGCTAAGGGAGAGCCGGAATTTCAGAATGTTGCATTATGGGAGAGCCTGTTCGGTGTCTGGGGCGGTATCATGGCCGTAATCCTGTTATTCTTCCCGCTTAGCTTTATCATCGCTCCCGTCTTTACCAGTGAAAATACCACCGGCATGGACAACATCATCCTCAGTTCCAAAAAGGGACAGGGACAGATTGTGGCGGCCAAAGTCGGCGCTGTATCGGTAACGTGTGCCATAACAGCACTCCTGTACTTTGCCGGAACCTTTATCGGAACTTTCCTGCCCTTCGGTACACTGGCAGGTGCGGGTACTGCGATACGCTCCGTCTTGACCGCATCCCAAATCAGCATGAACATCGGCAGCTTCGCGGCTCTGACCGTGGTGTGGACTATATTTGTGGCAATCATGTACGGCGCTGTCCTGACCCTGATATCCAGCAAGCTGAAAAGCCAGACGGCTACCTTTGGGA
>Ga0153953_1000737_pt1 | contig 11772 bp, 7 predicted proteins | sample TSNJ037MetaG_FD_104718 | JGI IMG/M metagenome (GOLD analysis project Ga0153953, IMG submission 104718) | Attine ant fungus gardens microbial communities from New Jersey, USA - TSNJ037 MetaG | ecosystem: Host-associated > Fungi > Mycelium > Unclassified | place: USA: New Jersey, Wharton State...
CAGGCGGTAAAACAACTATAACAACCTGGTTAAAGCAGGGAGAGATAATCACCTATAATATTGGTGGCCAGAATGGGTATAACGGCGGTGGAAGTGGAAGCACATATGCCAATGGGGGCGGTACCACCACTGTATCCACGAATCTGAAAGGGTCCCTTCTCATTGCTGGCGGCGGTGGCGGCGCCTCCAATATGGGAAACGGTGGAGCCGGTGGAAGCACCACAAGTAACATAACCACCGGAACCAGTGGAGAAAACGGACAGGCCGGAGGCGGCGGAGGATACCGTGGAGGAAGTGCCGGAGAGCTGGATGTGCATAAACATAAAACCGACAGCTGTTATCATACGGATTCCCTGGAATATACCTTGATTGATTCCAGTACAGAATATTATATGCCTTGTACTCATTCATACGGAAATAATTGGAATGTCAATGGTAATGTGGAAAACAAATGGAATGTAGGTGGTTGGGCTACAGGTGGTGGTGATGCCCAGGCATGGTATGATGTAGGATCAAAAACCAGTTATATACCAGTGAATGGAAATGCAACATTATCGTTTGGAGTTAAATTTGGTTCGTGGGGAGATAACGGTCCAAATAATAATGCAAGTTATATTAATGTTTACAATCAGAATGAAACTTTATTATTTAGTAAACGCGTGTTTGACCTTACACATTATTTGAATTCGTCTGAATTACTTAATGCTACCGGAGGAGCGCATGGAACCAGTTCTGGTCGTACTGATGCGTATAACTGGAATGATGAAATTTGGGATGTATATTGGAATGAAAGAATAGATATACCCGAAGGTACAACCGGTGTACGTTTTGAGTTTAGATGGGCCGTTGGATCGGCTACACATTATTCAATAAATCCGAATTATATCAAGTTTACAGGTGGTACAGATACCTATACTATCTGTGGCTACACAGAAGGACAGGTATTATCCTCAAAACCGGCATATGGTGGAAGCAGTTATATCAATACTGACCATGCAATAAGCTACAGCCAGACATCTGGCCAGAAATCCGGAAATGGATCCGTGTCAATCACTTCAGGCAGTATAGGTTTTCTGGACATATTGTCACTGAATGCTGTAACCGCTACTGATAAGGCATTACCAGATGCAGTAAGCATGAATACGGTGGTGAAAACGGCGGTAAGTGAAGATCAGGTGAAGGTATTCTGGCAGGCACCGGCAGATAATGGAACAATATACTATCACCGGGCTGAATCCTACCTACAGGGGAGCACAAACAAGCTGAGTGATTCAAATGTTACCTCAAATACTCTGATATCCGGGATCAAAGGCTACTATTATCTTTTGAATGAAAGTTCAGGTACCGTTGTAAACAGCAGTAACGGAACCTATCAACAGAAATCTGTAGCACCGGCAGTTACACTGACGCTGACCCAGGATGTACAATATCTGCATATAGCTGCTGTAGATGTAGCCGACAACATAAGTACCACCATACATATACAAGTGGGAAAGAAAGATACTGAGGTGGCATGGAATCTTAAGACAGAGAAGATCGGAATATCCTCAGCGAATGATTCCATATATCCGGCAGCTGCAGCAGATACTTATTATGTGAAAGCAGATGGAATCACACCATTTACACTGTATTTTGACAGCCGTACAGAACAGGCCCTGGATATTTACCAGGTGAACCATACGATTTTTTCTTCAGAAGAGGTATCAGGCACCAGGGATCAGGAGATCGGAATATATACAGAGTCACATGCCATTACAAACGGAAGCATAATAACAAAAGCTGAAAGACTGCAAAGGTATGTGTCCGGGACATCAATCCTACGGGATGCAGCTTACACAGTGACTACAAGAAATGATTATAACAAACGCTTAAATGTCAAGCACCAGTTTAACATCCCATCAGAGTATCATGGAAAGAAAATACGGGTAACGCCGGTTGCCGGAGCTGACTACCAGGATACTGTGCAGTACTCAATCTGGGAGAATGACCTGGCTAACAGCATTTACCTGATCGGTGATGGGGAAGCCCCTGATATTATTGGTTTGGAATTACTTGAAGGGTTGGACCTGATCGACAGGAATGCCGGTGATTTTATCCTGAACCTGACTGCTAATGATGATCTGAGTGGAGTAAAGGAATTTTATGTTGAAATATATAATTCGGATAATGCCACATTAAAGACCTGGCAGTCTGATGCAGACGGTAAGATATCCATCACACTGACTGATGATGAGCCTATATTCAGTGGTGATTTTACAGTTACTATATACGCGACAGATAATGTTGGAAATACCCGGACAGAGGTATATGGTGCCACTGAGTTTGCTCTTACAACTAAAGTCACAAGAATACTGGAACCTCATGAACCGAAATTCAAAACCGGCGAGAGTGGCATTTTAAATATCATAACATACGGGTATGCTGACCGAGTGGAGGTAATATTCCCGGAATCCATGACAGCACTGAATCCGGACCTGAATACAACCTTCTACTATGAAGACACACCTGCTTACCGTCAGGAAGAGAATCTGCAGTTCATGGTGCCGCTCTACACACCGGAAAATGAAAATCTCACCATAACAGTACGTGCGTATAAGGAAGGGAAGCAGCTTGAGGACTATCCTGCGATCAGTATTCTTGGGATTAATGGAACCGTATTGGATGAGTTCCGGACAAGACTGAGGTGATCCCATGCTGTTCATTTGGATAATGTTGTTAATATTCGTATCATTCCAACTGATCACTAAATACGATTCCTCCCATGGACTTAAGCTGGGGACCGGGACATGGGCGGCAGCTGCCGCCATTGCCCTGGCTGCAAGTGTCCTGATCAGGCGAAGAGAATACCTGGCACTGCCGGTAATGTTGTATGGAGTTTTGGCAGCGTACCTGGTTACAGCATCCATAACGGACCGGCAGACGAAAATGGTACATGACTTCCTGCATCTGGCCGGTGGCCTGGCCGGAGTAGCACTTCTCATATACAGATGGCCGGGGCAGGAGGTGTTCCGGGAAGCAGTAATATTTATCGGTCTACAGATGCTGCTTTTCCGGAAGCTTTACGGTACTGCAGACTGCCTGGTATTTTCTGTCTGTGCCTTGTATCTGGCGGCAGAAGGGAAGAACCTTATGACTTACCTGCTCCATATGAGTGCAACCTTCCTTCTGCTGGCAGTGGTGCAGGCTTGCCGGAAGAATATAAACAGAAAGGGAAATCTGAAAGAGCCGGTGGCACTTGTCCCATACATAGCAGCCACGCTGGGGATTTTCATTATGATGTGATGCAAAAAATTCACGCGCGTGAATCTGAGATATAAAAAAGATACCTATTCAGCGGCCTTGCGCCATTTAAGACGACTTACAGAAATTGATAAGGTATCCTTTGGTAAAACCATAGCAAGTATCCTCGATTTTGTCAAGACAAATCCTGCTCCAATTTTCCGCTATACGCTGACATCAAAAGTACTTAGTGAGACGAAGCAGGTATGCGCCAGGAGCGAGGCAAGGGGAGAAAGGATAATTATTTATGAGTATTTTTCAATTAGAAGATGGAACGTACCGGGTAATAGCAAATCGTTTTTTGTTGGATGGATTATCAGTAGAGCAATGTAAGGAAAGTACGAAGTCATTCATTAAGAACAATCTGAGGGGAGAAGTTTTTAACTGCTTTGATGGGAATCAAATCAGTATAGCCACAAAAAATGTAGAGCTGCATAAATTGGACAGACCAGGAAAAGCAATGAGGTCGGATAAATATAGATTGCGGCAGTTAGCAATCATCCATATGGATGAACTCATAGAAGCATCGCATTTTGATTGTTTTGAAAAGGACTATAAGAAGAAGCATGGTGATGATGTGGAAGGTTTTGAAAAAAGGAAGGCGGAATTTGAGGTATGTGAGCAGACAATATATGAGAAGCCATATATTCAAATATATGATATTGAGTTGACGATCTGTTGCAGATCAGGTCACAAAACGGTATACGATATATCCAGAATTAATAAAAAAGATACCTACTCAGTGCTCCTGCGCCACAGAGGACGACTTATGGAATTTGATAAGGTATCTTTTGATAAAACTATAGCAAGTATCCCCGGTTTTGTCAAGACAAATCCTGCCCCAATTTCACACTATCAACAGGAAAATATTAAAAAGAAAATGCCTGAAAAGCAAAAAGGGACAACAATTGTCACAGATAATAGTCCTAAGGTAAATCCTGACCAGAAAAAAAACAATGTACAGGGAGAGGGAGAGTCACAGAAAAAAATTATAAAGGAACTAAAAAAGCACAGTCTTTTTCCGAATAAAAATATTGTAGGAAAAATCGAAAGGCTTAACCAGGTAACAGGCAGATATAACAGTCTGGAGGATATCTGTACGGCATATAAGCAGCAGGCTAATTCCGGAACCGAAACAGGAAAACTTGTCCAGGAAATTGGAAACCATTTGAAAGAACAGCAAATACAGGCAATGCAAAGAGAGCCATAATCACATCGTAAGGAGGAAAAGATGGTATTTTATATAAGCAGCCATACCTACCATCCCATGATATCAAAAGTTCTTAGCGAGACGAACCAGGTATGTGTTGGGAGCGAGGTAGGGGAAGAGATCTATTTCAAAAAATACATAAGGGAGAATATCGGAAATTTCGGAAAGATTGATACGCTGATATTGGACTTGCTTGCCCTGGCTGATACAGATGAAGAAATTACTGCAGCAATAGAAAGCCTCATGGTCATGGACTACCGCATGAAGATTATCATTATCGCATCTCGCCGGAAAGAGGGCGATAAGCTCTTAAGGGACTGCTTCCTGATGGGAATCTATAACCTTATCACAACGGATGAATATCTGCAGCTGCACCAGGATATCACCCAGTGCATAGAAAACGGAATGAAATATAAAGATGCCATGCGCTTCCGGGAAGCACAGGAGAGCCAGAAACAGGAAGAAACAAAAGCAATACAAAAAATACTGATAGGCATAGCCGGTATTGGTCATCGTGCAGGATGTACCCATAACAGCATCGTATTCGCCAATTTTCTCCGGAAGCTTAATTACATGACTGCAATCGTGGAAATGAATTCATCCGGTGCTTTTACAAAGGTCTGTGAGGCCCGTAAAGAGAACTTTTTTAATGAAGGATATTTCAGTATCACCGGAGTGGATTTCTACCCAAATGGAAGCCAGGAGAAGCTTATAGCTGTATCAGGACGCTTGTATAATTTCATACTTCTGGACTTTGGAGATTATTTTCAGGCAGATAAGGTGCTCTTTAACAAATGTGACATCCGGATAATTATATCCGGATCAAGGCCATGGGAGATTGAGCAGTTAAGCCAGCTATTTGAAGAACAGGAAGAGGACATTCTGGAAAAATACCATTATTGTTTCCTGAATGCAGCATCCAATAAAACGCTGCAGAAAGAGATCATGGAGAGTATGGGACCACTGAATAATATTTATTTTCCGGAGTATGCGGAGGATCCGTTTACAAGCAGCAGTTTTCCAGAAGGACATGCTATCTTAAGTGGTTACCATCCGGAAACAAAAGAAAAGAAAACGCAGGAGAAAGTCCAGTTAACCAAGCTACTTGAGAACATACCGCTCTTCAAGAAGAAGTAAAACGAGGAAATCATATGAGTATCTTTCAATTAGAGAATGGAGAGTATAGAGTAGTTGTAAATCGGTTTTTACCAGATGATTTATCATCAAATCAACGATTAAAAAAGGTCAAAGAAATCATAAATGAGAATTTGCGAGGTGAAGAATTCAGATGCTTTGATGGAAGTACACTTGGTATTACAACAAATAAAAGAGAACTTCACAAGTTTGACTATCCTGGTACAAATTTAAACGTTAATAAGTATAAAGTACGTCAGCAGGCAGTTCTTCACTTTGATGAATTAATAGAAATATCACACTTCAACAGGATGGAAGAAGATAATAAGAAAAAGCATGGAAAAGATGTGGTCGGCTTTGAAAAAAGAAACGCGGAATTTGAGGTTATTGATTTTCGCGAAGGAAAGCCATACATACAGGTATTTGACCTGGAATTTACCGTTTGCTGCAGGACAAATAAAAGGACAGTATATGACATATCAAGGATTAATAAAAAAGATACCTACTCTGTGATCCGGCGCCACATAGGACGGCTTACGGAAATCAGTAAGGTATCTTATGAGAAAATCATATCAGAAATCCCTGGTTTCGTCAAGTCAAATCCGCTTCCAATATCACGATATCAGCAACAATTAATGCAAGCAAATAGTAAAAAGAAAGGAGAAAAAATTATGTCGCAAAAAAATTTCCAGAACGCCAAAGACGCTGCAGAAGAAAAAAGAATGGATCCAATTAAAGGCAGACATATGGAAGAAAGACAAAGACTTTTTGTGGATATGGATGGGACACTTGCGGTATTCACGCCGGTTGATGAGCTGGAAACCCTTTATGAAAAAGGATATTTTCTGAATCAGGATCCACATGAAAATGTTCTGGATGCAGTCAGAGATATCATAAGGGATCATCCTGATATAGAAGTACATATTTTATCAGCCGTCCTGACCGACAGCAAATATGCGCTGCAGGAAAAAAATGAATGGTTAGATCGGTATCTGCCTGAAATAGACCATGAGCACAGAGTATTTGTCCCCTGCGGAAGTGATAAGAAAGAAGGTATACAGGGCGGCATACGTGATAATGATTTTCTGCTTGACGATTACACCCACAATCTCAATGACTGGCAGCCACCGGCGAGGGGAATAAAATTGCTTAACGCAATCAATCACACGCGTGGCAGCTGGGAGCATGACCGGATCCGCTATGACCGGGAACCAACTGATCTTGCAAAAGGGATTTTATCTATTATGCGGAGTGAAAGGCAAATATTCGATGAAAAAGTAAACCAAATGAAAGGTGAGGGACAAAGAAAAATGGCACAGGAAATGTATCAGGTGGGAGAAAAACCCACAGCGAAAAAGCTTGCGGAAAGGTGTGTGAATTTCATTGAAAATAATGCATCCTCATATGGCTATGGAAAGGAGCCAATGAGTCAGGAAAGTAAGGAGCGGCTGACTCATACAATCACAGAAAATCTGTTACAGGACGGGACCGATGATTTTATCAAAAATATTAGGCTCCATTGGGGGGGAAATGCAGAAACAAAAGCAGAAATAGCAGCCATTATACAGGATTATGAAAGCTACACGAGAGGGATCCCGGATATTGTCGGCAGCTCCCGGTCAGTTGGTAATATCCCGGTAATAGATAAGGAAACCGGTGAAGTAAACGTCAAATTACATCCAGGCAAATTGGTGCATCCTGTTGACTTAATAGATTCAATAGAAATCCAATATGCTGTCCGACTAAGGGATGGCCAGACATTACACATAAGCCAGGAAGAACTATTGCAAATAGCGGATGTCCGATCCTTTGCAGATATAAGTGGACTTGCTCAGTATGAAGCGATCGAAAGAAAGGTGGAGAACGTCATGGCCATTGTTGAAACGGGAAAAGATTATAGCATTACACTCAGCCGGGAATCCGGAGAAAATGTTTGCAATATTGTTTTCCGTGACCGGGAGAAGCATTCTGATGTTATCCTGCGGGGAGAGCATCTTGGAGTTTATTTTCCGGCACTACCCGAAGAACAGCTTAAAAATACTGTTAAATACTATCTGGAACAGCAGGAAAAAGCAAAAGAGAGTATGGACCTGCAGACAGAATGGAAGCCTGGTGATCAGGTATCCTTCTATATGTCAAAGTATTCTTTTGATCAGGAGAGGGCATACATTTCTGGAGTGCAGGAAGTAAAGGGAGTTTTAGAGAATATAAGCTACAGTGAGCCAGATGGCTGTAATGTTTATACCATAAAGGATAATAATAATTTTTATTCCCTGGCATATGGAAATGAAATTTACAATAAAGGGCAGCTAATGATATTGGCAGCTGCACAGCAAAAGTTACCAAATGAGCAATTTCAGATAGTGGCCAACACCAGGTTTAACGGTGCTCAAATGTGGGAGATATACACCGGATTCCAGAAAGGACTATCAGTAGAGCAAGTTAGTAAGTATGCAAATCCGGAGGTACCGGCATGGAAAATGGATGTTCACCGTTATGGCATGCATCATGGAATTACAGATCAAAAGCTGCAGGAAATAATAAACCAAAACCCTGACCGGGTAGATTCCTGGGCAAACAGCAGACAGAGAATAGAGGAATATTCAAAAGACAGAAGGAGGGAAATTTTAAAGGACATAAAATCACAGGGATACAACGGGGGTGATTATCTGGTAAGAAGGATAAAATCCTTAGACGGGATAACAGGGAAAGAACATAATCTGAAGGATATCTGCAAAGCCTTTCGGGAAGGAAGTTATGAAGGTACGGAGGCAGGAAGTATTATCAGGGAATTGGGAGGAGAGTTCCAAAGGCAGGAGAGTATACAAAGGAAAATGGCAGAGAATGTTTCAGAGATATGATAGTCAAGGAAAGGAGAAAAAGCATGAAAGAAAAGAATGTAATTATTTTTATTGATACGGAAACTATTACAAAAGATGAACTGGAAGCGGAGGATATTTATGAACCAGAAGACGAAGGAATTTAGGGAACAACTTGCGGACTACTTTGTAAAATCCCTTGAGGAAAAGCAACTGGGGTGGAAGAAAAACTGGATAACGAAGCTTCCGGAAAACGCGATAACCGGGAAAAAATATAAGGGAATCAATAGTTTTTATCTTTCCCTGAAAATGATGGAAAGAGAAAATAAGGATCCACGCTGGGCGACTTTTAAACAGATACAGGACAAGGGCTGGAAAGTAAATAAAGGTGCAAAAGGTGTACAGGTGGAGTACTGGCTGCCGTATTCTTTCAGGGAAAAAAGAAGTATCCCATGGGAGCTGTACAGGGCCAGCAAGGACAAAGAAGGGATTGGATTAATATCAAAAATATACTATGTATTCAATGGCCAGGATATCTCCGGAATTCCCGCGTATCAGGAACCGCAAAACAGAGAGATTAAACCAGGTGAGATAATAGCTAAATTAGAAGAGAATATGAAAATCACCGTGTTAAATGATGGTAAAAACAGTGCATTTTACCGACCTTCAGATGACAGCATACATATGCCTGAAGCAGAAAAGTTTGTCAGCCAATATGACTATGACGTGACTGTGCTGCATGAAATGTCCCATGCAACCGGAGCAGGTCACAGACTTAACAGGGATCTGTCAGACCTTTTTGGAAGTTCCGGATATGCTTATGAAGAACTGGTTGCAGAAATATCAAGCTGCTTCATGGGGGAGCATCTGGAAGTACAGCAGACCAGTTCACATTTGGAGAACCATAAGGCATATGTGCAGGGCTGGATCCAGGCAATAAAAGAGAAGCCGGAGACATTAATAAGCGCCATCCGGGATGCCGGAGCTGCAGCAAATTATCTGGAATACCATGCAGAACTCATAACAGTTGAGGAATATCAGAATAGCACGAAGGAAAGCATGGAGGCGCCAAAAGCAGAATTGGACAAGCCTGTCTCAGAACTGGATCAAAGCGTTGCAAGAAAAAAGGAGGTGGAAAAAGAACTCCGGAAACATGGATACATACCTGACAAGAATCTGATAAGCAATATCATCCGGTTAGATCAGATAACCGGCAAGACAAATTCACTTCCGGATATCTGCCAGGCATATAAAAATGAAACTTATAAAGATAATCCGGAGGCCCGGCAGCTGATAAAAGAAATGGGAAGAGAATTTCAACGGCAGGAGAGTATAAGTTTTCAAATGCAGGCAGCTGAAATGTAATTTATCACTATCAGTATCCCGCATGAGAATATACAGGTTGCGACACCACAGCATTCAATGCTGAAAAGAATCTGCAAACCATATTTGTTCTATGGAATGTTATTCTTCCATAATCCGGGCATTAATATATCACAATGTCAGTGCCTCCCTATGGCGGTGGGGTAAAACCGCCATAAGCCTGATAGAAAGGAGTATAGGCACAGGAGATGTCATTCTATCCATTAGCGGATGAAGATCCTGTGTCTTTAATGTTAAATATGACAAAAAAAGTAAACAAAGATCATATATCAATGAGAATTAACGTGACATTTACAAAAGAAGCGTATGATCAAATCAAACACCTGGCTAGTGTACGAAATGAATGTATGAGCGCCCTACTCAGGGATTGGGCTCTACAGGGTCTGAACGGAGAATTAAATGTAAAAAATATATCTTTAATAAGCCATATCATCCGAGAACAAATAGATAGTGTATTAGGTCCAAAGATGGAACGGCAAATTGCATTAACAGCAAAAACCTGTATACAAGCTTCTGCAGCAGCTTACCTCACAGCAGAAGCAATATCCGGTTTTCTGCCAGACGAACTGCAACAGGATTTTCAGGAAACATATATCAAGGCTCGGAAAAAGGCTGTAGAATACACAAGAAGAAAAAACGAGACTCTGGATGAATGATAACAAAAGAAGAGATGAACTCAGTTCATCTCTATTTAATGGAGGTAATATGATATGGTATCACCTGTTGTATCAAAAATACGCTGCTACAATCCTAATGATAAGAAAAGTAAGGAAAGAAACAGAGAATATTTAAAATATATAGCGACCAGAGAAGGTGTCGATCTAACCCCCTTGGATGAATTAAAAGACGGATATCCTTTATTTGGAAACTTTGATTGCAAACATATAAAAAACACAGCAAAAACAATTGAAAATATGACTAAACAGGGAATCAATGTGTATAGAGGGTTAGTATCTTTAAATGAAAAAGATGCAATATCTCATGGTTATGATAGCAAGCAATATTGGGCTGATTTGTTAAAGAAAGTTATGCCCGACATAGCAAAAGAATTTGATATACCTCTCGAACACCTTAAATGGACAGCTGCAGTCCATATGGAAAAAGGTCATCCGCACTGTCATTATATGTTTTGGTCTTCAAAACCTATAATTAAAGACCCTTTTATTACCATAGGCACACAGAATAAGTGCAGAGAATTATTTTCAACAGAAATATTCCGGCAAGAACGAGAACAATTAATAATTGATAAAACAGCTGCCAGAGATTTAATAATAGACTTTGGAAAAAACATTATGGCAGACGAAAAAGAATATTTAGTTCAACGTAAAATACCAGGAAGATTCAAAAAAGAGGAGACTGATACCCTGGCTAAATTAATAGTACAACTTTCAGATAAACTTCCAGATAAAGGGCGTTTAACGTATGGATTTGTGCCACTAGAAATTAAAAAAGAAGTTGATAAAATATCCACATATCTATTCAGTATGTCTGCAATTAAAAATGAATATCAAAACTATATTAAATTAAATAAAGATATCATGAAAACATACTCTGCCAGTAAAGAAAAAACAAAGGTTAAAATTGAAGATGTAATTTCTGATTTGAATACAAGAGTAGGTAATCAAATTATCAAAACAGCAAAAGAATTTCGGAATAATCGTTCCCAATTAGCTGATGATATACTAGATGATTTGTTCAGAGATGAACTCAGTTCATCTCTGAAACAAGAAGAGCCTGACAACGCCTTTGAAGATATTTTCGATCCCAGAGATGAACTCAGTTCCGCTCTGGATCAGGCAGCACATGATAACTCCCCTGAAGATATTTCCGTTTCCAGAGATGAACTCAGTTCCGCTCTGGATCAGGCAGCTCCTGATAATGCCTTTGAAAATGTTTCCGTTTCCAGAGATGAACTCAGTTCCGTTCTGGATCAGGCAGCTCCTGATA
>Ga0153953_1000738_pt1 | contig 11769 bp, 9 predicted proteins | sample TSNJ037MetaG_FD_104718 | JGI IMG/M metagenome (GOLD analysis project Ga0153953, IMG submission 104718) | Attine ant fungus gardens microbial communities from New Jersey, USA - TSNJ037 MetaG | ecosystem: Host-associated > Fungi > Mycelium > Unclassified | place: USA: New Jersey, Wharton State...
CAGTGTATCGTGACTCCATGAGTGATAGATTATTTTTGCGCAGCAATGACAACTTTTTTTCGCTATAACAATGATAAAATTAATGACAGATCGAGGGATTATGGCACTCAAGGCAGTATATGTTATGCTGGGTCATGGCACCCATCGAATAATAAATACCGCCGAGTCTACGTTTCAAAGCTCATATCCGAAATATTTGAGTTAGATTGAAGAACATTGGAGAACAGGATTAAGCAAAGACAATTGCTCTGAGCATGTGCATCTACTTTTGGGTGCAAGTCATGGACGCAACACTTAGTTGACTGCAAGAACTTTGACCTCTGTCAATGAAATCAGCATCCCAATTATACTTATTACAGATGAAGTTCATACCAAAGATCAGGGTTGCATTGCCAGGAATGTCGGGTTTACTACCCTTTTTACCATAGGCGAAATTCGGTGGGCATGTCAAGATACGTTCGCCACCAGTTTGCATGCCAACCAGGCCCTGATCCCAACCTGGAAACACTATGAATGCAAACCAATGTGAGAGAGAAAAAAGACACACCTTTGATGACCTCTCCAGCTCCTAACTCGAAAGTGAACTAGGGATTGGATTTAAAGACTCGAATCGAAAATATAGAGATTGACCACTCACAGGTTTACCTTTGGTATTCTTGTCGAAGACCTTTCCATTGGTGAGTTTACCGATATAACGCATCTGAAGTTTATCGCCTTTCTTAGCCCGAGGTCCTGTACCAATGGTAGCATCCTGGTATTTCAGGCCACCAGGCAATTCCTTGACCTGTTGGTCTACTTTGGCGCTCTTTTCTTTGCCTTTCTTGTCCTCTTTCTCTTTCTCGTCCTTCTTGTCTTCCTTTTCTTTCTTCTTTTCAGCAGTCTTGGCAGCCGCATCCTTACCAACGGGGACTGGCTCTCCATTCTCCTTCTTCAGTTTCTTGTTCTTGTCAATCTTGGCCTTTGGTTCTTTACCATCGTCTTCACGAGCACGTTTGCCGGGCTTGGCTTTATCACCTGCATCCTCTTCTACCTCCTCAAAGCGGCTATTTGGACGCCTAAGCAGAGAGAAAATTCATAATGTCGATATTTACCTGGCATCACTGTCAACGTCACCAAGTTCATCGGGATTCATCTCGACATCCGAGCTCACGTCACGAAGGTCATAGGCATCCTCTTCGTCAGAATCAAACTCTGGGCCCTCCAAGGGCGGTTGATCCGAGTTAATTTGGTCTAATAGATGTTGAGTAAAGCTACTAGACTAAACGACCGCACACACCGATATAATTTCCCGACAAAGAGACAGAGCTGGACATTAGAATCAGCGATGATCTACAGGCCATTGTAGCAAGAAGCCCAACTTTTTACCAACCAACGAAAATCTGTAGGTTGTTTCTGCTTCGAGAACAAGGTTCACTTGAGCATTTTCGGCCTTAGAAAAAAATATAGATGAGGCATCTTTGCACACAAAGGCCACATACCTTTCCAGCCGTAAGCGAACAGAGAATGAAACTGGAAACTGAAGACTCCTCTTCATTTTCTTCTCCGTCGCTTTCGTCTGCAGGTTTACTGTAACTGATTTTGACAACAGTCCTCCCATCCTGGTCTGCGAGCTTCTCCCCCAAAGAAACATTGGCAATACGGACATCGGCCTCGGTCATGACCACTTCTTCCTGGCCTGGGACGAGATCAAGGCTCCTGAAAAAGTGTGTTATACACTCAAAAAAGCTTTCGACGCGTCATCACTCACCAGATTGCGATTGCGACGGCCATTATTATGTGGAAGAGGTGAGCGAAAAGTGGAAGAAAGGAAATTTGAGAACGTGTGGTTTGACTGAACACGGCAAACTCCGCCCACCGCTGATTATTGATAGTTCTCCATACCACACCTGCCTTCCATCATGGTAAGTAACACTTTCATGGACTATGTCTCAATCTGAACACTTTAGTCAAACGTCCTTCGCCCGTACCTTGCTGCCGTACGCTCAACTCTGACTGCAGCTTTAACCCTCGAGGACTTCTCGTCCCAAGTGCGCCTAGCTATCCATATGTAACCTCATCCATGCTCATTTTATCAGGTTGTTGAGCGCCACAACAAGCCAGAGATCGAGACAAGGTCTATATTTTGAATCTCTTACTACGCTCTGGATTCACTTCTAATCAGGGCATCGAAGGAAGTGCTATTGAACCCTCTTGTAATCTCTCGAAACGAGAACGAACGCGTTCTGATTGAGCCCTCCATTAACTCGATAAGACTGAGCATCAAAATCAAGCAAGCTGATGAGATTGAGCGCATTCTGTGTCACAAGTTCACCAGGTTCATGATGCAGCGTGCAGAAAACTTCATCGTCCTACGACGGAAACCTGTTCCTGTGTGTAATCATCCCACCTTACGAGGATCCGATCTCAAGTCAATTCTAGGGCTATGACATCTCTTTCTTGATCACGAACACCCACACAGAAACCATGTTGAAACATAAAATCGTTGATTTTATTATCCAGTATGCCCTTTGTACGTGAAACGGCCAAAATGCTAATAGTCTGGAAGGTTCATGGAAGAGGTGGACAAAGAAATTAGCGAGATGAAACTCAGTCTGAATGCCCGGGCACGAATTGTTGCTGAATCTTATTTGAGTGCAGTGAGTATACCAACCATAGCCACTGTGAACGTATTCCGATTCTCGGCAGATCAACGCATAGACTTGACTGAGTCAGTGTACCATTTCCAAGCATGTGTACTGCCTGTACTTCAACCACCAATTAAAACTCTCATAACTTGACTTTTCAAATTTAAACGAGCACAAATGGTCAAATCTCGCTATTTTGGTTTCTCCGGGGCATAAAACCTTGCATTCTCAAATTTTTTGCCTTTTAAATTTCTGGCTTTTATGGCTACTGCATAGAACTGTGATCTTGCTCCGTGGAGCTTTCTTCAAACAAGCATTTCATCACGCGGATACAATATTTCTGTGCTGTAACCATCACCTGGTTTTCCTGATGCTACGAGGATGCCAAATCGCATGGGCCCAACTCGTCAATTCTCAATACTCCCCCAACTCGTTACATTGAATGGAATCCGGATTCCCTCTGCCATTGCCCGGTTAGGGGGATGCGTCATAGTTTCAAAACCTCTGCATGTATAGATAGCGACGGTGTCGGAGCATAGGAGTACCGTAAATTACAGCAAAATTATCTGAATTATCGGGATCATGAGTTTCATGCACAGCTGGAAGAAACCTAGTCAATCCTCTTCTCCATTTCAATTGCTATTATCTGCCTGTCTGCGAGTACCGAAGATCTCAATAAGGTCTGATACCCCATCAACCACCGACTCATTCAATTCCAAGAAGGAACCGCTTACCTTGAATTCTTGCCTCGCGCTGTTCGCGTTGTGTTTCGCGCCTCCTTATTCCAGAAAATGCCTGCAGTCTCTAATGTCAGAAGTACCACGCGTTTTTGGACAGCTATACTCGAACCTGTTGCACAAGGTTCTTTTTTCGTTCTTGAATTTCTAAGACCTTCGACTCGACAGTGTCCTCAGCAATCAGCTGATAGACATGGACATGCTTCTTCTGTCCTATTCTGTTCACTCTATCAATGGCCTGAGACTCGATCCCCTCTTGCCACCAACTGTTCATGATCAGAAATAGGCTTCTTTGCTTTCTTATCTGAACTCACGGATCCATTCTGTAATGTTTCTCAGTGAATCAGGTATTACTGATGTGTAATGTCCGCTCACAAATAGACATTGTTTGCCACTACACTCTGAGGTCAGCGGCCGCCGTCGCTGATCAATTTCTTGACCTACCAGTAAGATTGAGACCGAGAGCACCCTGGAATCTCCTTAGCGACAGATTTGTCCGTACTACCCTGTGGACTCACAGCTCTCAGTGAGATAAGCATGACACGAGGATTCACTTCCTCTTCATCATCGTCATCCATATGATCCTCCTCCTCCATAAAATCAGCATCGCTATCATCATTGTAGTCGAACTCATCAACGATCTGCCTAGCTTTTCCTTTGCGGCGGTCCCGAGTTGCCCGAGAAGACCGAGAGCGAAGACGAGAACTGCCCGCCCCCTTAACAGGAATGGAGAAGCGCGTGATAACTTCTCGGCGTCTTTGAGCGGACATCCGTCCGTCAAAACGGACGTACGCAATACTACGAAAGAGAATAAGACCGGGGATCTAGCGAAAATATTATTGTTCGCACCCAGCCATGTCTAAAGCCTCTCCAATCTCAAGAATAATCTCATTAGGAATACCAGACATAAACGTAACAATCAATTTACCTTGTCTAGAAAGGAAGTGAACTGTGAAAATACAAGAGACTTTTCAGATGTGGGTGTCAGCTGCAAAAGGCGGACAAGTTGATCAATCTTAGCCGATGAACCGGCATGGATACCATCCGCTTCCTCTGGTGTGCTGTCTTGTATTGGCTTCTGCGTGAGTTCGGTCGGTGGTGGTAGTTCTAACAAGTCGTTCGTCGAGATTGGACGTCGATCCTACGATGAAAATCAACCAGAGAATCAAGCTTCAAGAACTCGGATACTAAACATACCATAGGACATCTAGAATCTCTTGAAATAACTTCCGTTATGCTAAAAAAAATGAGTCATATCAGCAAAGTGTAAACTATCGGGACTTGCCAGGGAAGACAGAATCTATGAGCGCAATACGTGATCCTCGGATTATTCAAGATTTCGAAGCACACTGGGCATTCTTCGCAATCCTCAATGGCCTGAATTAAGGCCCCCTGAAGACGAAGCTTTTCTTCGGAAGTTAAGGGAGCAACTGGACCTCGGTTCTGGTCTGCCTGGCTATCTGGTCTGCGTAATTCTTCAACGTAGTTTGGAGGTAGTAAACCTGGATGCAGAGCCAGTTGACGCATGCGAGTAAGCATACCCAAAACGTTGGATCGTACCTGAGGTTATCAGCAGAAGTTGTAAAATGACGGATTGCAGATCCTTACGAAGCTCGTAGTTTCTCTATTGTTCAAGTAATCCTGGAAGCGTTGTCTAGATAGCTGTTCTACTTGTTCATAGAGTTGCTGAATGATAGCGTCAATCATCAATTTATGCTTTTCTGAAGGAAAAAGAATACCCTGGCTTCGGCACTGAGGGTCACGGGAACTCTAATGATTTCAACCTGTATGGCGCGTCAAAGGAATGATTAAAGAATTGGATTAAAATTCCCGACGCACGGGAGGAAGAGAGATCAGAGGGTTTCCTTGACTGTCTTGCATTTCTTTGGTTCGACGAATGCAGATCTGAGTCATGAGAGCCTATTACAGCATCTTGCATTTGAGCGCAAACCCGAACATAAATTTCCCGATACCCACACTTAACAGTTCGACACCTGACGGTAAAGCATCTTTAAGTGGTCTGAGGAGAAGTCTTCTGAAAAAATCCTCATTATCTAAAGGCCGACAAATTCGTAGGAATGTCAATAATGAACCAAGGTCCTAAAGAAGAGGTCAATTCAGAAACAGAGTCAATCCGCACATTTTCTTACCCGAGGAGAGTTGATCTAGACGCTATCAGGTCGAAACTATGACTGGAGTTAAAGGGCTTACAATCGGCGTTCCACTCAGAATCCAGCGTCTCTCCGCTTCCAGAGCACAGACTGACATCGCCATTTTGGTTTTTGGATTGCGGATATTGTGACCTTCATCAAGAATAATCCGCTGTTTGACTGAGATCAGACACAACTGAAATTCGATGATCCATCAGAAAGGTACCTTCCAGCTAACATTGAATAAAGCTTGTCCTATTTTGCGTTTCTTTTTGTTTACTCCATCAGGACCAAATTCGGCTGTAACAGCTGAAACAGTTTGGTAAGTGGTGATTACTATATCATAGTTCTGTAGGTCTTGAGCACTAAAATTCCGGTTGTTCCCATGATAAACACAGGAAGATAGCACTCCGGGTGCACAATGATCTTCGATCTGCTTTTCCCAATTTGACAGAATAGAAAGGGGACAAACTGAGTCTGAAGTTAATCAACACCAAAGAATGAACAGCTTATATCTGACCTACGAGCGTTGATTTGGAGACGCCCTGACCTTGATCCCCTTTCGTAGCAAGTATCAGGGAAAGCATGATTAATGTTTTTCCCTGGAGAAGGATTTTAATGTGTCTGCAACGTGCCAGCATTGCCAAAATAGCATACCAAACCCTGAAAAAACGATTGAATATCTGTGTAAAGTCTGTCGAGAAGTCTAACTTACCATTGCATCAGCACACAAAGCACCGCGACCTAGTGAAGGGGGTTGGGTCTGGGGTGTCTTCGTAGCCACTTTTTTCACGTGAATTGAGAGAAGAATGAGATAACAGGAAAGGTAGGAAGGCGTACCATTGAAATAATAGGGTTGCTTTTAAAAGATGCCAATGCCATGAAACCAACCTAATGTCCTAGGGAAGGAAACGCAGCTCACCTTGCCTTTGACTGTCTTGTATTGCCAAAATTGGATAGGCTTATCACTTTCCTTGGTGGGTAAAATAGGATGTTCCCTCTCGATACACCATTGAAGCGCCTGTGACTAAAATGATATATTTAAAAACTGACAAACAGCAGCAAGACAGACTACGCACTTGATGCCTCAGGAGATCAACTTTCAGATTTCCCTTCTGGATACTGGGAGGATCGGGGTGTAATGGAAGACTCAATATATCGTCAACAGAGCATAAACTATCTAAAAGAGTGTGTCGCCGGCTCTCGTCGTCAACCTTTTCCAGGCTGGCTATCATTTGCCTAAGTTCTGCGGCCTTCTCAAGGGACGCTTGTTGTTTCACAAAAGTCTCTTGTTGTCTTTTCATAGCCTCTCGTTGCGCAGCCGAGATGCTTGGTGTCTGCTGTATAGCAGAATATTCATCAAGATCGGTGCTGTATCCTGGCCTCGCTGTACTAGTCAATAAGCTTGTATTAGAATTCGAACCCGCTGCTCTATTGTTCCGGGAGAAGCCACGTTGCCCGGGGGTGGCCCAGATCAGCTGGGGTTCAAGGACATCGCGTTTGTCTGCGGCACCATATATCTTCAAAACCCTTGGTCTGGTGTCAAACTAATCCACAATTGGTGGTACATAACAAGAACTCACAAGGACAGACTATACCCGTTAGAGCGGGTTACTATGCAGCTTGTTATTAGCAGATAAAATTGGGAGGAAAGGTATGACATACGATTACCATCTTTCATCACTCCTTCGACGGTAACGATATTTCTATCAAGAAGAGGAGCAAGCTTCAAGGCGACATTACGAGGAACATGTCCTACTTGGACTTGTCCGATATTCATGACTTGAATGGCATTTCTATACCTAGTAAGCAGCCAGTGCAACTACTCCAAAGGTTACTCACGAATCGAAACAGTTGTTGGGTTCTCTCCTCAATGTTACTTCTTCCCCGGCCCCGACAAGCCCTTTCCTAGGACGTCAGATATGATGTCAATGGTTATGACTCATTTACCCTCGTAATACCGAATCCCCACGACACTAGTGGGAAGGGTGCAGTAGAGTTCCTCAATGATTTCGTTGTCTTCTGGTTCATCCTCAATTATAATTACTTCTTGCTGAGAAGCTGCTGACAGCTGTGTGGAATTGGATAGACGAAGTGGCTCTTCCACTGCCTTTCTCTTTGTCATCAGGACAGTAGATTCATTTCTGGACCTTGACGATTCCGCAGGCCGTATCAAATCCGAGGAGCCGGATGCACTTCCCTCCCCCCGTTGGAATGTCTGTGTCGGTACAGTGAGCTCATTCCTGGGCTCCGCTGATTCCGGAATATCGACGGGATCAATGCGTTGGTTCTTGATAGCAGCCCGAATCTTGGTCTGGTCACCAGGGCTAATGATAAATAAGCACTGTAAAAAAATGAAATACAATATGACCAACCTGAGCTCTGCGAACCCCACAATCTGGTTCATATTCTCACTGGCTAGATTTCGAAGGATATCCTGAGTGACACAACCCCTTGGACAGAGTTAACTTCATTCCTAATTGAAAATGTGAGAGCGCACCAATGACGCCACTCGAGGTTGTCACCGTACTGGTTAGGAAGTATTTGACCATAGCGTAGTGCTCCAACTGGCATTGCAGTCCCCTTTTCTTGATAGAAGCATTGTCGCGGAAGGGACAAAAAAATCGTGACTCACCTTACAGGGTAATGGCCCGTGGCATCTAGCTCTTGTACTCCTGCTATACTGGGACAAAGTCAGTCAGAAACTTTGGGCGCTTTAAAAATCCTATATCTACCCCGAAGGCATGTTGAGAGGACATTTGTCAATGTCGAATGTGTATAGGAAAAAGTGAAGAGGTACAAATAGACCATAACGCGACGCGTGACTCTCATTAAGGAGACAACACCACAATTGACGACGACGCAACTATGGCAGACATTGACATAGAAGGTATATTGCTTTTACATGGCCATGCTTGTCGTTTTAATTGAGACAGAGCTCGCTTATGACCCGGACCAGGACCTCGAAAAAAAGCGTACTCTCCGTCAGAACTATCGGAAGCTTGCGAGTAAAATTGAAGGTCTGAGATCATGAGATACGTAGTCCTAAAAACTCATGATTCTTCATCAGGCTTTCAAGCGGATCCATCTGGTATGAATGTAGAGGAGCTGCGTGAGCAAGTAGAAACAGCGGACAAACTTTTTCAGAAGGGTATCAGGCTACACTTTCTGTTTGAGAAGCGTTATTGACACAACTGTCTTTCAGTGATGGGACCCTCAGAAGCGACATTAGATTCGCATTTTCTATTAATGGCCTCCAATATGGGAGCGCAAAAAGCCCGAGCTATGAAGTCCGGTGCAGGATCTTTCGATGTCGATGAGTTCATTGTCAAGCTCCGCAACTTCATGAGTGGAGGTCTCAAAACTGACGCAGTCCCTGTTGATGCGGATGAGGATGAATCTGAGTATCATGTAGAAGCGTCAAAACTGGACTGGGATCGTATAGGAAGGCTCGCAATGGCGAAGAGTAGACGTGCTCCTGCCCTCACATTCATGTGCGTTATCTATCCTCGGGCATCAGTGCATGCCATTCACAAGTGATCCAAGGCTGGGGCCTTTGTCTATTGAACAGAAGGTTCGGGCTTCAAACAAGCGGGCAAGGCAATCGAAAGAAGATTTTAAGGAAGAGAAACCGTCTAACCTTGAAAAGGATGACATTGAGACTTCAGCCAATGAAACCACTAAGAACGTTCTTGTGGTAAAGCATTCCTGAACAATTAATTGCGATCTTCAATCGTTGATTGATTGAACCAGCTTCAACGCATTCTCGAATGTCATGGCAAGACTAATTTTTTCCGCTTTGTAATCAACCCATACGACTTTGCTCAATCTGTAGAGAACATATTCTACTTATCCTTCCTCATTCGCGACGGCAAAGTCGCTTGGGAGGTCGAAGACCTTGAACCAGTCATCTGTAAGTCGTTTTCCATGTCGGCGCCTGGTTTTCTCAATCACTTCAGACTGCTGCGATGCCCCCACCGATGAGGATTTTGCCCGTGGTGTGACCAAACAGCAGCTTATTGTTGAATTTGACGAAGAGCTCTGGGAGGTGTGTTCTATTTACCCGACCAAAACTTTTGTCGCCTTGATACTGCGCAATCTAGGATGCAATTAAGACATTTAACATCACAGAATCGATGATCCCCCAACGGCCGAAAGAAAGAGGCCCTCAGGGTACTAATAAAAGGTGGTATGGCTGAATCCATGGTTTTTTTGTTCATCGTCGTCCGGGAAACCCATACCGAGTCTATGTTCCCTTCCTTTTTCGAAGGTCATCCTTCGTCCCTTGCGTTCGGTTCAGTGGTCCCTCTAAGCGGCTTGCGCACATCGACTTGGCATTCCCTCTGTGAGCTTTGAACCTACGCCATTCCTGGATTAAGTGGGGATTATGTCAGTTATATTCTGCTTCCAAGTTCGCCGTCATACCTTGATTTTTGGCACTTGATTCGATACACTTTAATGTTTTAACTCCATCCGGAATTTCTCTAAATTACTGCTGATTTACCTTCGTCGTGGCTGTGGTGATCAAGCTGGCACATATAGGAGTCTGGAGTCTTTTCGTGTCTTCTATCTCTCTACCTTGCTGATTTTGACTTAAGTTCATTCGATCGGACTGGAAGAACACCCCTGCCAAACTGATTCGTTCGAACTTAGAAAAAGATCCCAGGTGGGTCAGTTTTCCCTGCTTATTGAACCCTCTTCCGAAGCCATTGTCGCTGCTCACTGATTCGCCACTTGGCTACATCTCCCTCGACCGGTTGATGTTCTTAATCCGGCTTCTTTTCCATCGCACATAATCCTCATACAAAGGAGCTTCAACGATGGGTATGCCCCACAACTCACAAACCTCCAGACAAGAGGAAGATATCATGATGGCTTAGTTGTTGTACTTTTGGAATGTCAGCAGTATTTCAAAGTTATAATCTAGCTTATTTATTTCTCAAAATATGTTCTAAATCGGTATGTTAGTCGCTAGTTCCCAATATCATTGTATTCGCCTGCCACAATCCCCCCTCAATCAACACATCAGCATACACACATACAAAATCATGTGCAACTCCAGAACCGCCCATCCGACGCCGAATTCTTGACGTACATCATGACTGTACAAACTCAGTGTTTTAGCTTCGAGTTCAAATTTTACATTCAATTAGCCACGAACCAATTCAACACCATTACGCCACAAAGGTCTGGCCAGACCCTGGTCTCTTACGGAATCGAGTGCTTCTGTGGTCCTCACGACACAAAGCTTGGTATTGACAGCCACGCCACCTCGTTCTCTTCTTCTTTTGCGAGAGCCAGCCACTATCATCACCCCATTCAGACTTTCACTCGAAGCCACTTAAAAATAATAACAATAACATGGATTATTTTATTAAATGAGTCCACGTAACGATGGCATATCTACCGCCACCGCTTCTCTTACTTCTCCGAGAAACCAGGTCTCTCTCGACTCTCCTTTCGGTTCACACTCTATAAAGTCCCCAAAGTTGCGAGAGTTTCGGTCCAACCTTCTCATTCACGAAGCAGAAGTATCTAAGAAGGGGAGGAAGAGTGGAAGGGAAAGTCAAAAGTTAATCACACGCTGTACCAACGCAGTCTCGTACAACTCAAAGCAGTTCACCTGGAACGTCCACTATATCAGACGTGAAGTTTTGAGCATCTCTAGTTTTAGCATCATGGTTTAGATACGACTGATATTTTGACACTATTACCTGAAAACTCCAGAATCGGTCGTAAATGAAGCAAATGGAGTAATGGAATAAATACCGTGGCTACGGCGAGCCCCATTATTGTAGTCAGAATACCCTGTCTCTACTGCATGTACGGTCCTTCTCCTTCTCCAAAACTCATTGTTAACACGAGATATGTATATTAGGCTCTGATCACAGAAAGACTGGCAGCATCCAGTAGAATCCATGATCTCTAAGAGACGTGTCGAGGGAAGATAGACTTCGCAAGTGGTAAGAACCTATTTTTGCATCTCAGCCTAGTCCGAAAATGTCGGATGCTAGGACATTAAATATGGAAATAAGATATTTTAAGCTGTCAGCCTGGACAGACGATCATGTACAACTATCCCTTGGAATATGGATAAAATGTCATTAGACACTGAGGAGAGATAAGGATATGACTGAATTTGGCCATTCCAGCAAGGATATCAGTGTAAGAATAAACATCAAAGAATGGGTAAGGTGACTGTAGATATACAAGGCTATAGTGATGGTGTAGTGTAGCAAAAGAGCAACTATGAACAGA
>Ga0153953_1000741_pt1 | contig 11760 bp, 10 predicted proteins | sample TSNJ037MetaG_FD_104718 | JGI IMG/M metagenome (GOLD analysis project Ga0153953, IMG submission 104718) | Attine ant fungus gardens microbial communities from New Jersey, USA - TSNJ037 MetaG | ecosystem: Host-associated > Fungi > Mycelium > Unclassified | place: USA: New Jersey, Wharton State...
CTCTATGCCAGCTCCGGTTATAAGCGGAAGGTAGACAAAAGCAAATGCAAAAACTGTGGAACCTGCGCGTCTTACTGCCACTTTCTCTCTCCCAAAATGGTGGACGGGGCAATGGTTGAACAGCCTGAAAAGTGTATGGGATGCAGCGTATGCAAAGATAAATGCCCCAATGGTGCCATTTCACTGGTTCGCGATGACCCCAGCGTAAGCGAACCACTGGATTTGGACGTATTAATTCCGCTCTACACGCCCGAAGGGGGAATTACCGTCTAGGTATAGAAGCAGACAATCAGGAGGAATCGCATTGCATGAGTTGACAATCATGAATAGTGTTTTGAAGACAGTTCTTGATTTCGCCGTTCAACATGATACGGCGGAGGTGCGGCGCATTTACATTACAGCAGGAATATTCGCCAATATTATCCCCTCCTATGCCAATCGCTTTTTTTCTATGATATCCCAAGGAACAGTTGCGGAACACGCAGAGCTTGTCTTTACCAGTCTGCCCGCACGGTTCCTTTGTCTGGACTGTGCAACGGAAACCGAGTATGACAGTGTGACTGCGCACTTTGTCTGCCGTGAATGTGCATCCGAAAGACTTCGCCTCATAGCAGGCAGGGAATTTCAAGTAAGCAGTTTGGAGATTATCTAGCAACAAATTGATGAGATTTCGTATTACACTGCGCATTGCAAAACAAAAAAACGGTTATGACAGAGAAAATTGTCATAGTCGTTTTTTGTTTAAATATAATCAAATCTCAAGTAACAGTTCAGCTTTTGGCCGAACTGTTACTAAAAATTACTAAACCTATCATTATGTTTTTTGGCGAGCTTCCTGTTTGTGGTACAAATAGACTTAACGGCAGAGAATAACATCTCTGCCGTTAATATCTACATCACCGCAAAGCCTTGAGTTTGCGGCACTTTACTTAATGAACTTTCCCAGATTTGAACTAGGGTCTTCCGGCTTATTCGTTTACTTTGGGATGGGCCCTCAGGGACTCGAACCCGGGACCGATCGGTTATGAGCCGATTGCTCTAACCAACTGAGCTAAGGGCCCAAAGTAATTAATTAAAGAATTTGTACAAATAATAAACCGTTAATAAGCCGGACGCTCTGCCTACTGAGCTAAAAGTCCTTAAGCCGATGATCGGACTCGAACCGATAACCTGCTGATTACAAGTCAGCTGCTCTGCCAATTGAGCCACATCGGCATGTTATCGCATTTATGCGGATTTGCGGAGATTTTAATTGATTGTGCGCCAGTAGCTTTCCAAAACGCTTGAAACAACACAATTCACGATGGCATTTAAAAATCAACGCCTTATCTATTTTAATGATTTTTTCTGTAATGTCAATATCTTTTTTGATTGGCGCTACGATTTTGTGCTGCCATGCTGCTGAGTGCTGCTGTGCTGCCCATTTTATGTTAACTCTAATATGCCGCGTCTATACTTTTCGCATAATAACGAAAAACACGAAACGTGGTATTGGATACTACGTTAATGCTACGCGCGTGGCATTGCAAATTCACTCCAGCCCCCGGATGCAATCCGGATTCACCCCGGATTCACCCGGATTCAGCCTCAAATGCAATTTTTTAAAAAAATTTGACAGCTTTTAATCTGTACTTTATAATGGATAGGCTTTAATTGCCACTTTGGAATCCGTTAGCCCCGGGTTTTCGAATAGATGGACGTTGTAAGGTATTACAGGAGGTAATTTGAATGAGAACGACCTATATGGCCAAACCGGCTGAGGTTGAAAAGAAATGGTATATCGTGGATGCGGAGGGCCAGAATCTGGGCCGGCTGTCTACGGAGATCGCCAAGGTTTTAAGAGGTAAGCATAAGCCCATATTCACTCCTCATGTGGACACGGGAGATTATGTGATCGTTATCAATGCGGAAAAGGTGGAAGTAACCGGTAAAAAATTAGATCAAAAACTTTACAGAAGACATTCCGGATACATGGGAAGCATGAAGGAAACCACCTTAAGGGAAATGCTGGCCAAGAAGCCGGAAAATGTCATCATGCACGCGGTAAAAGGTATGCTGCCGAAAAATAATATGGGCCATGCCTTGTTGAAGAAGCTTCGTGTATTTAAGGGCAGCGAGCATTGTCATCAGGCGCAGCAGCCCGAAGCGTTGGAAATTCCTAAGAAATATTAGAAAGGAGGTTGTGAATAATGGCTATAGCAAGATATTACGGCACAGGAAGAAGAAAAAGCTCGGTAGCTAGGGTATACCTCACCCCGGGCAGCGGAAAGATAACTATCAATAAGAGAGACATTGATAATTATTTCGGATTAGAAACGTTGAAGCTCATCATCAGACAGCCTTTGGAATTGACTAATACAACCTCCAAATTCGATGTAAGCGTAAATGTATTTGGAGGAGGCTTTACCGGTCAGGCCGGAGCTATCCGTCACGGCATTTCAAGAGCCCTTTTGGAAGCGGACGCTGATTTCCGGCCCGCGCTTAAAAAGGCCGGCTTCCTCACAAGGGATCCGCGTATGAAGGAAAGAAAGAAATATGGATTAAAGGGAGCGCGCAGGGCGCCCCAGTTCTCTAAAAGATAGTATTTATAGTTTTAAAACCCCCGGAATGTCGAGTTTGCGGGGGTTTTTTATTTGAAGAGCCTAAGAGCCTAAGAGCTTAAGGAATTTATCAATTTTCATGGACAAATTAGCTCATAGCAAACGCGTCAAATTAGTGCTGCCACGTAAATAGTACCCGGAAAACGGCACATATATGGTGTTGACTTCATATTATTTAGCATATACAGGATCAACACTGATGGCGCATACGCTGACGAGAACCGCTCATGTAAAGTTGATGGCGGCATCGGTGGCGTATCTCATCAAATCAAATGTTGAAAATGTTGAAAATAATAACTGGCAGGATAAGACCGATGAGACAGAGTCCAAGGCCAGGGATATGTAAGGAGGAAAATATAATGGATAGTTTAACCATTTTAGCCATATGCTCTATCGTGGTGCAGTTTATAACCGAGCGAATAAAGCAAGTTTTCAGCTCCGTAAACCGAGCTGAATTTACGCCCCTGCTGGCAGCGGGAATTGGTGTTGTGCTTGCGTTTGCGGTTAAGGCAGGACTTTTTGCAGCCTTTGGGGTTGCTGTTAGCCCTGTGTGGATAGATTACCTCATTACCGGGATAGCGTTCTCCGGCGGGGCTACGTTGTTTAATGAGCTTATTAAGCTGATAAGAGAGTTGAGGCCGAGCAATTCGGCGTAATAGAAATCAGTCCTCCCTGGGATTACTCGGGGAGGTTATCAGCAGGAGCTTTTTAAGGATAGAATAAACAGCTGACGTAGCTGACAATAATCGACAAAAAATTCTTTTGTTCATTGCAAAAGGAGAGGTTTCTGTTATAATAAACGGTGTGTTTTAATAGTTTATGATGAGAACAAAACGCGCTGCGCGTATTTGTTTTCCACGATAAAATTTGCGTAGGAGATTCCCTGATGAAACATAAAAATAGTTTTCTTAAAGTAGTGATTTGCGCTTCCTGCCTCCTTCAAATTTTTGTAATTCCGATTCCGGTGCAGGATCAAATCAATAAAGCGATAAACAGCGTTCTTACTAAGCCCGTTTACAATACACAGGAGGCTGAGGAAGGGCCTGCAACCGAGGACGAAACGCGGATTGAGGAAGATCTTGAGTTGGAGGAAATGTTCGCGCCGAAGCACGAACAGGAAAATGAGGAGGCATACCAAGAAGAGGAAGAAGCTTCATCTTCAAAAGAAGAACGGCTTCCTATTTATCTTACGTTTGACGACGGACCATCCGCTAGTACAGAAGAGCTTTTGGACATATTAAAAGAGTATGGCGCCAAGGCCACATTTTTTATGCTGGAGCCCAATATCAGGAAAAATCCGGAAATGGTGGCCCGGTCCTTTGAAGAAGGGCATGCATTAGGTTGCCACAGTGTATCCCATAGGGTTAACGTGTTTTATCAGTCTACCGATAACATGCTTTGGGAAATGGCCGTCACATCCCAGGCTGTTGAGGAAATAGTTGGGGTAGGCGCTCCTTTGGTGAGGGTGCCGTATGGAAGCGTTCCTTATATGTCAAACGAACAAAAAGAAATTTTTGCGGAGGAAGGCTTTCATCTATGGGATTGGAACGTGGATAGTATGGATTGGAGATACAAAGGCGAAGGCTATGTAAATCATACTATCGAGCAGATCGAAGCCCTGCGCTCTAATAATCTTAATCCTGTCGTACTGCTTCATGATTTGAAAACTACTGTGGAATATATACCCCAATTATTGGAATACTTAGATGAACATGGATATGAATGCCTGCCGCTAAATTCTGAAATGGCGGAGGTTCAGTTTAAATCTACATATTAGTTGCATTTTCAATGTTTTATGCTATATTATACTTCGTTAACGAATCAATTTTAAAATGTTAATCACTAAACATAGTTACAGGATAGCTCTTACAAAGGAGTAGTTATGAAAAAGAGGAATGAGCACAATAAAAGAAAAAAAAGATTAATGGCAATGTTTTTAAGAATTGTCGGCAGTATAGTTGGAGTGTTTTTGGTTTTTTTTGGGGCATTAGTTGTCATATTGGCTAATTCGGGCAGCGTTTATGAGGAAAAGCCCATTGGCGACGTAATAGCTATGAAAGGTGAGGATGCAGGGACGGGGCTCAACTTTGTAGCAAAATCTTTGTCAGTGCCTATTCATACTAATTTTCTCATTATGGGCACGGATGAAACGGAGCTCCTTACTGATGTTATAATCGCCGGAAGCTTTAACGCCAAAACAATGGATATCAACTTGATTTCCATCCCCCGGGACACTTATACGGTATTGTCGCAGGATGAGGTGCAGGAGCTGAGGAATGAAGGGCGTTCCGTCCCCTCCAGCGGCGTGATGAAGATGAATGCCGTGCACAGCTACGCCGGAAAGGAAAAAGGCGCCGCTTACCTAAAAGATCAGGTGGAGGAGCTTTTGGGTATACAAATACATTATTACGCGGAGGTAAATCTGGACGCCTTCAAACAGATAGTAACAGCGGTAGGCGGGGTTGAGATGGATATACCAGCGGGAGGGCTTTATTACGACGATCCGTATCAGAATCTGCATATCGCCGTACCCGCGGGCCGTCAATTACTAACCGGGGAAATGGCGGAGGGCGTGGTTCGCTTCCGCGACACATACGCAAGGGCCGACCTTCAGCGTATAGAAGTTCAGCAGGAATTTATGAAGGAGTTTTTTAAGCAGGTTTTGACTAAAGAAACCATTATGAATAATTTCCTTGAGATAGCGCAAACTCTCCTTTCTTATGTAAAGACGGATCTAGGCGCGTCAGACCTGCTGAAATACGTTGGCTTTGTAACGGAGCTGTCGGGGGACAAGCTGTACGCGCAGACTCTGCCGGGGGATGCGCAGTTTGTAAACGGCGCTTCATATTTCATGCAGGACAGAGAAGCGACAAAGTTATTGGTGGATGAAATTTTTTACGGGTCGAAAGTTGTAGAAGCAGCGGCGGAAGAAGAGATAGATGAATTATTATCAACCGAGGAAGTAAAAGACCTTAAGATACAGATATTGAACGGGACAAATACAAACGGACTGGCTGCAAAGTACAAGGGCATCTTAACGAAAGCAGGCTATGATGTTGTTAATATAAGCGACTATTCGGGAACACGTAAGCAGGATACACGTATCATGACCGCCAAAAGCGTCTCGGATGATGAATTTGCTTCTTATTTTACCAACGCTGTAGTTGAAATAGATAAGGATATTGAGGGATATGATATAATCATTATATTAGGACAGGGAGAAAGGTAAATGTCGGCCTTTTGGCTGAAGCTGATTGCCCTTACCGCTATGATCATAGATCACACGGGAGCCGCCTTTAGCTTTAGCTATGACACAGAATGGATGCGGATTATTGGTCGTTTGGTTTTTCCCATATATGCGTTTTTGATCAGTGAAGGTTGTCGTAACACCAGGGATATGAAAAAATATCTCGCGAGACTTGGCATTTTTGCCCTGATTTCAGAAATCCCCTTTGATTTTTTGTTTGGAAATATCGCGGGATATGGTGAAGAAAAATTGATCTGGTTCTATCCCCTCCATCAGAACGTGTTTTTCACTTTGTTTTTTGGCGTGCTTGCGTTGTACCTGTTTGAAAAAAGCAGGTCAAAGTCAGATGTTATTCATAATCCCTTGCCGTATTTGCTTTCCTGGCTTGCGTTAATGACGGCAGAATTGCTTAATACAGACTATGGCGGTTTTGGCGTATTTATTATAATCGTACTTTATCATTTGAAGGAAAGAAGCAGGCAGCTTATTGCCATATTGGTTTTTATAATTATAATGTATCTGCCAATGCCAAGGATGATAATAGGAGCTTCATTATCCTTCGGGCTCATTTATTTGTATAATGGAAAAAGAGGCCCGGGAATAAAATGGTTCTTTTATGTAATGTACCCGCTGCACTTATCCATATTAGGAATTGTACGGGCTATTGCATATATGAAATAATGTGTGTATAATTTAAATTCTTGATTATAAAAAATAGGAGTGAGAAAGTTGAGTATCCTGGCGATAATTATATCTATTTTATTGATTTTGGTCTGTGTTGCCCTTACAGTAACGATACTTATGCAGACAAAAAAATCTTCCGGATTGGGCAGCAGCATGGCCGGCATGGGGGCAAGCCAAACTTACTGGGATAAAAATAGGGGGCGTTCACTTGAAGGCAGCTTGGAGCTGTTTAGTAAAATCGCGGGCGCTCTTATGTTTGTCCTTACAATAGCGCTTTGTATTATAAAATAGTTCGCTAATGGAAAAGCTATTACTAAGTATGGTAGTAGCTTTTTTTATATATACACCGAACTCGGTATAATTAAGGAGACTGTGTGTGAAAATAGGAAAAAGGAAAGAATATATACCGAAGGAATTTGAAAAGGCGGCTATCCGTCAGGCCAACGGCCAACCGGATAATGTGAGGCCGGCCGATATGGAAGGGCGCAGCGATCTGCGCGGATTATTCATGGTTACTATTGATGGGGCCGACGCCAAGGACCTGGACGACGCGGTTTCATTAGAAATATTAGACAACGGATATTACCGCTTGGGAGTTCATATTGCGGACGTTACTCACTATGTAAAAGAAAACTCGGCGCTGGATCGTGAAGCATACGAAAGAGGCACCAGTATTTACCTGCCGGATAAAGTCATACCCATGCTGCCGCAGAAGCTTTCTAACGGCATATGCTCTCTTAACGCGGGGGAGGACAGGCTGGCTTTAAGTTGTGTAATGGACATTGATAATGCCGGAGCGGTAAGCAGTCATGAAATATTTCCTTCGGTAATAAAGGTTAAGCATAGAATGACCTATGATGTAGTGGAGGCCCTTCTTTCTAACAAGCAGAATAAAAGGATCAAGCCGTATCAGGATTTACTGCCGTTTTTTAAAAGCCTGGAAGCCTTACGGGACATTCTGCTTCAAAAGAGATTAAAAAGAGGAGCCGTTGTTTTGGACATTACCGATTCAACAGTAAAGGTAGATAAGAAGGGGCGCGTGCTGGATATAGGCTGGGAGGAGCGGAATACCGCCACCAGTATAATTGAGGAGGCTATGCTGGTATGCAACGAGACAATAGCTGAAGAGTTTTTTCATAAGCGGCTGCCCTTTGTGTACCGTTCCCATGAAGCGCCGGATAAGGAAAAGCTGTTTAAGCTTTCCGAGGTTGTTCGTTATTTTGGATATAGCTTGAGCCCAAAGGCTTCATCTAAGGATATACAAAGAATGATCGATAAGCTGGATACATCTTCTCAAGCGCAAATAATAGGACGCTTCGTGCTCAGAAGCATGCAGCAAGCCAGATATACTTCCAAAAATCTGGGCCATTACGGCTTGGCGGCCAAATATTACTGCCACTTCACATCACCTATCCGCCGATACCCTGATTTGCAGATTCACCGAATTATAAAGGAAAGCCTTCGAGGCCCCATGAGCTCCGACCGCGTTTATTATTTGCAGGCTTCAATGCCCACGGTAAGCGCGCAAAGCTCCTTTACCGAAAGAAGAGCGGTAGAAATGGAAAGAGCCGCGGTAAGTATAAAAAAGGGAGAATTTATGGCAGATAAAGTGAAACAGGAATTTGACGGTGTTATATCCGGCATTACCTCCTGGGGTATTTATGTAGAGCTGCCAAATTCGGCGGAAGGACTTGTACCCTTCCGGCTGATGGACGACGATATGTATTTTCTGGATGAAAAGGGCTTTAGCTGTAAGGGAAAGCGGCATGGTACAATATACCGGCTTGGAGACAGCGTTCGTGTTAAGCTTGTGAAGGTTTGGGCTGATACAGGCAATTTAGATTTTATTATAATGTAGGCCGATGAAGCGTGAAAAAATTTACAATTGTTTGAGGGTGCTTGTTTACGCGTCTTTTAATTTTATGCTATAATGTCCACAGTGTTTGACGTAATATGTTTCCGCGATAGCAAATTTACTGTTCAGGATCCATATAGTATGTCAAACAGATAATAATAACAAGGAGGAAAATTGTACTATGGCGAAAGTTATGAAAACCATGGATGGAAATACCGCTGCCGCGTACGCGTCTTACGCGTTTACGGAAGTAGCCGGTATCTTTCCTATTACTCCTTCGTCTCCTATGGCGGAGCACGTAGACGAATGGTCGGCCCATGGTCAAAAAAATGTTTTCGGTCAGCCGGTAAAGGTTATTGAAATGCAGTCTGAGGCGGGTGCTGCGGGTACTGTCCACGGCTCGTTGGCAGCCGGGGCCCTGACTACTACCTATACAGCTTCTCAAGGGTTGCTTCTCATGATACCTAATATGTATAAAATAGCAGGCGAATTACTTCCCGGTGTTTTTCATGTATCGGCCAGAGCCTTAGCTTCTCACGCTCTGTCCATTTTTGGGGATCATTCTGATGTTATGGCCTGCAGGCAAACAGGCTTCGCGATGCTGTCATCCAACAACGTACAGGAAGCAATGGATATGGGAGCGGTTGCTCATTTGTCCGCTATACGGGGCAGAGTGCCTTTCCTGCACTTCTTTGACGGCTTCCGCACATCTCATGAGATACAGAAAATTGAATGCCTTGATTATGACGAGTTGGCTAAGCTTATTGACAGGGATGCCCTGGAGAAATTCAGAAGAAGCGCCTTGAACCCGGAACATCCGGTTCTCAGAGGCACTGCTCAAAACCCGGATATTTTCTTCCAGGCAAGAGAATCCTCCAATCCCTTCTACTTGGCCCTTCCGGCTGTTGTAGAGCAGTACATGCAGGAAATCAACAAGCTTACAGGCCGCAATTATCAATTGTTCAATTATTACGGCGCTCCGGATGCGGACAGAATAATTATCTCTATGGGCTCAGTAAATGATTGTATCGAAGAAACCATTGATCATCTTATGGCTAAGGGCGAGAAGGTAGGTCTTTTGAAGGTAAGGCTTTACAGACCGTTCTCTGTGGAGCATTTTATGAAGGCTATACCAGCCAGCGTAAAGAAAATCGCTGTTCTGGACAGGACAAAGGAGCCCGGAGCTTTAGGCGAACCCTTATATCAGGACGTATGTACCGCCTACATGGAAACAGGTCAGAGGCCCGTAATAGTAGCAGGCCGCTACGGCTTAGGCTCCAAGGATGTTACTCCCGCCCAGATATTGGCTGTTTACGAAAACCTGAAGCAGGATCAGCCTAAAAACCACTATACCATAGGCATAGTAGACGATGTTACTAAGCTTTCACTTGAAATAGGCAAGGAAGTCGATGTTACCCCCCAAGGCACCATCAGCTGTAAATTCTGGGGTCTTGGTTCTGACGGAACAGTAGGCGCTAACAAAAACTCAATAAAAATAATTGGCGATCATACGGATATGTACGCGCAAGCATATTTCTCCTATGATTCCAAAAAATCCGGCGGCGTAACGCAGTCTCATCTTCGTTTCGGCAAGAAGCCTATACGTTCCACATATCTTGTTAAGACCGCGGACTTTATCGCCTGTCATAATCCTTCTTATGTTGATAAGTACGATATGCTGTCCGATTTAAAGCCGGGCGGAACCTTCCTTCTTAACTGCCAGTGGAGCGATGAGGAGCTGGATTCTCATCTGCCGGCTGAGATGAAGAGATATATCGCGAAAAACAACATCAAGCTATACACTTTGGACGCTATTACCGCGGCCAGGGAGATTGGGCTTGGAAACCGTACTAATAGCTTGCTTCAGTCAGCCTTTTTCAAGCTGGCTAATATCATACCTATTGAAGAAGCTGTTAAATACATGAAGCAGGCCATTTTGGACACCTACGGCAATAAGGGCGAAAAAATCGTCAATATGAACAACCAGGCCGTTGATTTGGGCGTAGAAAGACTTCATGAGGTGACGATACCGGCCGGCTGGAGCGACGCAAAGGATGATAATAAGGCGTCTGAAAAGGAAGCTCCTGAATTTATTAAAAATATTGTTATCCCCATGAATGCGCAAAAGGGTGACGATTTGCCTGTAAGCGCCTTTAAAGGCCGCGAGGACGGACACTTCCCACAGGGTACCGCAGCTTACGAGAGACGCGGTATTGCGGTTGATGTGCCTGAGTGGATCATGGAAAACTGCATACAATGTAACCAATGCGCTTACGTATGCCCTCACGCTACTATCCGTCCCTTCCTGCTCAATGAGGAAGAGAAGAACAACGCGCCCCAAGGGTACGTTACCAAAAAGGCCATAGGTAAAGGACTTGAGAATTATCAATTCAGGATACAGGTAGACTCGTTGGATTGTACCGGATGCGGTAACTGCGCTCAGGTCTGCCCCGCTAAGGATAAGGCTCTTGAAATGAAGCCTATAGAGACTCAGATGAAAGAAATGGATAACTGGGAATACAGCTTGTCTCTCAGTAAAAAGGACAATCCGGCTAACCCTGAAACAGTCAAGGGCAGCCAGTTTGAACAGCCGTTGCTTGAGTTCTCGGGAGCCTGCGCGGGCTGCGGCGAAACGCCTTATGCCAAGCTAATAACCCAGCTTTTTGGCGATAGGATGTATATTGCCAACGCTACCGGCTGTTCCTCTATTTGGGGAGGCAGCGCGCCAAGCACTCCTTACTGCACTAATGAAAAGGGTCAGGGACCCGCATGGGCAAACTCACTCTTTGAAGATAACGCCGAATATGGCTTAGGCATGTATCTGGGCGTAAAGCAGATCCGCGATGGTCTTAGAGATAAGGCTGAAAAGCTTATAGAGCTCAGCGGAAACGACGCAGTAAAGGCTTCGCTGCAAAAATGGATCGATACTATATTTGACGGAGACGCTTCAAAGGAAGCCTCCAGCCAGCTGGTGCAAGCTCTTGAAGGCTGCGGCTGCTCCGGAGAAGCAGGGGAGTTAAAAGACGAGATATTAAGGAACAAGGATTTCCTTGTAAAGAAATCTCAGTGGATACTGGGCGGCGACGGCTGGGCCTACGACATTGGCTACGGTGGGCTTGACCACGTTCTGGCGTCCGGCGAGGATGTTAATGTTCTTGTATTTGATACGGAGGTTTACTCAAACACCGGAGGACAGTCCAGCAAGGCAACGCCTACGGCGGCTGTCGCTCAATTCGCGGCCTCCGGAAAGAAGATACGCAAGAAGGACTTGGGTATGATGGCTATGAGCTACGGCTACGTATATGTTGCTCAGGTTGCTATGGGTTCGAACCAGAGTCAGCTTATCAAGGCCATTGTAGAGGCGGAAAAATATC
>Ga0153953_1000742_pt1 | contig 11758 bp, 12 predicted proteins | sample TSNJ037MetaG_FD_104718 | JGI IMG/M metagenome (GOLD analysis project Ga0153953, IMG submission 104718) | Attine ant fungus gardens microbial communities from New Jersey, USA - TSNJ037 MetaG | ecosystem: Host-associated > Fungi > Mycelium > Unclassified | place: USA: New Jersey, Wharton State...
ATTAAAAATTTACTGCCCTGCTTCATAAACTTATCAAAATTGACCACTACATATCGCGGGCGGTAAGGCGACGCCCCTTCGTTCATATCAAATATAATATCACGGTCGGCGAAAGCTTGCGCCTCCTTACTTAGCTCTATGCCGCTCTCAGAATTTTCCGCGTATTTCGCTAAAGCTATTAGCCGCTGTGGGTAAGTATATAACGGATCTCTTAATAGTTCAGTAAACTCGCCCATAAAAACCTCCATTCCACTTTTCACTGCCTCGTAAATTTATCCTTACAGGTACTACTATATGTCTTGATTCAGTTTTTTCTTTAGTTTCTCCGGAGAATGCGTTCATTAACATCTGAAACGCGGGAACAGCCAAGTCTTCCATTTTGCATCCAACTATTGTGATGCGGCGTTCTATCATGTTTAATATAAGGATATCGTCAAAGCTGATAAGAGAAATATCCTTTCCTACAGCAAGTCCATATTCCCTCAAAAATTGCAGATAGCCAAAAGCTATAGGGCTGCCGCAGGCAAGAATAGCTGTTGGATGGTTAGGTAATGCCATCAGCTTTTGACATGCCTTGTAGCCTCCCGATATCTTGAAATCCGTCCGTACATGATATGATGGTTCAGGCTGTATGCCGTGATCACGCAGCGCCTGCCGGTAGCCATTAATTCTGTCATTGCCTGGGCCTTCTTTCCATAAGCCGGTAATGATGGCAATTTTCTTGTGACCTTCTCTAATAAACGTTTTAGTGGCATCATATCCTCCCCGGAAGTTATCCAGAATAACACTTCTGAAATTATGTCCGGGATAGTCTCGGTCCAATAACACTACCGGAATCCCTGAATCCTCCAAATTTTGAAGCAAGCCTACAGTTATGTCGTCTTTGCATGAGGTGGGCGTAACGAGCAGTCCTTTTATCCAATGCTCCTTTACAGTTTTCAGAAGCGCATGCTCCTTTTGAGGGTCTTCGTTGGTATCAAAAAGCAAGGTCTTAAAACCATTTTTATCGGCCTCCATTCCTATTGCTTTAATCATCTCGGCATAGAAAGGATTCATAACATCCGGTATCATGACTCCGATAAACGGAGCCTCGCGCTTGCTCAGACTACGGGCAATTTTACTTGGCACATATTCGTGAGACCGTATTATTTTTAAAACCCTGTCTCTGGTTTCGCGCTTTACATACCCGGTTTTATTAATTACCCGTGATACCGTAGCCGTAGAAACTCCTGAAAGCCTTGCAACGTCTTTTATATTCACGTCTGCGCCTCCGTCTCTGTTATGGTAATAGTTCCTAACGGATTTGTTCGGTAGGTATTTGCAGTTTATTTATGTAACAAAGAAATAATGTGTAATCGGTTACCTATTTTCTAAAATGTATAATACTATGCAAATGATTCCATGTCAATTTATAATTATCTATATGTAATTATCTGTAGTTTGACAAATAGATGTATGTTAATTTTAAAAGGAATACGGTATAATCTTCCAATGGGGATGATGAAATGAACAAAATAGGAAAGGCATTATCGAAAGGAGAAACAAATGAAAATTAAAAACCTTGATTTTACGGATTCTCAAGCTATGATGAATGCACTAAGGGAAACCACAGAGTTTATACGCGGTAAAACAAAAAAAAGACCCGAAATTGCGATGGTTCTCGGTTCAGGTCTGGGAGATTACGCGCTTCAGCTAAATAATCCTGATGTAATTTCATATGAGGATATACCGAATTTCCCACAGCCTACGGTAAGCGGACATAGTGGCAAGCTGTTTATTGGAGAAATGGCTGGTAAGTGTATCATAATAATGCAAGGAAGAAATCATTATTATGAAGGATATGATACTCAGACCATTACATTTCCCATTCGAGTTTTTAAAATGCTTGGTGTACGCAGTCTTATACTCACCAATGCATGTGGCGCTGTAAATAAACATTTCTCGCCTGGAGACTTAATGATAATCGAAAACCACCTGGCGCACTTCTGCCCGCCGCCGCTCAGAGGCGCTCACTTAGAGGAATTGGGACCGCGTTTTACCGATATGAGCAAGCCATACGATCCGGAATACATTGCTTTGGCAAAAAAGTGCGCAGATGAACTTGGTATAAAAGTGCAGAAGGGGGTATATGGATATTGGCCTGGCCCTACTTATGAAACCGCGGCGGAAGTTCATGCTTATCACGCTTTAGGGGCTGATGTTGTAGGGATGTCTACTGTGGCGGAAGATATGGTTGCGGTCAATTGCGGGATTAAGGTACTGGGGATATCTTGTGTTACTAATATGACATGTATACATACTAATGGCGTGACGAGCCACGCTGAGGTTATTCAAGTAATAAACAGTGTAGCGGACAAATTAATACTCCTGTTGAACAGTATTGTTGAAAGAATAGTGTAAAGAGCTGTGTAGGGGCGGCCGCCCCTACTTGACAAAAAATAGAGCTTGCTTATAATAGTGTATATACATCAAAAATTAAGCTGTCAAAAAGGGGGATTTGTTTATGTATGAAACATTGCTGTATGATGTAAAAGACGGAGTCGCTACAATCACAATTAACCGGCCGGAGGCAGGAAATGCTTTTAGCAGTAAGGCATTCCATGAGATAACCCAGGCATTAGACATATGCAGCTCAGATGCTTCCGTCCGGGTCGTTATTGTGACCGGAAGCGGAAAACACTTTTCTGTGGGCGGAGACGTTAAAGCAATGAAAACGAAAGGATACATAACCTATGAAACCGCAAAAGCAACATCAGCTATGAGCGGCGCCGCAAAGAAATGTCTTAAGCCTGTCATTGCCATGGTCAACGGAACGGCTGCCGGTGCAGGATGCGGGCTTGCGCTCGCATGTGATTTCCGGGTAATGACTGAGAAAAGCAGCTTAATGACTGCATTTATCAATATGGGCTTATCAGGGGATACCGGCTGTGCGTTTCATTTGTGTAATATTGTTGGATTATCCAAAACCATAGAGATTATGATGTTAAGTGAGCCTATCGGGGGAGAAGAAGCATTAAGGCTGGGGCTTGCCACAAAGGTTGCCTCTGAAGGTCAGTTGCTGGAAACAACGCTTTCGCTGGCTGAGACTTTAAAAGCAAAACCTGCGATCGCCTTATCGAAGCAAAAAGAGCTGGTTTACAACCAGTATTATAAAGACTATGGCGCATATTGCGAAATGGAAGCCAAGCTGTTTGACGAGACTGGAGGAACTGCCGACCACATGGAAGCAGTTAATGCCTTTTTTGAAAAACGCGCGCCTGAATTTAAAGGAATATAAGTATATGGACGGTGATAATGGTTTACAATTCAAAATCATTATCACCCTTCCATGAATCAATTAAAGGAGAACATAAAATGACTATTGAGAGCGTTTTCAATTTAAATGATAAGACAGGGGGATTGCACAATCTGCTGAAGATTAATGATGTGTGTCTGGATGACCAGGGGCGCGTCACAATTTCCTTAAACATAACGGAGCAGGTGTTAAATCCGTATGGCACGGCCCATGGGGGGATTATTTTTGCGCTTTGTGATACTGCTGTAGGAGCTTATTTTGCGTTGCAGAAAAAAAGACCTATTACTTTGGACAGTACAATCCATTTTTACCGGCCGGGAGTAGTTGGGAATGTACTGACAGCAGTGGTAAACAAACGGAAGGCAGGCAGGACTACCTCCGTTTATATGGTTGAAGTGCATAACGAACAGGATAAGTCGGTTGCTGAGGCTACTTTTACCATGTACCACACTGACTGAGCAGTCGTAATTTTTTTACGTTAACAGCAAAGCCGACAGCTTGTTTTCAAAGTCTCTATCCTGCTCCGGCTTCCTCTTAGGCGGGCCTTTAAGCCTGCCTCCGGCGCTTCTGGTCTTTTTTGCCACATGGCGTGAGGCCAGTAAGGAATCTATGTTTTCGGCGGTATAAGCCATACCGTTTTGATTTATTACCTTGGCTTCCTTAGCAAGGCACATGGCGGCAAGGCCATAATCCTGCGTAATTACTATATCGTCCTTTTCCGCAAGGTTGACCAGGGCAAAATCAACACTGTCCGCGCCCCGGTCAAAAATCAATGTTTTTGCGCCGTCCTTTTCAAAAACGTGAGCCGTATCGCACAGGATTAAGCATTCAACCTTATGCTTTTTTGCAAGCTTCACGGTTATATCTACCACCGGGCAGCCGTCGGCATCGATCAGTATTTTCATAACTTGCCTCCGTTACATGTGTTATCTGTTCCTAAGCAGCTTGCGCCGCGCTTGCCAATCGGGCAGCACTGATTCTATCAGTCTGTAAAAGTCATTTCCGTGATTCTTATGTACGATATGGGCGAGCTCATGAACCACAACATAGTCGATAGCTTCTATAGGATAGCGCATCAGCAGACAGGAAAAGTTTAAATTGTTTTTGGAGCTGCAGCTGCCGAAACGGGTTTTAGCCGCGTTTATTTTTACAGCCGCAGGGCACAGCCTCATTATGGCCGCGTAATGGGCTACTCTGCGGGGTATGGCTGTTTTCGCCAGGTTTCTGAGTGATTCTATTTCAGCCTCCGTGACCGGGGGGTGCGACTTGATATAAAGGCGCTGCTTCTCCAGGTGCCTCAGTATCCAATCAAGGTGATCATATACAAACCGGTCTATATCCCGGTTAGCCGCCCTCATGGGGGCTCGGACAAGTACAGTTGCCTCAGGTGTGATATGCAGAGATAAGGTTTTTCTTTTTGAGCGTTTGAGTTCGTATTCTACCATGGTGTGTTTATCGTCTCCTGCGTTAATTACATTTCCCTAAAATATCTCCTTGCCTCTTCATATGTACATGAGGTATCCCCGCTTCTTCAAATTCTTCCCCATATACTTGAAAACCAAGCTTTTCATAAAAGCCCTTGGCGTTGGTTTGAGCGCGCAGATACTGAGTATGTCCGCCCAGCTCAAATGCTTTACGTATTAAAAGCCGCACAACAAAATCACCGTATTTTTGGCCCCGATGTTCTTTTAATACGGCTATCCGGCCGAGATAAAACTTATCGGCCTCTAATAATATGCGCCCGGTGGCTACAGGCTCATTTCCATCGTAAACCACAAGATGCTCCGCCTGGCTGTCGGTATCGTCCATTTCTTCGGCTTCTGAAACCCTCTGTTCTTCTATAAATACCTTTCTTCTGATATGGTGCGCGTCTTTTAAATCTCCGTTTCCTGAGATCCAGCTTGTTCTGATCATATAAACCTCCACAAAAAATCCTTAGCTTCCTCCGCGTAATCTATACCGACGCGTTTAGTCGCCTTCACCGGCCAGGTTACGTTATCAACTCCCGGCAGGCCGTCGGTTATATAAAGCTCGTCTCCTAATAAATCGCAGCCGTTCAGCTCTCTTGTTAAATCTAAGGCCATGCAAAGCTTGCCGGGGCCATTGCTGATATTCCTGATTTGATAAGGGCTTAATTTAACAGTACCATATCTCAAACCCGCGGCTGTGTCAAACCCTTTTACTATATCCAACCCTCGTATCAATACCGCGGAGGCTTGGCCTTCCGGTTCGGTCACAACATTCATACAATGATACATGCCGTAGATAAAATAAATATATGCATGACCCGGCGGGCCGTACAATGTTTTTGTCCGGGGCGTCACCTTTCCGTTGTAGGCATGACAAGCCTTGTCTATAGCGCCTATATAGGCTTCTGTTTCTATGATTCTGCCGGCTATCATATTCCCGCTCATCTGCCTGACTAAATACTTGCCCAGCAGCTCCCGGGCTGTCGTCACCGTGTCTCCCATATAAAAATCCCTTGAAAGCTTGTTCATAAGTCCTCCATTATACTATCCTCTATATTATCCAAGCATAAATTTTAAGACTTGTTCCAATTTTGAACGGTACCCTTTGAAGTATAGAAAAAAAGAGCCTTAACAAGGCTCAAAGTAAAAAAGAAGTATATTGACACATAAATGCGTCAATAAATAAATAAAAAATACAGAAAAGGATGTAAATAACCAAACAAGCGTCTGACTTGCTGGTCAATATTAGTATACTATGAGTACGTATCTGTGTCAACAAACTAATTGTCCTGAAAAATTATAAATATTGGCACAATCCGCACAGACCGACGAATGTGTAAAGTTGGCAAAATACCAATATAAATCCGGTCTATACTAGGAATAGAGATAAATACAGCTAAAATCAGCGGTTATTTTTTTCATGTTCCTTAGAGGCAATTACCAAAGTGCAACAAAAAATCTTTTCTATTCCGTATTCTTTTAGTGTTCCTGCGGCGGATTCCATTGTGGAACCTGTTGTATAAATGTCGTCAACCAAAAGTATCGTTTTGTACGGAGTTGTTTTCCTTTTCAGCATGCTTATAGCGAAAGCTCCCTGTATATTATTTTTTCTAGCTTCTATACCCAGAGAGCTTTGGGGCTTTGTATTTTTAACACGTATTAAAAGAGATAAATCAACCGGTATGCTCCATACTTTTGATAAGGCTCGGGCAAGAAGCTCGGATTGGTTGAAGCCCCGCTCACGCAAGCGCTTTTTATGTATGGGGATAGGGATGATACAATCTATTTCCGGCAGCTCGTCCCTGCTTATGGCCTGAGCTGTCAAAAGTCCTAGCCCGGCGCCGTATTCCGGACGGCTTCGGTATTTGAATCTGTGAATAAGAGCCTGAAACAGATCATCGTAAGCATAAGCCGCAAAATTACGTTCAAAGGAAATCTTTTTGTTTTTACATTTAGCGCAAATATGACCACTGGAAACAGGTATCCCGCATTTCTCGCAGACAGGACGAGGCAGAGGCGTTATTACCTCCAGACAGCTTTCACAAAAATGCCGGGGCTTATTGAGAGGGATAATGTTATCGCAAATAATGCATCTGGGAGGGAATATCCAATCTAAAATGCAGTGTAACATATAGAAGCTCCTAACTGATATCTTTAGCCCACCACTCCCGTCATTGCGGGCGTGTCCGCCTCGTCTCGACCCGCAATCCCCCATCTCTAAAATACTAACGCGGATTTGGCGGATTATGCAGATTAGCGCGGATTAAAAAAAGAGGGGAAATTGCACAGGTTGAAATATTTTGCAAAATTGAGCCGTTCGAAGTATAGTATATCATAAAAAAACTCGTGGTGAAGTGTGATGGATAAAATCGAGCTTGAGGGCATCGTTGAAAATATAATATATCAGAATTCGGACAACGGCTATACCGTGTTTTCTTTGAGCCTGGATGATGGAGAAGACAGCGTGACCTGCGTGGGCAACATTCCAAACCTTACGGAAGGAGAAAGCGTGCAGGCCAGCGGCGTGTATCACCAGCACCCGGTTTATGGATTGCAGCTTAATGTTTCCGAGTGCAAAAGGGGCATGCCTACCTCTCTTAAAGGGATAGAAAAGTACTTAGGCTCCGGAGTTATCAAAGGCATAGGAGAAAAGCTGGCTAAGAGGATAGTAGCCCGTTTCGGCAACGAAACCTTTGAGGTTTTGGAGGAATATCCGGAAAAGCTGGCGGCAATAAAGGGGATAAGTATTGAAAAGGCCATGAGCATTTCGGCCTTGGCCCACGAGCAGGCCCAACAGCGGCAGGCTATTATTTTTATGCAGTCTCACGGTATATCGACCGTAAGCGCTATCAAGCTCCATAATAAATATAAGGAAGGCATTTTTGATATTATAAAAACCAACCCATACCTGTTGGCGGACGAGGTAACGGGTATCGGATTTAAAACGGCTGACGCCATTGCCCTTAAGGCCGGAATAGAAAGGAATTCTCCTTTTCGGATCAGGGCGGGCATAAAGTACGCTCTTTGGGAAGCGTCAAATCACGGTCATGTATATCTGCCGAAGGAATCCTTGATTAATGTGGCAAGAGAGCTAATGGGAATAAGCTATGACGACACGGCCTTTGTCGAGCTTTTGAATTACGCGCTGATGGAAATGCAGATAGAAAGGCTTATAACACAGGAGGACATTGAGAAAGAGCAGCGTGTTTATTTAAGCGTATTTCACCGGGCGGAAGCCTATGTGGCAAAGAAGCTTCTGGAGCTTTCAAATAATGAAAGCCCTGCTCTGAGCCGGGAGCACGACCTGGATTGGGCCGAAATGATAAACGGCATAAGCTTGGCTGAGGAGCAGCGCATCGCCGTAAAGGAGGCCATGGAAAGCGGAGTGCTGATAATTACGGGGGGGCCTGGCACCGGCAAGACTACCGTTATAAACACCATAATAACCCTTATGAAGCAGGAGGGGTATGACATAGAGCTGGCGGCCCCTACAGGGCGGGCGGCAAAACGGATGACGGAGGCCACGGGGATGGAGGCCAAGACAATCCACCGCCTTTTAGGCTACGCGCCAAGCATGGAGGGAACGGGCAAAGGAGATTTTGAGAAGGACGAGTCCGACCCGCTGGAGGCCGACGTTATAATTATAGACGAAAGCTCAATGATAGATATACTGCTCATGTACGGCTTGCTTAAAGCTGTTCCTCCCGGCAGCCGCGTCATACTGGTAGGCGACGTGGACCAGCTGCCCTCCGTGGGGCCCGGAAATGTCTTAAAGGACCTTATTAACAGCGGCCTGCTAAAGGTGGTACGCCTAACGGAAATTTTCCGGCAGGCCCGGGAAAGCTCTATAGTAATGAACGCTCACAGGATAAATCAGGGTCAGCGTCCGGTGCTTAACGAAAAAAACAAGGACTTCTTTTTTGTAAAAAAAACGCCGCTGGACAAGGTGGCCGAAGCCGTGCTGGAGCTGGTATCCATAAGGCTGCCTAAATATATAAGCTGCTCCTCCTTGGACATACAGGTAATGACTCCTATGCGCAAGTCACCCTTGGGAGTTGTTGAATTAAATAAAGCTTTACAGAGCAGGCTGAATCCGCCTTCACCAAAAAAATGCGAAAAAGAATTTCGCTTTCAGATATTCCGTGAGGGTGATAAGGTAATGCAGATAAAAAATAATTATAATCTGGCATGGAAGACAGTTGATAAAAGAGGCGCTTTGCTGGACGAGGGTCAGGGAGTGTATAACGGAGACAGCGGCGTAATCAGAAAAATAGACAATACGGCGGAAACGCTGTTGGTTAACTTTGACGACGACAGAATAGTCCAATATGAATTTAACCAGCTTGAAGAGCTGGAGCTTTCTTACGCCATAACCATACATAAATCTCAGGGGAGTGAATACAAGGCCGTGGTAATACCCGTTTACAGCGGGCCGCCCATGCTTATGACAAAAAATCTTTTATATACCGCGGTCACGAGAGCAAGGGAGCTTGTGGTCATGGTTGGCGTTCCGGAAACAATGTACAAGATGATAGAAAACGACAGGGAGGTAAAGCGGTATACCTCCCTGCACCATAGGTTAACAAAGCTGGCGGCGCTTCACGTTGGAACGGAAAGCCCAATGAGCTTGGATGTTACAGATATTTAGGCAAATACATTAGGCCAGCCCCTCCGACGTCATTGCGGGTCGAGCCCGCAATGACGGAAGGGTGACGTATGCGGGCGGCAGAATGCCGCCCCTACACAGGTTTATCCGGGTTATGTGATTGCGGGTACGCCCGCAATGACGGGATTTCTGGTTTATCCGGGTCAGGATTAAGTCGCTAAAACATAGCAATAACAGCGCCCTCGAATGTAGCCTCAATAAACTGCTTGACCGCGTCGCTGGTGAGGGCCTCTGCCAGAGCCTTAAGCTCGGCCCGTTCCTCGTCCCCTGCGCGGATAGCCACCACATTGGCGTAGGTAGCAGCGGAGTCGGAATCCTTTGCCTCTTTGGCCAGGGCGTCGGTCTCAGCGTTAAGCCCCGCGTCAATGGCGTAATTACCGTTAATGACCGCGAGATCCAGATCCTGCAAAGCCCGGGGGATCTGAGCGGCTTCCATTTCGATGATATCAAGGTTTTTGGGGTTGACGGCAATATCGTTTACAGTGGCGGTAAAGCCAGCGTTGGAGGCAAGGGTAATAAGGCCCTGGGCTTCCAGGAGCTTTAAGGCCCGGGCTTCGTTTGTGCCGTCGTTAGGCACTCCGATTTTGGCTCCGTTGGCCAATTCTTCAATAGAAGCGGTCTTACCGGCATATATGCCAAAGGGCTCGTAATGTACAGCGATAAGAGAGATCAGCTCCATGTTGTTTTCAGCGTTGAAGTTTTCCAGATAAGGCCCGTGCTGGAAGAAGTTGGCGTCCAGGTCTCCGCTGTCAAGGGCAATGTTAGGCTGGACATAATCGGCGTATTCGATGATATCCAGATCATAGCCCATACCATTTAGAGTCTCTCTGGCCGCTTCTAATATTTCAGCATGGGGCGTTGGTGACGCGCCTACCTTAATGACGGTCAAATTTTCCGCTGATTCAGACGGGGCGGCGCTGTTTTGGGAGCCGGAGCATCCGCTCAGAAACGACGAAACAAACACCAGTATAAATAACAAGGTTAAAATTTTTTTCATTTTCATTTCCTCCATTTTTATTCACTATTTTAATCGCTTATCGCTTTTTCTTGCCAGGCGCATGCCTACCTCCTGAAAAATTTGAACTATAATTACCAGCAGGATCACGGTTACCAACATTATATCATTCTGATATCTGTAATAACCATAGTTTATAGCTATGGCTCCCAGTCCGCCTCCGCCTACGATACCAGCCATGGCGGAATAGCCCAGAATCGTTGTGACGGCAATAGCCGCCCCTGTAACCAGAGAGGGCCGGGCCTCCGGCAATAGAACCTTGTAGATGATCGTCCACTGTGTAGAGCCCATAGATTCGGCCGCTTCAATGATCCCCCGGTCCACCTCCTGTAAGGAGGATTCCACCAATCTGGCAATAAAGGGCGCCGCCGCTATTACCAGCGGGACTACCGTGGCCTTTGACCCGATAGTCGTGCCCACTATTGAACGGGTAAAGGGAAGAATGGCGATCAACAGAATAAGGAAGGGTATGGAACGCAGCAGATTAGTCACAAACCCCAGCGCCTTATTAAGACACCTGAGCAGGAAATGCCGGCTTTCGCCCGTGACAAACAGCGCGACGCCCAGAGGCAGTCCAAGGACATAGGCAAGGAATGTTGACAGAAGAGTCATATAGATCGTTTCCCATACGCCGTTTATGATCATAGAGACAACAGACGCGCTAAACAAGCGGCTCCACCTCCTCCGTATGTATTCCCTCCAGAGCGTTCAAATATTGAAGCATTTGGTTGCAGACCCGCTCGTCCTCCGGCAGCTGGATAATCATCTGCCCAAATGCCCTGCCCTCGATATCGCGGGTATCCGCGAACATAATATTTACCTTCTGGCTGAACTTCAGAATCAAATCTGCCAGAACCGGCTCTGAAGAAGCGTTCCCGTCAAAGACCAGGCGGCAGCACCGTTTCCCTATCACAGAAATGCTCTGGGAGCCTTGTGGATAAATAAGTCTTCTGGCCGCAGCCGTTTTCGGGCTGGTGAATACGTCGTCTACAGGGCCGGTTTCAGCCACCCGGCTGCTGTCCAGAATTGCCACCCGGCGGCAAAGCTTGTTGATAACCCCCATCTCATGGGTAATGACCACAATAGTGGTGCCAAACCTTTTGTTGATATCCGCCAGCAGCTCCAGAATCTCCCCGGTAGTGGCGGGATCCAAGGCGCTGGTGGCCTCATCGCAAAGGAGAACCTTGGGGCTTGTGGCGAGAGCCCGGGCTATAGCCACCCGCTGCCGCTGCCCTCCTGAGAGCTGGGCTGGATACGCGTCTGCCTTGTCGGTCATTCCCACCAGCTCAAGGAGCTCCATAGCGCGTTTTTTC
>Ga0153953_1000745_pt1 | contig 11726 bp, 11 predicted proteins | sample TSNJ037MetaG_FD_104718 | JGI IMG/M metagenome (GOLD analysis project Ga0153953, IMG submission 104718) | Attine ant fungus gardens microbial communities from New Jersey, USA - TSNJ037 MetaG | ecosystem: Host-associated > Fungi > Mycelium > Unclassified | place: USA: New Jersey, Wharton State...
CAACGTGTCCTCGCAGGCGATGACCAGTAGGTGCTTCAGCCCAGCTCGATCCAACAAAAAACTGATTCGCATGACCAAAAATTTCACGTACAATGTGGTACACCACCCGAGATGTGGATTTCGTCCAGAGACATGCCTATCTTATCCTTCAGTCTCCAAAAGCCTATGTTGGGGAGTCAGTTCAGACTAGATAGTGAAGTATAAGTAGCGTAATATCTCACCAGGCACGCAAATGGCTCCTGCTTGGAAGTAATATCTCCCATCATTTCCTGTGTAGTCAAGTCAAGAAATCATTCATCTGAGAGTACAGGAGACCCAACCCACCTCCAATCATGATAGCCAAGTCATCTTGGATTCTGTGGTCAATAGGATAATGCTATCAGCATGCCGTCCTCTTATGCCCCGAGGCTAAAGAACTGACAAAAGAGCAGAGATTCTCATGGCACGCTTGCCTGCACGCTCCCCATCAGTTATAGACAACGGCAAATTGTGTGTCTCTCGCAGAGGGACGACCGTGATTGATTTTATTGGAGGTAAACCATCCCAGCCCCATTGGCAGTCTTTAGATTCCAGTCCAGCATGGCGCGATACATGGAAAGTCGTCGGAAATCGGCGACTAAGATATTCAGCTAATTCATGGACGAGTTCGATTGCTAGATGGAATGAAAGATTGTGTCTTCAAATTGCCTATTGCCTTACCAGCCAAATTGCCACCCTTCACCTCGGGATTGGCATTGTCATCAAGCACTTGAATGACTCCTTCACCCTGGGTCTCTATTCTCTGTGCTCGTATCATTTGATATCGCTGATACTGATCATCAAGCTGCATACAACCTCGTTGGTCACAGGTCTGAAGGATCACTTCATAATCACATACTTCTATCCAATCAGCCCAAGGCATATTCCGAGTTCCCATCGTCACACTGCATGTCCCAGGTTTGAGATCTCTCACACACACATTATGACAGCCATTGACACTCACTGGTAAACTCCCCACCGAAATGGCCTGTAAGGAATAGGTTTCGTATCGGATAATTCGTGAGGCCAAGCATCAAATTCCGGGTAACGAAATGATACAGGTGCCCATTCTGATTTCGTAGATAACAACACTATCAGCGTTGATCGTACAATAACTAGAGGGAACAGACCTTCATATGATTGTTGTTCCTTAAATCCTGTATCTGTTTTCCCCCCTCCTTCGTCCTTGGTGTTGTGCGCAGAAGTGAAATGTTTCCAGAGAGCGACAAAGAACCAGGTTGCAAAGACACATGCTGTTATTGTAAGAGCAATGCGTGTGCCACTGGGTCCCTGTAAGATGCGACTCAGGCTCGCCGATAATGTTGGGGTAGTAGACATGATATTATGAGAATGTCACTTTAGTTCGAAGTGTTTTGATCCCTCCTTTGATCAACAGATAGCAGAAGGGCGATTAAATACTTATCCGAGGGAGATTAAGAGGATAGTATAGGGGCCAAGTGCGGAGACGGTGAGATATAGAACTTTGCCACTTGACCACATGAAGTTCACAAGGTTTGGTTGCACCACATGGTATGAGCAGCGTGGGATCAAAATTACTGTAGGATGAGTAAGACACCTCCCTTCTCTCTGAGAAATTGGTTTAGAAGGAAAATCAGCCTGGAGAAGGGTAAAGGATGTTCCACTACCCAGACCCAATCGAAGATTGTGAAAGCAACAATGGAGATGATGGTTCAGATGACCAGAAAGTTGAGCAGAAGTCAGAATAGCGCATTGGATTACTTAATTTGGTAGTAATCGGCGTTCGGCGCGCACAGGAAATGTAGTCGGGAATTACCGCCATCTTTCTACCTCATTCACTTACATTGTCGCACGCCTTTGGAGTATGTCGTTTGCTCAGTTTTTCGTCAAAATTACAAATTAAATCCTATCATCAACAGCAAATGGCAACACAAAAAGCTGCTGCCGCTGCAGTTGTAGATATTATTACTTTAGTTCATGGATGCGTTCAAAAGGGCCCTAACGATTTTCTCCGTCGCAGGATTTTGCCCGTATTTATTCCTCCCTTGGGCTCGGAAAGGGTATGCAGAAATATGAGAAATTGTGACTATGCAAACCTGACATATTGATCAGAGACTGTTGCGTCGTTGCAGGCCTTCAGGAAGCGCCATGGTGATGCCCAACGCCTACATGGCCAATACGCCTCCCAATCTACCACTGTCGATTTCGCTCAGTACCGCTCTATTCTCAAGAATAAGGCTATTGTTGATGAGGCTGAGAAGCTTCTCAAGAACTTCAAACCTGTTGAGTGCGACACGGATGCTCAAGTCAAGGCTATTGAGGCATTTGAAGCCAAAGCTGTATGCATGGGTGTCGAGTTTCTTCGTTCTAGCCCGGATTGACACGTTGAGGTTGTCTAGGTCTCCAAGGCTCAGGAAACAGAGGCCAGGCTTGATGTCGAGCTCAAAGAACTTCAGGCTACCCTCGCCAATATCGAGGATGCTCGTCCCTTCGACGAGCTGACTGTGCGTTTTCTTCTTCTACTTCTTCACTATTCTACCCTGAATCTACTTTCTAGACTGAGGATGTCGGCCGTGCACACCCTCGTATCGTTGAGGCTGTTGAGACCATGCTAAAGAAGGGTAAATGGACTGTACCTGGTCAGTTCCAATTCCTTTTCTCAACCGAGTCAATCCTAATGCAACATGTTTGATCTATCTAGGATACAAGGAGAAGTTCGGCGACCTGAATCTCATGTAATCAACTTCTATCGCATAGAACTATTTGCATTACATTGGATCCTAGCTTAAGCAATGACCGTTGTTTTTGATGGCGTATCGTGCCGAAAGTCTTGTTGCCAAATTTCTTGCGCTAATATGCATTAGGCCGTATCGTCCAGCCTGGAGCAGGAGCATTGATGACTGGACCAAAGTCTGTTTCCGCTTTGTGTCGAAGCACTAGACTCAGGTTGTCAATCTTGCCCCCATCGGCATCGGTAGCCCATAGTGATACCGCTAGAGTGTTCTTCCCTTCATAATTCAAGATGCCCTGAGCTGACACGCGTGTATGTCATCCATTAGCACCCATCAATTGGAGTACTCACGGACTGGGAACTCTCTTTGAGGTCCAATGTGATTGACTGATGAAAATTGGTGGCTATCCTTGCTGCAAGCTGAAACACTCACTATATCGTCCAAATTGATATCCATTGACATAAAGCTGAAGTGATGATGAGTTTACCCTACGATCAGTTCCGCGAACACATACTTTGGCTCTGTAGTGGGGGTTTTTGGTTGAGTTGGTGAAAGTGAATGCAATCGGGTAGTCCACTCCGTGGGGTATATTGAGGTCAAAGGTGGTCCTAATTTGAGATAGTAAGACTGCCGATGACAGAGCCATTGAAGATGATGATACCTGTAAAAGGCAACACCAGGCTTGGAGACACCTTCGGTAGGCTTACCATGTGCCCAATTCGAATCATCATATCCTGGTAAGTGCCAGCCTATGACATACTTAACGGAATGAGTATGTGAACAGGACACTGGCATACCTTGGCGTTCTGCATACAATCCACCCTCATTTAGGGGTCCGCGAGTTCGGTCCGCATACTATCATGATAGTGAGTCGCTAGCTTTCACGAATTAAACCGGTTTGTTCACCGATTCGCCGCCAAGATTACCCGTAAGCTTCCAAGTGACGACCTTCGTGTCTGGGCTTCCCTCAAAAGAATAGTTCAATACGCCACGGGGTATTCTGAACCAATCGCTGGCACCGGCCCAATTCTGCTCAATTCCCATGTGGTCCAGTAATATAGTAAGGACATGCTGCGAACCAACCCTGAGGGTTGGAGGGAAATTGAGCGTCTGACTATACATATCATGCGGACCGTCGCCCGTCCAAGATCCGATGAAACTGTTATCGAGCCACATCGAGTATGCAAATGCAAGACCACCACTCATATTTGCGTAAAAGCCCGTCTCTTGTCCTGTTGCATTGAAATGGGCGCGCCAGAGCATATTTCCAGTGTGGTAACCGTACGGACTCGAGAAAAGAACTTGAGAGGTACTCCACGTCCATTCATTGAAGGTTTCCTCTAAATCGGCAACCATCCACTTCTCATCGGAATAATCGGGAGTGATTTCAGGAAGACTATCCGAGACTTTCTATGAACGAAGTTCAGCCTAATTGACTAGAGCTATAAGAAGTAGGGGCGAACCCATATTAATGAATCGAGATCGGGCAAGCTCACGTCAGGAAGATGGGGGGTGCGAGAAGCCACGAGGGTACCGTATGTTGTCTTCTTTGTTCTGAGTTTTTCTCCATTAAAATACACAGTACGAGATGAAGCAACAGGGGCAATTATTTCGAAGGTTGTCGTGCCGTTGAGGTCACCACTCAGGGTTAGTTCATCCCCCGAAATAGAAGCAGTGCGCAGTAAATAGCCACCTTTCACGATGATCGGATTCTTAGTGCTGTAGGAAGCAAAGCGTCCCTGTGTCGGGGGATGAAGAACCCAAAACTGATATGCGGTAGAGCGATCTACGGATTTCAAAATCTAAGTGAACGATATTTTTAAGACTAACTCACCAAGAATGAAAACTCTGAGTTTTGGACCGATCAAAACCACAGCTTGGCCGGTAGTTGTATACTGTACAACAATTGCACCGTTGTTCAAGACCCGCTGCCTGATGTTTCCAGAACCCGAAACAATTTTAGCAATCGGTTTGGTTCCCGAGGTACCTGCAGGTAGGACGAATGCAGTTTCATGTAATTCTCCCTCGTCCCCGTAGAGAAAAATATTATCCTGTCCGTCAATGGTTGCCCTGCAAAAAGAATGTAACTTTTGCTATAAAGACCTGACCCTCCACTTACCATGTAAATATCTCGCCAGTTGAGTACAATAATGTCGTTGAACCTGCAACATAATCTACGACATGGATCTTGGAGTCCCTGCCATTGAGGATCAAGGAACCACCCAAAGTTGGAACCTCGATTGTTCCAGCACTCGTTGGCACAGTCAACTTGTACCTTTGTATACCAGACGAGGATACGTCTGCCTGCCTGCCTCATTCAATCAGCTTCTGAGCCTGGGGCCTCGTGGAAGTATGCACCTAACAATATAAAATCCAGTCGTTCCACCAACAACATCAACCGTTTGTGTTGTCTTTAGCGCGGGGTTTCCGGTAAATGAGCTAGACGTGTTATAGATATTCTGAGGTTGACTGGTCAAGTATGCGGGCGATACAGCTAAGAAATTAGCTTGAAGTTTGATTTCGTGGTATTTCTCTCGCAAGACACGAGATTCAGAAATGGCGGCTCCCTGAATGCAATCCTTTACTTCGCTATTTACTCAAGAATACTAGGAAAGGCCCACGTAATCGTACGAGGTGTAAGCACCAGGATGAGCAATACCACCTGGAGGATGAATGAGTACAATCTTCGCCCTGATCAAATTACGCACCCCAGTTTGTACCACCAAACGTCATATACAGGTTAAGTATCATTGTTGATAGTGCATATTGATTCTTGTAGAAAACTACATATTTCAGAAACATGAATTCTATGTGGAAATACGAATTTACCCCTCTCGAATTCAAGACCAGTGAGGACTGAACAGAGGTCATACCCAGCGCCACCCCTCAAATCTGGTGAGTTTGGAGAACCATGAAACGAGAATATATGACCCACCAGCCATCAATGGCACCCCCTTGAAACTCGTAAGCAGCGTTAGGGTCCTCAGGATTCCATTCCAGATGCGCATCCCAGAAGTATCTGAAGCGGAGCGTGGTCAGGTTGATTATCAGAAGGGAGAGAATCTAGCTCACTCTGGAACGGCGTCAGGTAACCATACATAGGGATTTGCGCAATCAAATCCATTCGGGTATGAGTCGTAGCCTAGAGAATGTTAATCTGCTTTTCTGCAGGATGACCTCCACACAGACCATATATATCAACACTTGTGAAATGGCCTCCCGGCCACGCATCATTGGTTGTCGTAGGAACAACGATACCAGCGTTCCGCTGATCGAACGGACTCAAAAAAAACTCACACTACTGATCAAGGATACCTACAAAATCCTTTAGTAACTGGGCCTCGTATGCAAAGTCCTCGGTATACGGAGGCCAGAATCCGCTGTATTCATTTTCAATCTACCCCAGGTGTTAGCCGACCACAACATATCCGACGAGTTGCAGGTGCATACCTGGACAAGTATGACCGGGCCGCCGTTTGTAATCTGGTTTTTGGCAATGATCTCGCCAACTGCCTTGATATAAGGCTGATAAGCCTTGACATAGGTGTCGTTATCGGTCCGCCAAAGCCCTGGGGTATACGTTCCCCAGCCGGGCAGTCCACCACCTGCAGTCTCCGCGTTGATGTAGGGGCTACCTTAAATAAATAAAGATAGCTCGCGAGCAAGCAATGACCCACCCTGGGCGAGCGATTAAATAGAGGCCGGCCTTCTGAGCAGCGTCAAAGAACGGTTGTAGATCACGGAAGCCTTCAAACGATATTTCTCCCCGCTTCGGTTCGATGAGTCCCCAATGAACATAGAACGAAACCGTATTGAAACCCATCGACCTTGTCGTCGTCATGAGATACAGGGATCGACCTTCCAATCAAGAACATACTTGATTTTCTGGAGAACATCGAGGTGAAGGCTTGGAACAGGGTTTCTGAAGATTGGTCAGTCAATGCCTTAGCCGTCCTTATATCAAGACGAACCGGAAAGGGTGAACTTCTCCACTGAATATCATCAATCTTTCTCCATTGATCTTGAGCGAATATTGATCCCAGGTAACCTAAGAGGTTCTAGAAGTGAGTAGATAAACGATAATCAGAACGCAAGACGATTATCACAATGTCCTGCAAATTAGATGATTGACGAGGAAGTCTGATACCAGACCGAGGGATAGCAGCAACTATTGCAGCGCATAAGATGGACAGGTGTTTGAAAACCTGAAGCCTCATAACATCGGCTTGTCAAAACTTCTTTGAGCTTTAAATACGGCCTGATGAGGATCCCCAAGGTCGGTGTAGAACAGCATGATGACATACACGAGACAGGGAGCATGGGACAATTTTGACCAGCTGATCTTGATAAAGGACATTATTCGGGTCGAGAATGATGATTGACGAAAAGAAGCGGTTGAAAATAGCTAACGGTCGTGACGCGAAACCAGTGGATTCAATGCCATTGTAGAAATTATACAGGATGCGTCCAGACGATGATGCACCCTCCGACTGAAGTGGAGCCTGGCACTTGTTGCGAATCCAATACCAAATGATACTGATTTTGGGGATTCAGGTGTCTGTAAGCATATGATCTACTGAGACAGGTTTAGTTCCACTCCGAGTTTCTGCCAAAATCAGTATAACCGAGTTTACTCCTTTGCGCTATAGCAGCGGTTATGTAGAATCCCGATAATCAGTTCGTAAAAAGTAATCTTGTAAATCTCCATCATATCATAATCAAAACTCGAGAAGGATGACTGATATTGCATCGACAAGACCCCCGGGTAGATCCCCTCTGAAGGTGCAAGCGCTAGTGTCAAGGATGTCAAAACATAAATTCCAGATCAGGGTTCAGCGTATCATACGGACATGTTTGATATAATGATATTATGATCCGAGTGTGGACTCCGGTCTAGATTTATACCCCGCCCTCCAATTTCTCGTTGATCTCATCCATGGCTTCCACTTCAGCATTCACGTACCGTTCAGCGAAGGATCTTTACGACCATATCGATGCTCAATTTCAGCTGAGCAGCGACCAGCTTATCGACCTCACCAAGAATTTCCTGCACGAGTTCAAGCTCGGTCTTGAAAACTATGGACACGCTATGGCGATGATGTATGTGCACACGTATCCGTCATGGATTGCCCTCATACGGATACAGACCCACTTTCGTGACTGGTGTACCTGATGGTACAGAGAAAGGGTATGGTTCAATTGTACGCAATACCTCGCTGTGATCACAAAACTCTTTTAGCACATTTTTTGCCCTCGATCTTGGTGGAACCAACCTGTGAGCAGTTGTCCTATGAGATGCAGATATTACGTCTGATATTGGCACATAAAAGTCGGGTTTGCGAGGTAGTTCTAAACGGCGACAAAACATTCTCTCTTCGCCAGCAGAAGTACCGAGTAACAGAGTCACTGAAGACCGGAGAAGCAACGGTTCTATTTGGTGCGGAATGCTATACCCTCTCATATCGCCTCCATACTTATCATTGGATTTGAACGTTAGATTACTTGGCTTCCTCTGTTGATGCATTCCTTTCCACCGAGTCTTCTATCGACTATACTGTCCAAACCAACACACCAGCAGACGAGATCCATCTCGGCCTTACGTTCTCCTTTCCAGTCGAGCAAACGGCCTTAGATTCCGGAAAAATCCTCACTTGGACGAAAGGTTTCTCAGCACGAAACGCAATAGGAAATGATGTGGTCAAATTACTTCAAGATGCTTTCGATAGGAAACACATGCGCGTCAAATGTGTCGCTCTCGTCAACGATGTGCGTTCCTGCTCTTGATGTCCATCGACTCTTATTTCGCGATTCAATTTGGTGATCAACCCTGAGTAGACTGTTGGCGCCTTACTCTCCCGTGCATATCAATCAGGAGGATGTATCCTTGGTGCAATTTTTGGCACAGGTACCAATGGTGCCTATGTCGAGGACATTTGTGAGTTCTACGGTTGACTCAGGGTCAGCCCGACTGACAAAGGAATGAAGCAAATATCAAGAAGCTGCAAGGCACGTCAGCAGCCTCCAAGGGCGGGTACATGATCGTCAACACTGAATGGGGAGCTTTCAATAATTCAGTAAGTTTTCAACACATCTCCTTGATGCAGGCGACCCAAGCCATTCCCCAGCGCTCACATCTGCCGTCCACACCTCTCGATAATGCTCTCGATCGTCTCAGTATTAATCCCACCTTCCAAGCCTTCGAGAAGTTCATTTCTGGAATGTACCTTGGCGAGATCACTCGCGGCATCATCACCTCCCTCATTGACGCTTCCCCAAAGCCTCTCCTTTTTAATGGCAAATCTACCTCCGATATTAATAAGCATTATGGGATCGATACAAGTTTTATGAGTAACGTGGAAGAAGCTTGGCTCGGGAAGGATGCCTGTCCTGGGTGTATCAGTCCCCCGTTTGATGAGCTTGAGGATGCTTCGCTTAGTCCGAACGTTGAGTCGAGACTGGAGGCTATCAAGAGGACTATTGTCAAGGATCTTGGATTTGCGCCAGAGCAAGTAACCCTGAAGGATGCTGCGGTAGGCTTGCATTCAGTCCTATGTAGAAATTTGTTGACCGGCCAATAGATCATTCGCTGGGTTTGTGGTCTAGTTGGCCGCCGAGCGGCTCAATTGAGTAGTATTGCAGTTGCAGCTGTACTGGTTCAGACGGGTCGTGCTGCCCTTCCAGGCGAAGAAAGTGTAGGAGTAAAGGATCCCAAGGGCAGAATTCCTGTCGGCGTGGATGGAAGGCAAGTATTATATGAAGGTTAGTAGTTCAGAAGTTGGACTGAAGCCTATTCTCCAGTCTCATTGAACACTACCCTGGATTTGAGACGAACTTGAGGGAATCCTTGCGTTATTTGGTTGGCCAAAACGTTGAAAGTCGTGTAGATATCGGTTTAGCTAAGGATGGAAGTGGAGTGGGGGCTGCACTCTGTGCGCTACAAGCACTCAAACAAAAGTCATAGCGATGAAAGCTATGTGACAACTATTGTAGAGTAAGTAACGTTGTGCAAGTAGCCAGTGTACCAAGGAGAATATGCGAAAGATTTCGGTCTACTCCTTTACGAGAGCAAGAACTGCTAATCTATCCCTGATTATGCTTGTCTACATAAATGGATTTCCAGATGGCTTGATAAGTTGCGTTTACCCTCTCCCAATTCAGGACAGACCAAAACTCTTTTATCCATTGTTCCTTTCCCCAAACACCGTACCCGGCACTCATCCAAGCGTGCTCATACACAGGGACACAGAACAGAGGGTACAAGATCTCGCCAGCTGTGAGTAGGGCTCCCATGGGGGTGTTTTTGGGGGATGGTTCCTTTTTCGGATTTGAATGAACGCCAGAGGCGGCTGTACGGATTGTATTGTGATCAGACATGTGTCGGACCTGCATGTCATTCGGTACCGTTGGCGAATTGTGACCTGAGACACCAAAAAATGGAGACGAAAGGGGCTTTTCAGAGGGTGAGTTTTTGGCAAGATATGGGGGTGCATGTGTAGTATGAAGTTTATCTTTAGATATAGTCGACTCAAGATCAGGGTGTCTCCCCATATTCATTCGGGAACGAACGAGGAGGGTACCAGCACCATATGTTGTAACAATACCGGTATTGCCAACTTGGTCTGTCACGAACCAGACCCAACCATTGATGAACGTTCCGAGGACTGCAGCAGAAAATGCAGAGCGAAGTTGATCAACGCTTCCGTGTGCATTGCGGATGACGAGGTGAAGTTCGTCTTGAATTTCACCTTCGTGGTTTCGATGCGCATTTTGAATTTCATCTTCGATTTCTTGAAGGTTATCCAGGGCTGGTTTCCGAGGTGGGGGATCCGAAATAGGTTTCTATCAGGATGAGCAGATTTACTGAATGTTAGAAACTATTCACATACAAGGTTGCTGAGGAAAAAATCATTGTTGAGAGCAAGACTGGCATAATTAAAAGCAAGAACGTAGTCGCGTTTCTCTGAGAGACTGATCACTGTCTGAGTAAGTGAACTTTCGTTTTCCATTGAGGTGCCTTTTGTTGGGTGAGCATAAGGAAATAGAGTTGAATTATGCACACACCGTAGATTTGTTCATTCAGCCTCTCTAGGAGGCCATTCTGATACTCAAGCTGAAGAACCTTGAGCGCCTGTGGTGGCAGGAATTTTCCCAGTCCGCGCTCTATGGAATAAGGTAAAGGTTTTAATGTGTGCAGTTTTTTTGTACCCTGCCAGGATATGAAGCGAGTTGGCTTTGGCAGGGAGACAACCCTAGCCGGGACTGAGAGCCACAACATACCTGGCGAAACTTTGCAGTAGCCAGTGTTTAACGCGGCGTGTGTGGTTGTGTTTGGAATAGTACAGGAGGTTTCTCGCAGCTCTCATGGCATCGAAAACGGCGCAAAAACCTCAGTCGCCTGTCCAGGCTCTGTGGAAGGCATATCATGCAGAAACTTCAGATCGCCTCAAATTTATTGACTCGTTCTTGGTGTTCCTCATGCTCTCGGGCATCGTCCAATTCATCTACTGCATTCTAGTCACTAATTACCCCTTCAATGCTTTCTTGGCCGGGTGCGTGCCACATCTATCACACGCAATAGGATGCTCATTGAATCAGATTCTCAAGCACTGTTGGCCAATTTGTGCTCACCGCTTCATTGCGTTCTCAAGTGAACCCCGACAACCAGAACGAATTCCAGCAGGTATCGCCGGAACGGTGAGTGTCCACAGTACGTGTTTGTTCAGCTCTGACTGTTCTTTTGTAGGGCATTTGCAGATTTTGCGCTGGGATCAATTGTTTTGCATTTCTTTGTATTTAACTTCTTAGGGTGATAGACATTGAGTAAAACTAGGTTATCTTCTTCTCTCAAAGGACGAGGAGCGCTAGCGAGTACTGAGCACGTATATGGATGAGCAGAAGAAAAAAATACACTAAATATGACAACAGCAAAGTCAAAAACGTATTCGCCTGAGGCAGAAGGATGAGCTTGGCAGTGGAACTGAGAGGTAGAACTGACCG
>Ga0153953_1000747_pt1 | contig 11722 bp, 10 predicted proteins | sample TSNJ037MetaG_FD_104718 | JGI IMG/M metagenome (GOLD analysis project Ga0153953, IMG submission 104718) | Attine ant fungus gardens microbial communities from New Jersey, USA - TSNJ037 MetaG | ecosystem: Host-associated > Fungi > Mycelium > Unclassified | place: USA: New Jersey, Wharton State...
GATGTGAGGACGCATATTATTGGAGTTATAATAACTCGTTTGTTGGAGGACGAAACGGTTGACTGGGGTGACGACGCTAGCACTGATGATGCACGTAGTTGGTGGTGGTTCAGGTTCAAGGAAAAATTGTGGTGGAAAAAGACAGATACAAAGACCCTTTCGGCAGAAAGGAGACGAAGAGATGTGCCGAAAGCAACGACTGAAGAGGATTGTGTGGTAAGTAATGACATGACAACTTTTGTGCAGTAAATCATCACAATGACGCTGGAACCTCAAGGACTGTTATAAATGGGAATTTAGCAATTTTGACGACGGTGATGATGATGATAGAGATTCAGACAATCCTGGGGCTCGCTGATGTCCATTGCTCGTGGTTTGAGCTCAGTTTGATACCCTGCTGGGCTGAAAACTTAATTATTTGCTTCAACAGTTTGAATATAGCCTTCCAGGAATTATGTTGCCAACCACTACTTTGGCCAACTGTGTTGAGATGATCTTGATCATTATTGCATTATCAAACCCCCATTGAGCAAGTATTTTCAGGTTTCTCGAGAAAACTATAAATTATTAGGCATCTAATCACAGTCTGGTTGAAGGTCTGCTTACACTCTCCAGTCCTCTACACACTAAGAACAGTCTCCCAGGACTCAGGATAGGAATACTCATAAGTAGCAGACATATCAAGCCGCCATTCAAATTGGGATGCATGGCTTTTCTACTAAGAAATTGGCATTGTTGCAGAGATCATGCTGTCTCGCTGAGTCATCTGTAGATCCACCAACTCAATGACTCCTGATGTATTTCCCAAGTGGACACCCAAAGAAAGATGAGATATCAAGTAATGTTTGTTGAGTATACTATTGATACCTTTGTACCTTTGGCACTATCAGTTAATTCATTCTCCAAGAACTCATAAATGTGGGTAATAGGTTTGAGATGATGGTGTTGAGTAGAGTTTGCAACTAGTGATACACTAGAATGGTAGAGGTTGGATTGAACTTATCAAAGGGCGAGGTAAAGATTCTGGCTGGATACTTTACAAGTTAGATCACATCATTCAAAAAGATTAAAATTTGTAACAGCTGGCTGCTGTTGCAACTTGTCAGCTGAACTTCATAGATCTCGAGTCTTGCTCTATTGCACCTAGCTAACCTTCTCAATGGAAAATCAGATGTGTATGGATCGTTAGGATCCATGAGATTGAAAGCTTAAGAGTATTTGGAGCAACTGGCAAGCTCCGATAATAGCAGCTGCTAGGGCAAAAAATGAGCGTGACAGGCCAAACATGAAGTCAGAGCACAGCACAAAAGTGCACATGAGTGACAGGTATCACTGACCTGACAATATAAGCATCTGAGGAATTAGTGCACGTCCGCGGATTCCGCGTTACAAATTTATGAATTTTGATTTCCGTAACGAATTTCTAGACGTAATGTCACATTGTCACACAGGGTTGTCAATGTGGGTTGCCAATGTGAATGCATCCTTTTTTCAGTTATCTTGAAGACAAGACGTTCATCACATAACCTTTGTTGAGGAGAAATAAGAAAAAATTAACCTGTTCATTCTTTATTGGGAACAACATCTGTATGTGACCTTGTAATGGTATCTATATATGATATAGCACTCTGATCTATCTAATTTAAGATAGGTATCTAGGAGAGCTATTTTTATCACAACATCTAGGAAAATTTAGCATCCCGGCAGACTGCTTATGGGAATACCCGTGTGAGTTATACTTACCTTATTTGAAAACCAGGTGCCGAGTTTCAAATTTCAGGGGTTCTCGGATGTCATGATCTAGGAAAACCACCAGACTTTTTATTCTCCTCTATATATCAGAGATGCATACGCTGTATAGTCTCCATTACTGATATCCCATATACAGGTTCTGATATAAAATGAAGCTCGATTAACTAATTTTCCTCTGATTCCTCTCTTGAGTGTGGTAAATGCACAATCTTCCTGGCTGAGTTGTGAGGATTTGAAATTACTCTTATCATCGTAGATAGAGGCATTGTGGATTTCGGCATCGTTACTGAACATTAGCTTGAGGAGCACCATGGCATGCTCAGAATTTCACAGGTCTGAATCCCAAGAAGACCCTCGGATATCATGAACGACTGATGTTTTTCTTTATCACCATCTACCGAAACTCATTATAAGCTCTTCCAGCGCTAGGAAATTCCTGACGTGTCCGCACGCTGGGAAACAACGGAACATTCGAAAACTCTGGTCCCCACAAGTGGGTTATCCAACCCTGAGAGATAACCAGGTTACATCACGATACCTGGGGTTGTCTGGGAAACCTCAGTTTATATTCGGCATCTCGGCACAGACTGAGAAAGTCTGACTCACCCAGTATAAATATCTGACCTCTTGTTTATCGAACATTTTATTGTCCAAAGAATCATGGCAGCTCCAAAAGACGCTTACAGCCTGTTGCATTACAACATGGTTCGAGGTGAGCGGAGCTTGCATCAACATCAATAGGGCGCTCATTTCAAATTTAACACAAGCGCATCACACCTTGAAGCTTGGCTTCAATTCCGTACTTACACATCTCACCGAGGACACTATCACCAAGGATTTAGACAACTTTATTGGATATTGCTTAGCATGGACGACTTCAATCATTGGTCATCACGAGAGCGAGGTAGGCTGCTCAAATTAATAAATTTCTTTTCTTATTTTCTTTTTGCACAGGAGGTGATAGTTTTTCCGTTCTTGAATCAGAAGATGGACTTTGCTTCTGAAAAAGAAGCCCACGAAGTTATATTCAAAGGTATCACTGCTCTGGAAACTCTTCTGAAAGAATTCAAAGCGGACCATGCGAAATTTGACCCCTCTCAAATTAAAAAATCGCTGGAAGAGATGAAAGAACCATTGGTTGGTCTCGTCCTTGTCTTGTGTTGTCATTATCGTTGATTTACATACAGTTCGCTCATTTGGATGCTGAAGTCGAACACATCAAGGCTGACGAGCTGAAGAAGGCTGGTTTCAGTGAAGCAGAGCTTAAGGATATGGACGCTCAACTCGACAAATATGTTAAAAGTCACGGAGACCCATTCATCGTTGTCCCATACATGATGTCGTGCGTTTTTTGACCCTGCTATCATGGCTGACTCATGTTGACCCATGCCCAGTCACAATCCTCCTGAAATACAAGCTGTTTGGCCCCCTATGCCATGGTTCCTTCGCAAACTTGTCATCCCTTATGTACTTGCGAAGAGACACTCTGGGTATGTTTCATGAAAGAAGGTACCGGAACGATACTTACTCTTTTCTTTAGATATTGGAAATATTCCCCATATACCCTATAATGAAACTAGTATCTTCATGTTTACTACCTGCTGTTGAAATTTTGTGTGCTTCATCATGATCTCTTGGGCCAGAAGATCTTATTATAATGTCTATAATAGCATTTTCATCCTCGGTTCGCTAGATATTGTACAAATACAGGAGCAGAAGTAGACAAACAAACATACGGAATTGACATAGTACGAATAGTTGCATTAACAAGTAAGAGATGTTTAACGAACAATTATCCACTGTCCCATTGCAAGATCAGAACTGCAGACGAGAGTGTCCGGGGCTCGGATGACGCATCACACTTTGATGCATTGCCTGAGTCTGGCTGTTCAATTGTCCCCCATATCCTTGCTGGCTGCCATAACCTGTTATCCCTTGGCCATAACCCTGATGTCCATAACCCTGTCCACTTTGTCCATAGCCCTGACTAGCTGCATTTCCATAATTGCCTGCGGCGCCAACACCAACACCATAGCCACCTTGTCCAACCGGATTGCCATATCCGGACACCATCGTGGCCGGTATTTGATAAGGCACACTAAACGCATTTTGCTGTGAGGTAAGAATAACGGAAGATTGCATCTGTGGGGAGTGTACAGCAGATTGGTTTGCTGATTGAGGAGGAGAATTAGCATTGGAATCCCCTTGTTGCATCTTCTGAAGTGATTGAAGCTGGGAAATCAAATGTTAACGTCTGGGATCGTGAATAATATTATCTGTCAAGTACCTCATAGTAGCTATAGTCTTGTAAAAGCGAAGTTCTGGACGGATGGGTAAGGAAGATTCGAAGCATTTCCTGACCTGCATCTGGTAGGAGTTCTTGTGTGTCCCGAGAGTTTGTAACGGGTTTGCGTTCTTGTGTGTTACTTCAAAAAAAGATCGGTTATTAAGATTGGAAAAGAAGAAAATGTCGTACTTCAGCCTGATGTGTCTCAATGTTGAATTGGGGATATCGCGAACAAAGATCCATCTGACATTAAATACACCTTTCCATTTATCCGAAGCCCAGACTGTACTGCTCCTTGTATAGTCGACCTATCGAGACAGTGAGAAAAGGTCTCATATGCCAGGTATAAGTCATACAGGCGTTATCATCTCAGCCATACCACAGAAGTGGCCGCTAAAGAAATTATCAAGAACTGCTTTATATTATACGAAGAGCGTATCTCACCTGGCATTAACACTGAAAAACAGATAGATGGGTCCACGGCCCGCAGTTTCTTTGAACGCTTTGTCCAAGCGCTTATTTCCAGGATCCGTTGAGCTCCAGATCTCATATTTGAGAGACTTATGAACGTCATCTTCTGTATATGATTTAATGACGAAGAAGCGAGCAAATGCTGGCTTATTATCAAAGGTGGGAGGGTTGTAACCTTTGGTGGCGATGAGAGTGGGAACGTCAATTGATGTTGTTAACAGTTGTTGGACGTCGGGAACCGTCTGGTTGCTATTTTGATTGTTGCTCATTCGTTGTGGTTGTTGTATGTATTGCGGAGGGATTGGAGGTACGTTCGGGATGGTCTCGTTAATGTTGCCAACTCCGCTCCCAACACTGGAAGAACTGGTATTTTTGTTGTGATAGCCATGATGCAGGTTAGAATTGCTGCCTCCAGCACTGAGCGCCGGCTCTCTTCCCTCCCAGGTACGTTCATCACTTTGTCCACTACGTTTACTATTTTGATAGTAGGCATTGGCTGACCCGCTACGTGACGGGCCAGTTGCAAGGGGCGTCTTGCGTCCCTCAAATTCAGACATAAGTTGGGGGTCATTATTTTGCTGGAGTCGAGGTGCTCCAGGAGGTTGAAGGGGGGGAGGATGTTTCGGATTGAAACGTGGTGGATGTAAACTCTGACCAGTTCCAGCGCCAGCGCCACCATAAGTATTGTAGTATTGGATTGCAGGTTGAACTCCAGAAGTGCGAGTAATCTCAAGAGCAGATAAAGCCCGTTGCACGTCATCAATTGCAAGGTTGGTATTTTGAGGAGAGACCTGAGTAGGACCGGCATTATTTCGCCATTCAGTGTTCTGGTTACCATTGCTACCAGCTCCCCAAGGAGATTGGCAGCCTACAGAATTGGTAGGATGATTTTGATTTTGATTATAATATTCGTCCTGTTCTATAGTTTCTGTTGTATATTCTTCTTCTGATTGCTGCACCTCTGGAGGAGTATGGGATTGGTGGTGGGGCGGCATCGGTGCATGTAATGTGCCGGAGCGCCTAAGACCGGAATTAAGCTTGCGAGTGGCACCAGCCGTCGCGGTCAGAGATTGGTGTCTTCGGACATTGGCACCAGGGGGTGGCGGAGTTGAAGCTAAGTGAGGAGATTGCAATTCAGAACCAACTGAATCCTGAGGAATTGGCTAGATGACAGTTAGCTGTTTAACACTAGTGGGAAGAAAAATGTGGCACCTCATCGGCATCATACAGAACATTCCAGGGCTCCTCGTCACCCTCATGGCCTGCAATTTCAGCAAGAGAGTTGACTGTCTTTGGGGTCATTGTGCCTGACTTGGAGGCTACTCGACGGTTTTAACAAGGCAATAAATGTTGGGATCGATGGTAGACAAACCTCGATTGTATCGAGTAGGAAGAGAAGCTTGACGATGCAAAGAGGTCTTTTCTCCAACAACACCGATGTTACCAACCCAGTCCTGATCGACAGGGCCATCGTCAGTCCAGATAGAGGCCTGGTCTGGTGTTTCCTCGCTGATGCTTTCCTTGGCCGCATTGCGTGCTGAGCGGGAAGCAATAGTGATTGTATGATGGCGACGAACACCACCTGAGGAAGGAGGAGACGATGGAACTGGGGGAATCGGGTAATTTTGAGAAGACATAGAGAAAGACTCGACCGACGGCTGGGAGAGTAGGACAACCTGTAAGACGCTCGTGACCACATCTTAGCAAAGCAAAATTATTGATTTCCTAAACGTATTCCTTAACCATGGTCGTACTTGCTCGTAGTTTGCGCACTGCCAAGCAAAGCTTGAATGGCCCCCGTCACCTTTCGACAGCAAAGCTTTCGCCTGGTTACCATAGGATCGGCAGCATGGTCAAATGGACCGGAAAAATGTGTGCCTTTGCCGCCGTTGGCGTTGTTGGCCTCGGAACGGTCATTCTGGTCCACGATGCATTCACTTATCAGGTTAAACACATAGATCGTGTTCCTGTCTCTCCCCTTGCCCTCCATCCAGAACGCGGAGGTCCAAGGAACTTGCCGATCGTCCGTGTGCAGGTCGACGACGAAGAAGACGAGGAGAACAAACGCCTCGCGGAAAAACCGAGACTTGTCATTGTTGGAGGAGGATGGGGTGTATGTTATGATTGATTCTAACGTCACACATGCAATTGACGTTTGTGCATCAGGCTACGGGTGTCTTACAGAAACTGCGCCCTGGAGATTTTCATGTCACTGTAGTTTCGTCGGACACGTTCACCACATACACACCCCTCCTACCGTGTAAGTGTCCATTGTTCTCTGGCACAGTGGTCTATCCTCATTCCTTTTTGGATCTGTAGCTGCCGCCGTCGGTACTGTTCAAGTGCGCTCTTTGGTCGAGCCAATTCGTAAGATTATCGCGCGGCTACGTGGTCACTTCATACAGGGAAAGGCTGTTGATATTGACATGAAGGGGCGTCTGCTCGAAGTCGAAATTATGATCGATAATAAAAGAGACCACATCTACATTCCGTAAGAAGATAGTTGCATTTCAAGGGCGGTCAACTCATAGCCTTCGACTCTAGCTATGATAAACTAGTTGTTGCTGTTGGATCCACCTCTAAAACATTCGGTATCCCTGGTTTAGAGAACTGCTTCCAGCTCAAAACCATTGCTGATGCTCAAGCGGCTCGACGGCGCATCATGGGTGTGTCGTATGGTCACAACGCAAGTCTCGCAGAGCTCAGCTCTTACAGATAACTTCGAACTCGCTAGCTTGCCAACAACAACTCCAGAAGAGCGCAAACGTCTACTCAGTTTTGTCATCTGTGGTGGTGGCCCCACCGGTGTTGAGACCGCAGCAGTAAGTCGGGGTATCAAGAACATTTGATTCAGTCATATATTTATGCCAACGTATAGGAAATTCATGATTTTTGTCAAGAGGATATATTCAATTATGTTAGTCAGAGTACTTGGGATGCTATACACTTGGCATCTAACACCGCACATCGAAGTTTCCTAAGATCTGTCGTGAAGAAGTTTCCGTTCATCTCATCCAGTCTCGTGATCATATCTTGAACACGGTAGGTCTTTGATTTGTATAGCGAAGTCGATCCTCAAGTTTTGTTCCAGTATTCTGAACAAATATCTAAATATGCTGAGGTTCGTCCGCTAGTGTCATCAACCAACTCTTTCTCAGCGTCGAATTCTATTTTTTTAGAAAAAATTTGAGCGCGAAAAAATCAATCTTCTTACCTCGGCTCGTGTCAAGGCAGTCACCCCGGATTCGGTTATCTACACAAGTTGCAATCCAGTCACCAATGAAAACGAGCAACATACTATTTCCACTAACTTTGTCCTCTGGTCCACTGGGATTGCTATGAACCCCTTCACGCAACGCCTGTGTTCTTTACTTCCAAACCAGTTTCATCGAAAGGCTGTGGAGACCGACGCTTATCTGCGAGTCAAAGGTGCACCGAAAGGAACTATATACGCTATCGGCGATTGTGCTACTGTGCGTTGAAATACTTGCCCCGGAACAGTTGGTTTGACAGCATTGGCCTAGATTGAGACATCAGCGATCGATTACTTTGTAGAACTCGTTGGGCTCGCTGACAAAAATAAAGACGGTAGAATTGATTTCGGTGAATTCGAGGACATGGGTACCAGTTTCATACTCCATGTATCTACATTGTACTCAGACCTTTCCAGTCAATATAATCAAGAAAAAGATCCCAATGGCTGCGAGCCATCTAACACAGGTCAGTGGGTGTCTTACACAATCTGTCCATCTCAATTCCATTTCTATTTCAGGTTCGAGAGCTTTTCCAGATGTACGATCGCGATGCCGACGACAGTCTCGATCTAAATGAGCTTATGCAACTACTCAAGAATTTAAGCAGCAAAATCACCGCTCTTCCTGCCGTACGTAAAATGTCACCTATGTCTGGTTCATATGATAGGATGCACCTTTTAGACGGCACAAGTAGCTTCTCAACAAGGAAAATACCTTGGTTCCCTTTTCACTCGTATCGCTCGACGTCGTGATGAGTTTGATGCGGCTGAGGTCACTCGAGGAAACGAAGATGAAGCCGTGTCCAAGCCATTCGAGTACCTCCATTTGGGCCAACTGGCGTATGCCGGAAATGCCGCTGTGTTCGATTACGGAAAACTATCCTTCACAGGCGGGTTGGCAGCAATGTATTTATGGCGGGCTGTGTACTGGAATGAACAAGTCAGCGCAAGAACGAGGGTTTTATTGATGATTGATTGGATCATCCGGTAGGTCGTTTTTCGTCTGCTACCCTGAGGTACCATTAACGAGCTATCCTCAGTGGAATTTGGGGCCGCGACTTGTCGAGGCTCTAACTCGATCTCTACTATCAACTTTGCCATTGCTAAATTCTGTAGGATCCCTATATTTATGCCCACATTCGGACATACTTAGATGATGTACAATCAATCATGTAGTAAAGCTACCTATAGTATTTTTTTAGTGATCCCGCCAACTCCATACTTGCACACCGCCTTTCCTCTCACCTTCACCTTCCCACTCGCTACCGCCAGCCCAAACCTTTTTGTAGCCTTTTTCTTCCAAGATCTCTCGCACACCCTGCCTTCGAAGCAAGGCACCAAAAAACACAAGATGCCGTGGCCACTCATGCTTCCATGGATAGGACATCTCAGTATTAGCCTGGGGATAAGTGTCAGGTATTGATGTTGGATACGGTGAATGTGGAAATCCAGGATCCACATTCCTTGGGAATGCGGTAGTGATATAGTCAATTGGTTCATTGAAAAAAAGATCTGTCTGGTCACGATATGTCAAAAGATTCTGTCCTCTAGTGTAAAGCAGGTTATGTAAGAGGCGAAGAAAAATCGGGAAAGCTGCGCACTGCAATGGAGGCTCACATCCCAGAGCCCATACTTCCCAAGTTGGCCTGTGGAGGTATGCTCGACCAGGTGTCGAATGACACGGCATAAGGAATCCAACGCTTTGGGGCTGTTGTCGACCATTCGTGGTTGCATTTACTGGGAGTAGACGAAGATACGACAGAGCGCTTATAGGAGCACTGCAATAAAAGAAGACGACGTAGACAGAAGCTGGAAGTGTCAAAAGTAAGAGAACGATATATGGATATCGGAGCGGCGGTGTAAGTCTTATAGAGACATGTCTCTTGTCTTGCTTCGTATCACCTCTCACTGCTCTTGTCTTCGGTGTCGAAGAAAGAGTGATCAGTGACTTTGCAGCGAAAATATGGAGAAGGGGAAGTAATGGGTGAATAAATCGCCATTCCTTGTGCCCTGCGAAGGAATAAATTGCGATTGTCCATATTATCAAGCAGAGCATGTTCATCAACGCTGCATCGGCCCAGTTCGTGATAGTGACGTAAATACCATGCAGAGTGAATGACAACGCAGTCGTACAGAGGATTGGGAGGGCTTGAGTGAGATAATAATGCCAAGAATTCGAGCCATAGAATAAGGACACAGACGACAAGTTTGTTTTCAAGAAATTGTAGGGAGTGAATATGGGTTGACCGTAGTAGAGTGAATCAGTTATGTAGAGGGTTCCAAGAGCTGCGAGACTAAGTCGGCGTCAGCGTTGTTGCAATTTAGACAAACATAACAAGCGCACGCGATGAAGACAGTTTCTGAGACAATGTTCGCGACCATGCGAGGGTGTTTGCGAAATGATAGCAAAAGAAGAAGGTACAAGAACATCCATATTACGACGTTGGTTGGTCGAATTATGCACGCCATTGCGCTGAGTACCAGAGTCTTCCTGAACCGCTGTCTGATTTATTTGAGCCACCGTTCGAACTGGCCACTTGGCACACACCTATTGAGCACTCCAGGACTTGACGTTGAACTTACATCCCAGGGATAGTAGGCGAATGCCATGGTGGATAGGGATGTTTCAAGCGAGTTGGACATCGACCTTGATAGAGATAATGCATGGAAGAAGGACGACAACGATAAGAAGAGCTGCCCATGGATCAGACAGCTCCAAGTAGGATATAAATTTTTCTGTAACGTACCACAGTCGAAACATAGTCGCTTCCCAACGTCACCCGCGCCAATTCACATAGCCAAATGTCCGTGGCTGCGCCAAATGTACCATGCAAGACTTTGGGAAGTAGTATCTGACCTTTCTTGTCAGAATGGGAGAAATGTAGAAAACGAGATACTCACCAAAAGCCAGTCACCTAACCAGCCAGTGTGTGCCAGGCCAGTGGCTTTTAATAACCAATAGACTGGGATATTCAAAGCTGGGTATATGATGCTGCGGATCGGATTTTGCGAGAGCCACTCCCATGTCAAGTGTCCATGACCAAATACCACGCGAAATGCGGGTTCGAGAGATTGAAAGTATTCATCCGGCTGGAAAACGGTTCGGGTAAGGACTGCGATGCCTATGCGAATACCAAGAGAAACTTGAACTATACGTCGGTGATTCATCCTGCACAATGGCCTGTGACACAAGGGTACATAGTGGTGAAGGATCAAGTTGTGTTCTTTTTTTTTCACCATTACGACCCAGAAGCCTGCTATTTTTGTCGCACTTAAGAACGGCTCAATCAAAAAGATGTAAGTCTATGGATTATGGCTAGCTTTAGCTATTGGATGACTTCCTACAGGCGAAATTCTGAGGACCCTGATTTTCCCAGAATACTGAAATTCAAATTTGGGGAGTTTCTGATATGTCTAGGGTCCACCAGGGTAAACATCCAAGGGAATGCATAAATACGAGTACTCTGAGAGACTCGTTACAGATTTACCTTTATCCCTTGAGGAAAAACCAACCCACAAGTTTTGAGCATCAAGAAAGCGATCTTCAGTATCATTTTCCGGAAAACGGAATGCCGAGGTCAGGATTGATGTGGGTCACTATCTAGCAGGCATTCTGGAGATCTTGAAACAATGAAAGAGACAAGTGCAAGTTCAGAGTAGATTAATACGGAGAGAAACACGCTAAAAAGCTGGGTGTGGTTGAATCAAAGGTCCGTCGTGAGATTAAATCATCGAAAAGGAAGAATTCTGAGTTGAATCAGATATACAACTCTGTGTTGAGCAATCCACACGCACCACTTGTCGCACCTTTATTCTAGGATGTCTTGGGTCACATATGTTGAATATGTCCTCTGAGGACTGTTATTTCGTCTCTTATTTCTCTCATCATTATTTTCTGATTGATTAGTAAGCAACGAGTGTGTCTGCCAGCGCAGACTTTTCTTACACCTCAGTTCTGC
>Ga0153953_1000748_pt1 | contig 11721 bp, 12 predicted proteins | sample TSNJ037MetaG_FD_104718 | JGI IMG/M metagenome (GOLD analysis project Ga0153953, IMG submission 104718) | Attine ant fungus gardens microbial communities from New Jersey, USA - TSNJ037 MetaG | ecosystem: Host-associated > Fungi > Mycelium > Unclassified | place: USA: New Jersey, Wharton State...
CTTCTACTGAAAACTTGAGGTCTTGCAACCTCCACTCTGCTCCCTTGCTGTTGGAGGAGCATGGTATTGACCTGCTACTGCAGGGTTGCGATCATAGTGAGGAGTTGCTCCTCTCTGGTTTGGGGGGGGGCAGGTGCTGAAGGGTGTTCCCCCTGTTGCTGTTGTTGTTGGTGAGACATTGGTGATGGTGATGGTGATGGTGATGTTGATGTTGATGTTTCCTTGTAGGAGGACGAGCGGTCTTCTTCGTCTGTACTTATGGCTGACTACCAACTAAGAAGGGTGAAACAATACTATCTCTAAGAAGGGAATCTCTAAGCTAGGTGGGCCTTTAAGAGGTTTTCCATTGTTCCCCTGTGTAGACCAGTCACAATGGATTAGTAGCATGGAGCTGATAGCGAAGAACTAATTACAAGCCCACTCGATGTAGAGGTCAGGTCTCAGGCAGGGACACGAGCTTTGTCCAGGCCATCTACCCACTATCCCTAACTGACAGTGAAGTCTCCTTTACAGCTAGGGCCTGCTATCCAAGAGGCTTGAGAGCGCTGTGCTCCCTAGTAAGGAAGGGTATAGAGTAAGTGTGGTGGGGAAAATCACTCATGGGGCCAGTATGAAGCCAACTGCACCTTTAAGTGATTTTGAGCAGGGTTTGAGGTGAACAGTGCTCAGATGTGGTATTGAGTTCTTATGTTATTGATAGACAATGAATGTCCTTAGTGATCACCCTAGGTGGATGTTCAAGAAGAACTCGATGGAGTTCTTTGTTGGATTGTAGCCCTACTTATACTACTACTACAGTGGCTGTACCCTAGAGTCCCGTGATCACATGTTCTTTCCAGAATGTTCTATGATCACCTGACCTTGTCACATGATTTGACTTACTGAGTCCCCACCCTATTTATACCCTTACTCCATTATATGCTTTGAGGTTTTGGATTAAGTGTTCAAATGCATGGGAAACCTTTTCCTGTTTGGGGCTCTCATAACAACACTCCACATATGTTGCTACCACCTTCTCTGTGATTCATCCTCTATCAAGTAAGAGAGCACCTTTTGGGGGCAGGCTCCACTTGTTACAGTATTCCTGTATCTTTTCTCAAGAGAAATGCACCAGGCTCCTCTCTTGCTACACCTTTTGTGGCCTGGCCACATACACTGCCTCTTCCTTCCCTCTCCTCTTTCCTTCTACTTCTATGTTTGGACACTCCCATTTTCAGTGCTCCACTCTCCAGCATCTAAAACACTTTACTTTTTCCTCTTCTCTTTCCTATTGCCTCACTTTTACTTTGCCTCTTACTCCACATTGCATTACTCAACTCACCAATACTTCAAACTTATGTTATGAAAGCCCCAAAAGGGGAATAGTTTCCCAAGTATTTAAACACTTGATCCAAAACCTCAAGATGTACAATGGGGTTGAGATATAAATAGTGTGGGAACTAAGGTCACATGACAAGGTCAAGTAATCACAGAACATTCTGGAAGAACATGTGATCATGGACTAATAGTACAGCCACTATAAAAAAGTAGTATAAGTAGGAGTCTAATCCAATAAAGAACTCTATTGAGTTCTTCTTAAACATCCACCTAGGGTGATCACTAAGAACATTCACTGTCTATCAATAACAACTTATTTTTGGGGATTGGTTTTCCCTTCTTCTCTCCAATACTATTCCTGTAGTTACAGGCCAGGTGTCTAAACTTTCTATAATTGAAGTATTCCCTCCCTTTTCTTTCTTCTAGCTCTATCCTTAGTTTGGTAAGGGCCCATTGTTGGTTGAGCATGCTGCTTATCAAAGAGTTGTATTATTTAAGAGACATGGTGTTATGTCTCTCAATGTCAAATAAGATTGATCTCACTAGTTACTACTATGTCTGTTAGGGCACAAGATCTTTATCCAACCAGATTCCTACTGCTATACTGACTACTGCCCTAATCAAATAGTAAATGATCACCTCAAGGAGAGGATCTCTACTCTAACAGCACCTTCCTAAGGGGTTGATGCTATTTCTCTGCATATATAAATAACAATGCACCTCTAGCACAAGGTTTCTACTGATCAAAAAGAATACAAGTAATCTACTAAACAACACCCCCCAATTGCTAGGTCAGGTCTTGAATGTGATATCTGGGTTTGGTACTGAGTCTTCACCAGTAGTCTCTAACTGACTACCAAGTCCCCTTTTTAGCTAGGGCCTACTATCCAAAAAGACCAGTGATTAAGCTAATCACCAATTGAGGATGATAAAAGAGTAAAGTATAGGCAGGGTTTGAAGTGAACAGTGCCTGAAATATGGAATTGAGTTCTTTTATTGTGCAACTCAAGTTGAGTTGACTCAGCAGCTAAGTCTTTGAGGGTTACAAAGAGAACTCAATGGGGTTCTTGATCAATTGAGCTACCTACTTATACAAGTACACTATTTGCCCTTGTTTACACTAATGGTATTCTACAACCAGCCAAGAGGCTGCTGGTTCAATTCTCTTGTTTATCATTCTATAAATAGATATTCTTCAGTTATAGCTGAGGTGACTCATAACAAAGGGTAACCAGAGCAGAGTAACTCCAGGAGAAACCTTAGTCTATAAATATACTATAGAGTATATTATAACTTACCTCCAGGAAAAACCTCAGAGAATAGGATGAGGCTTCTGGAGGAATGTTCTACACTATATACAAGTCTGCTTATCTTGGAACATCCTAACAGTCAGGGTAGGAAGTGAGGGAGCTAACTAAACTAATTAAATGTTGAGTAATGGTATTTAATTAGTGCAGGGTTGCTTCAGTGGATTACCACTAATGGACCAGGAGTAATGTTTAATGCAATCCTCTTACAACCAGAGTGCACTTTCACAGTATATTCACAGCATTCCTATACTACTCTGCCTATTTCTGACAATACAAGGACCTCTAGTACATTGTAGTACAACTGTTGGGTTAAGCTAACCCTAGGACTAAGTTGTCTTTTATTTAGGGTAAACAAAGAGAACTCAATAGAGTTCCTCTTAGATTTGGACTACTACTTATATCTTTTACACATGGTCTGTGCTACTAACCCTAACCTACTAATGATCTAATAGAATCTACTAGAATGTGACTATGTGATGTAACTGATATTGTGACCAATTGTGACAACTGTGACATATCATGTGACTCCCCCTGTTATCTAATTAAAAGAAAAGTAAAGTAAAAGATAAAAGAGATAAAGAAATAAAAGTTATTATGGCCAAGGCAGCTCATAACAGGAGGAGACAATAACTCCTGAGTCCTAAATAGGAATAAATAGAAAAGGAGGAGGCCCTATTTATTAAAGAGAGAGCAGTTTATGATACAACTCCAATCTGCTGAAAACACAGGAGCAAGGGGTCCTTTCACGATATTATTGTTGATTTTGGAATGTATAGGATGTTAGGAAAAGAAGGAGTTCAAGTTGAGAAGATAAGTTTTATAGGAGTAAGGAGTAGAGGACAGAAATGCAATAGTAGATGTTAATCTACAGACTGGAGAACTACAAGGAAACTACTTAGTATTTATACAATGTTAGGAATATGAGAAAGACATTCTACATTGTGATCCTACAGAAGTAGATAATTAGGAGCACAGAAATAGGAGAAATGATAAATGATAATAAAATAAAAAATGAAAAGAAAATAAAGAATATGTAATACTGTACCTAGTATATGATAGGAGTACAGATGTCAGGAACACAGAGAGGGAATAGAATATTAAATAGTCAGCAACTCCAGAGTCCATCAGAATATAAGATAAGGAGATGGAAAACTATTTAATAATAAAAGAGAAATATACATGATGCCTCTCACGGTCTGCCACCGAGCCCCGTGTAATAAATCGTTGAATTAAAAAAATATACATGATGCCTCTGTGAGAAGTAAGACCCACCTACAAAGGTGATGCATCGACGTAGAGTGGGGATCTTAGCACGTCGCGTTGATCCGATAGCTCGGATGCAGCAGTCCACTTCAAGAACAGCCAAATATTGAGCATTTTTATGGGGTCAATCCTGAGAAAATTAGGTAGTTGAGCGTGATTGTCTAGCGGTCCAAATCAGGTGGGAAGTAGGTCTTTATAAATTGTTGATATCACTTGTCTTTTAGTAAATTTGAAATGAAGAATTAAGGATGCTGGAAAGAAATGTGGCAATGAGTGGAAAGTTCCATCCGCTCATGTTGTTGGAAGGAAGCAACGTGGACTAGCTCAGGGTGCAATAATATTAGTTTGATTATTCTGAGTAGTAGTTAATATGGTAGTATTTGCTTGCCTCGTGAGCTCATCGAAATTAGTTTATTTAACTTTCAACATGGGTGCATAGTAGTGATACAGTATGTTTACGTATCCACTCCGATTCCGTTGCCTCGGTCAAACATCGAGTTGCAAGCAGCTTGCAGGTAAGTTCATCCCATGAAAGGGACTTAGGTTCAGACCTCATTGCTATCCGCCAGAGCAAGGTAGCACAATTCAACCATGTCGTGTATGAGAGCGCATCTATCAAAGGTTCATGAATGGAGTGGCCAGGGAACATGTCGTACGCAGAGCATGCGTTGGTTTCCCTCATCGTGGTGCTGTCCAGTTGATTTTCAAGAGTTCTTAGGGCTTGGGTTGCTAGCTGGACACATTCTTCGGCTTTGGGGATATACGTATTAGCCGACTGATCCAACCTGAACATGATAATGACAACGACGGGCAAAGTGGCGTACGCATTCGCTAACGGCAACAATCAATTTCAGCATCAGGATACCATCCCGAATAAAACTTACATCTACCAAGGAGCATAGATACGCAACGATAGATACCGTTTCGCCAAGAGTATCTGTATATTGAGTCGAGTTTGTGATGATCGACGGTGAGAACAATGTTGACCAACAGTTTGGCCCATTGCAATTGTTCATCATCATTTTGTTGCTGCTGAACCTGGATCTCTAGCCACGCCAGGAAAGAAGTTCGGAAGATCATGTTACTTAGAGCTCGCTTGTTGCATGTCAGATTAGCCAAAATCTATGAGTGACAATTTATTCAATGGATGAATATGCCAAAATGCTTCACATACCTCAAAGATCCCCTTGCGCAATCCGAAATCTGACCCAGTGCATTGAAAAAGACTGGCGAGAAGATCCCAACCATGACGTCTTTTCAGAACTCGCCAATCATCAGAGCTGACCATACCGTCAGCTAAGAATCTAATCATCCACCTTCTCTCTTTTTTCCAATTGTCTGTGTTGCTGTACAACATAGCGTAAAGCATGGGAACATCATGAGGATCCAGCTCTGGTCTTTGAAGGAGGAACCGTGCAGTCAGAGGATAGATAAAATTAGAGGGATAAAAAACACCGCGCAGAGCATGAACGAGAATAAGGGTGGTGTACGAAGGTAATCGAGGCGGGTCATCAGACGACGGCAAGAGGTCTCGGAGAAGATTGAAGATGTACATGGCATGTGCCTTTTCCTGAAATACGAGGTTCTGCAATCCAGATCATACGCAAGTGTGGGATTATCGAGAGACAAAAGGACCAACCTCGATAGATTTATATAAACCAGCGAGAAGCGACAGGGCCAAGGAACGTAGCGGGGGGTCTTTCGACGAAACAGTCAAGACACAAAGTCCCACTATGTTCGTTCTAAATAGCTCAATCCAACCCAATGGGGTGGGTGGCGGATGTTGAGAAAATATGCAGTTTAAAAGGAGGAGTAGGAATACGGGATCGTATAATTGTCGATCCTGACTATTTATCCGAGTCGTAATGTCCGTCTGAAACCTTCTCCATTTCGGAAAATGCAATGTGGTGCGAAATACGAGAGCAGGGTCGAGACTCTGTATAGCCTCCAAAGGAGAGGAGCACGCAATCCCGCTTGAAAAAGACCAATGATTGAACAGCGACGCTAGTGAGATTTTGCGTTGAATCTCAAAAAGCTGAAAGATGGACAAGATGAGAAGATCTGGCTCGGCGAGTGTCCCATAGTAGATCGACAGAAGAGGCTCGACCTGTGTTATCTGGCATGTATTTGATGGATGTAGTTCAAAAAATGTGTGAAGAATGCGTATTATATACGAGCGTGAATCAGACTCTGAGCTGGCCAGTTTCGAGAATTGTGGATGATGTAGTATGTTTTGCAGATACCGATTTACTACAACCGGCTGTCATGCAAATATGAGGCAGAACTCGCATTCAAACGTCGAGGACATACCTTCAAATTTACCTTAGCAACACAAATATTTGCAAGCTCCACGGCATAGATGTCGTGCAAACGATGCTGAGCAACGACTCCTAGGAGCGTTTCGACTCGATGTGGTTTGATGTCGGATACCTGCGCCAACAACACTTGAGCGATTCGTCAGCAATACCTCTGATCTGATTGTCTGTATTACATACTCGTTTCCTGGGTAATCCGTTGCGTTTGTGCAGGCATGGATGAACTATTTGCCGAATGCCTGATCAGCCAATAAAGGGCCCAATCTAGTATAGATGTTGATAATTCCAATGAGTGGACTCCCATCCGGATGCATTCCACTGTGGGTTGATGAGCGAGGTTTTGGTCTACATGCTCGATCACCAGATGAATCAGATCTTCTCGGTGACTGAGAAATGCCTTTGATGCCAAAGCTAAACATGAGCTCGCTCTCTGACGCACAGAGGATGGGATATCATGATTAAAAATGAGAGAAATAATGTTCCTCAGGTGCGGTATCCACACAGTCGGATTCACCAAATCCATGCCATGTGCGCAATGACATATATCTAGAGCAGCATGAATGACGGTTACCAAGTCCTTGGAAGAGCAACGGGTCGAATGTCCTGACTTCAACCAGGTCTCAAACATCGCAAGATCGATACCGTTTTTGTAAGCGATACTCGCTACCACCTTAGCAGTTGAAGGTAACCAAGGATCCGAATCGAGGATGTTCACGAGAGAAATATCGGGACCTAGCTGAAGCGATCTTCTGCGCCAGCGTGCCGAAGCTTGCTGCATCTGCACACTCAAAGGCGGGTCTCCACCAGAACCAAGGTCAAAACCATCACCAGAAATCCCCATGGGAAGTGTTGATTCGATGGCAGCTAGGATAAGTTCTTCCAGCTCGGATGATGCATTGAGTTGTTGTCGTATACGCCAAAGTTGTGGGACGCATTCCGAGATGGCATGTAGGATATCTTCATCTTGCAACATGGAAGACCGGAGCACACATAGAACCGGCTGGATAATAGGACTAAGATGGGGGATTGACCCTGTTGAAATCAGCTTGTCAAGCAGGTGGAGTAATTGCGAAGGAGGAAGATATCTGATCCAGAGAGAACTCTTATCCATCTATCCGCTGAAGCGATTAGGTCCGAGAAGTCATCGAGTTTGTACAGACACTCACATCGAGATCACCACGATCCAATTGGTCCAGAAGAAAGGCAAGCCAATGAGCACTGACCTGGGACAAAATGCATCTGTCCACTAGAGACGTGGGCTTGAAAGAGCTTTGCAATAATTCTTCAAGGACAGCATAGACCCTGTTATCAACGTTATGTGCAAGAGCCAAGCGTTTCAAAATGCCAGAGTCAGCGAATAAGAGTTGTTTCATAAACCCGATTTCCCGGTTATCAAACACCGATCGAGCTTCACTGAAAAGGGCAGCAAGAACAGACAAGAGCCCAGGAGCTACAAGTGTACCCGCAGTGTCTAATCGATGTCCGATTTGTCTCACCAGGGTAAGACATGACTGTACGTCGGGCTTGGTCGAGAAAAGGGCGGCGATCAAGCATCTTCGATAATCAGAGTCAAGGAGCTGCTCATCTGATGCGTTCAAGAAAAGCCACTTGATAGGAAGTCTTTACAAACCGATCAGAGTCGGCACATATATGTAGACCCAGTATAACTTACGGTTTTCCAATATCGGTTCCTACCAGGACGTGATTCTTCCGTAGTGAACCGCTATGAGGGAAGAGATATTGTACCAGCTCCTTTAGGGCTGGAGTGTAGTATGCTTGAACGGCTGATATTATGCGTTCGGCGTCCTCAGGCGAGAAAGGCTGATCCAAAAAGCGAATACAATCGATAACCTTATGTGCAAGGAGTCTCCGGTGATGCATTTGTTGGCCTCAAACAATTGATCAGCACATGGACAGTGCACAAAGATAACGGGATGCATACCAGAGGATGAAGACTCAATCCACTCCAGTTGACCCTGCAGGCTCGAATTTGGCATGGCTGGAACCTCGACCGGTTGCTGAGGTTTGATTGCAGCGTGCATCATATTCACTTCCGTTCTGACAGCCATTGCTATTGCAGGATGATCGGATTGCCATCGTTGCCTCTCAGAAAGTACGCGATCGACACGGGCAACCAGAAATTCCAGGAAAATCAAACTTTGGGTTCGTCCCATGAGTTGAAACACCAACTTGCGTACGAAAGAGGATATGGCTAGGACATCAGAAGGCGCTAGGAGGTCAGCTTTGGTCTTCGCATCAAGTTGTTCTAGCACTGTCATGATCAGAGGACTCGGATATGTATCAGTGTTGGAGCTGGGAGAAGTGATCAATGCAAGGCTACCACGCATTTCTTCGATATATCTGTAAGGAGTCTTGAGGCACCGCTGGATGCAATCGTCGAGAAACACTACAACACTCTCAGCTTCATCTGTGAGGCTCGCGTTATCCGGTGATGTGGTATTCGAAGCACGCAGTAGGCAAGGAAGAGAAATAAACCAAAGACTAGGTTCAGTGGGGTTTTCTTCAAATAAGATGCAGGAGGAGAGAAGAGATGAAAGGAGGTCAAGAAGGATGTCTTTCAGAGCCGGAATGCAGGTAACCACGTATGATTTGAGGATAGCATAGAGATATGTCCGGGAAGATGCTGAGGATAGGATTAGCTCATTGCAAGAAAAGGTGGAGAAAACTCAGTACGAGTTTTGCCAGTCCAGGTGAATTGATCGCTCTCCTTAAGTGTGCGAAACACATGCAATCTTTGGATCAAGTGGAGCTTTTTAGTAGCCTCAGGAATACTGCTATCTTCATCTGCATCGTCGACCACAGACACATCAAAGCTGGCAAGAACTTTACCAACATCAAAACGCGCCTCTGCGACGACCTCGGGCAGATATTTGTGGTACAACAGCAGCAACCTTTGTGCACTCTCCTGCAAAAGAGCAGTACGAACGGGATTCGACGCCTGTGCTTTGGGCACTGAAGCGACCTTTTGCTGACAGAACCCCAGAATGACTTGAAATTCTGGCACCCTCTTTCGGACCTCCTTTTCCACCTCCCTTCTACGTTTTCCCCAGAGTCCAACCTCAGTACCCTTTACCTCTAGCGCACTTTCAACTTGCTCCAAGTTCTTCAATACACTTGCGTATTTCTGAAGGCATTTCACCAGTGTGAACGCTGTACAATGTTGCACAAGGCCCGAGGAAGACAAAAGCCCTTTTGTAAATATGCTTCTGGGTGACACATGAGAGGGGAGTACGTTGGAAAGGATAATCTGGAGTGGAGGTGGAGTGGGATCATATAGATTTGTATTGGGAAGGTAAAATGTCAATCTGGGTACGGGAAGAGATATTATGGTCCCAAGAAAGGCAATATTGGCAATCCATTTTGTCGAAAGTCGGGGTTCGAGCGTCAATTGTGCAGAGGACCAGTATCTGATAATGATGAGTTCTGTAGAAGCCTTGCATTATTGATGCTAGAATACGTACCCCGCAACAAGCTCAGGACAAGCTTCGAGTATTTTCCGTGCCAATTCCTGCTGCCTTGCACTCTCGTTGACTTTCAAGGTTTTGAGAATGTTTGCGAGGATCTTGTTGTAGATCTTCCCTCCCCTCTCATCTTCAACGTCATCCCGAGGATACCAGCCGCGATCCTTGAAACAAATTCCAACTCCGGATCGCGTCATAATTGCAAGTAGGAAGTGATGGACGAGATCAGCAGGGATATAGTCTGAGTTTTCATCATTTGAGCTCGTACGCTCGTAAATCTTCAACAGCTAACCAATGCTACGTGTCAGATAAATCTGAGATTCTATACGAGGGACATACATGGGAGATGGTCTGTTCGTTGAAAAGTCCAATTTTCACAGTTCTCTTGAGTTTCTGATCGGAAAAGAGGTTGGTCCAGATAGCCTCCAGGACATGTCGAATCAAGAGATAGTGATCCTGTGGAAGCCCTTTAAAAACACCGAGAAAGGCATTCCGGTGCTGCTCCAGGAATACAATCTTCACTTGGGTCTGACTGTCAAGGAATGAGAGAAGGAAGAGGATGTATAACGTTCGTATATCTGTCGACGCGCAATCAATCACAAAGTACTGATTCAAGGAGGTTAATCTACCAGGTCGCGACAGAGGGTTGTAGTCGAGTGTACCTTTTCTCCGGAGGTTCAATAATTTAGGCAAGCTCTAGTGAATATGAGAAGATGGGGAATGGCGATATACGAGGACACGGCTTGCCTTAATCTCCCATTGAAAAACCTCCAAGAGTGTCTTCTTCTCTCGGCCTCCCGCATACCCAGAGACTGCATTCAGAAGTTTGAGAGTCACAAGAATGAGTTCATTATGTGTCCCTCCCACGAAGGAGTTCAGCTTCCTCATCCACTGTGAACTTAAGAGATTCTTGACGATAGGATACCCAAGCGCATGATAGGTATAGTGCGATGACAAGAGCGGAAGGAGAGCAGCTAAAAGAGATACTATAGCCACTGAGAGATTAGTTTGCCTCTTTGAAGAATATCATCGTTTTTTTTCTTGCAGAGAAGAGTAATATACATACAGGATCTGTGTGTTCCCATAACCCGAAAATATCTTGAGCCCCCTGATTCCCCCCTAACCATTGCTGGACAAGTAGTAAACGTTCGTCTTGAGCTGTTATTTTTTCTTCTTCAAACTCTATTGTAACCTGATTCCGGAGTTGATTCAAGGCTGGTAAAAATGTTGAAAAATATTACTTGAGGAAGAAACTTGTACAACTCTACCTTTGACGACGACATCGGGGTTTTGGGCCCTTAAGCTTTTCCGAATGTCTTCTGGGTCAGTAAATTGACTATAGTGTTCTAGCTTTCTTTTCTTGTTTTGCTGTTTGGACATTTGTTTTAGTTTAGGATGGACAGATTTAGTAGCTGCTGCAATTGATTATTAAGCCATTGTATGTTGTCTATCAAAAACACGTGGAAATGCGCATGAACTAAAATTTATCAATAGTATGTTCTCCGTCTTCTGACGTGCTCTTCGCATCAATCCTGTCTTGCAATAGCCTTGTAGCTGAATTCTAGACCACTCATGCTCCGTCATACCGATTGGACCATGTCTTTAACCAAGTTACCGAACTAGAAACGCCGCAGATGCGACTTCAGTGGTGTCTGCACCAGGGATTTTCCGCTAAAAAGTATTCCTCTGTCATCGCCCACGAACCTGCAGTAACGCTCACATGTAATTTCAGACGTTTATAATCTGATCAAAACCTCTTATAAGGATCATGCAAGGAGTGCGTAAAAACGTGGATTCTACATGTCATATTTAGCGGTGCTTTCTAGTCATCGTCTGTCAGCACCGCGGATCTTTCCTGATGTGATTTGTATTAAAAGTGGAGCCCAGGAGCTGTACGTCAAGTTTTAGCCATCTCTGCATGATTCGCGCCGACTATTGACGCTCGGTCCACCCCGTTTAGAGCGGAGCAGAACTTGTATAAATACTCGTGTCCACAAGTGGGAGTGTAAGCAGTACGAACAGCGTCAAGAAAGA
>Ga0153953_1000750_pt1 | contig 11660 bp, 9 predicted proteins | sample TSNJ037MetaG_FD_104718 | JGI IMG/M metagenome (GOLD analysis project Ga0153953, IMG submission 104718) | Attine ant fungus gardens microbial communities from New Jersey, USA - TSNJ037 MetaG | ecosystem: Host-associated > Fungi > Mycelium > Unclassified | place: USA: New Jersey, Wharton State...
ATCGCATGAGCAAGTGCAGCACACAGAGTCAATTGAAGGCGTGTCTAAACCTGCGAGGGTCATCTTATCGATGAAAAGAACAATGAGCATCAACAAAGCATATAAAAACAGAACAGAATACGACAATCAAGTCCCAATCAGTGGCAGTGAACTTGTCGACAGGCACATCTAAATGTGAAATAATGATGTGACTTCCAGCGAGGTTGTTCCAAATAGACTCAGTAATGGACAAAAATAACGCCATGTTGCAATCACAATGTGACAGGTGACAGATGTCCGAATACATTGTATAGTACCCATCACACTCGGTTGTGCACCAAGTGTGTCGCAGCCTTGTGATAGTCCAGTATGTGAAGGATTTTTCATTCAGGATTTGGTTATTCTTAATCCTTGGTCAGTAATTGCAGGCACTTGATTTACAAAGTGCCGAGTATAATTGAGGGATTAACATTGTCAAATAAGTTTATTGATCACTCTTGGTTGTCCAATGCTTACTAATATAAAAACATTGTTCATGCATTGTTGAGCAGTTTGGTTCCTGAATAACATTACTTGATATCTTGATCAATATGTGATTTGTCGATCAATGCTTAGCTCCTCGATCATTACATTAATTCCTAGTTATAATTTGTTCTTATCATTGATGGCCCTCGAGGGCGTACCTGTGCCCTTTCAATATAAGAATGAGTCAAATTTGATTTTTGCAGTATTTCAGTTCGTTACCTCGTTGACAGCACATCACAACTTTGCATTTCACATTTGATAGCTATACAAAGAACTAGTCTAAATATATTGCAAGCCTCACTGCCACTGATATTGAGGAACGATCATCATTATGGTTTCATTTCAGGCACTTTTTCTCCATGCTTATGTCCATTACTATTCATCATCTGTCAATCACTTTTAGTTCCTTGATCATTGTTGTCCATCAGAAGCTTATTACCTTTTCATCGATCGATGGCCCTTGTATTTTCATTTACCAAGGACATCGTGTTCTGTGTCCGTCTTGTGTTGTCAATCCAATTCTTGAGAAATAATTGACCGGTCAAGATTAATATTGGCTATGTTTTCATATAGCATACTCGCCTACACACTGGAATTTTTGTCTTCCCAAGGTATAAATGAATCTTCCTATGCTCAAGTTTTCTTTGTTACATGATCTGTCTAACCCCGATCTTTTAGGAATGGTCCATAATGCTGTGGGACATCTTACAGTGATGATAATGGATTTTTTGTTCAATGTATCAAAGCTATGATCGGTATTCAATCATGCAAACACTACAAAATGTTTTGACAAGTGTCCACTGCTGACATCGCCTGTACCATGCTTACTGCCTGAAAATGGTTTCACCATAATTCTAGTGTAAGTGCATGACTGACGTGGTCAAAATCTTGTTTTCATCGCGGAAACAGACTAACCCAGAGGCGATTCTCTGTCACGACGTGACCGTCACATTTCCAACCCTCAGCTGCCTCGCAAAACTCAACGGCGATGTCCAGTCGCCCCTGAGGACTACTCCCCAACTCTATTGGGAGTCTATCTGGCTCTCATAACAAAGTAGATGCTGGAAAATCTGGTATGGATGCTCAGCAGCTCCTCGAATCTGTTGTGGATAACACGCCGACCGTCGTGCAGTTGCTGACCCAAGTATTTCTTCCATGTTTGTACTTTCTATCGCTGCTCATTCTCACATGTATATAGACATGATTCCTACTCATATCCTGGCGACCTCGATGTGTCTTCTGTGGTACTGACGTTCATATGGAAGATGCTGATCTACTCCTGCTCAACTGTCAGACATTGCTCTCAGTATCACCACGCTCATAATCGAGGATTAAGAACATTAGTAACGTGATCGAAGTACATTTAGATGTGAACAAGGCATCTTTAACACAAAGCGTGTGTTGGAATTTGGGTGTCATGCGAGCCTGCGCGATGCATGTGATTCCTTATTGTTTCACGTTCTATTGTTCTAGACAGGTATATAAGTAGAATAAGTAGTTTGTGTTCATCATCCGTTTGTACCCTCCCCCGTTCGTATTTCAACAGCGTGAGTGTTTTTCTGTTGTGCACCGTTACAGGCGTGCTGATCTTTTGCCTCTTGCCTTTATCAAGTCCGCAACCTCACCTCTAGTGCTCGACCGAGTCCTGCTCCCCTACCAAGAGTGGGCTTCTTTATCCTGATATTCATTGACGCAAGTGAATCTCCCCCTCGAAAAGGGCTTTTCGAAGCAGCAGAAGGCACCTGTATTTGCAAGGTGATTGTCATGGCGCTGACAAGGACAAGTGCCTAAATTATTGACGGTGGACATTCTGCACAGACATAGCTCGACGTTGCCTGCGAATGAGTTGATTCATCTGTGGCAGAGTACCGCCCGTTAATTGGCATGAAACCAGCTAGTTCTGCTGCTACAAGTCATGTAATCATGGCTATTCGTGGAATGCTTGTTAGACTCACGGGAAGGGTTACGGCTGGTCGTGTAAGACAAGGGGTGGATGGGCTGGGAGGTTGAATAGGGTGTTACTGAAGCAATGGGTGTGTGTTTTGACCCTTTCTTCTGTCTTGATTAACAGAAATTGTCATGTTTGGGTTTGTCAGATGATACTCTCACATTATACTCTCGAGTGAGCCTCCAAAGATGAACTAAAACTAACATCTACGGAAACACCTGACTTCCGAATGGGAGTTGATCTTTGTCCCAATTTGATCAGAGCACCGAACTCAGATCAACTGCGCTGCACTGATTGGATTCTCTGGAATGATGCAAGCATTGGTATGACCCAAGAGTTAATCACGTATGTATGCATTCATCTCGGATGAGTTCGCGACTGAATCATTGACCCAGCCTTCTTCGCACTCGAAAGAACAACAACTCAAATTGCGAGACAAACTACATGGAAAGTTTTGGTCGATCGAGTTCATAGAGACCTGACTAGCACGAGCTATTGAGATTTCGTCGAAGAGAGTAGGCTCTCATGTATGTCAACTATCTCTCTTGACCATACTGATAATACCATATTCACTGCCTAAGATTAGCACCAGCAAGAACCCATATACGGACACCAGAGATGCGGAACTCGGAACAATACCTGATGCAGGTGCTTTGCCAATGGGATGTGGTGTTGCATCTGGAGTATCGTGCTTTTGAGGTTGTTGACTCGTGCATCGATGTCGGGGAATGAATGCTCTTCGGACAAGTGTATCGTCGGTTAAATTGTTGATCTCACTCTCTCGACTGACCAAATCATATCCATTCACTGTCTTTAATCAAGTATCTCAAAAAATTACGATATTGTTATACCTATATAAGTGAAAGAATGTCCAAAGGAACTGGGACCGTTGTGTCCTTGCATTGTATGCATTGTATGTGAGGAATGGTACGACACACCCCGTGAAGTGAGCAGCACGCTCTTTAGGGATGGTATTAGGCATGATGAGAAGTCCAATCAAGATTTCTGTGCGCGACGATTAAAGTCTGTTCAAGGATGAATTAGAGATCAGGGGAGGCAAGATACCTCATTCACGAAATCATATCTCGCAGATGTACCCAAGGTGTTATCCGAATCAAAATAATCGTGGTCATTATGCGACGTTCTAGACATCGGCTGTTGGCAGGCACATGCTGGAGACAGCAATTTGGCATTCACCAACTAGTTTCTACTGCAAACAGTGCTCTCTCTTCTAAGCCGCAGCATAAGAGATGGTTGTAAGGACAGGCCAAACAATTGATATCATGATTTGCTTTTGGTGTCAGGAGACCGGCCGAGCTTGCTGCGCTAATTAGCCAACGGTGGCATGAGTGAAGGCAATGTTGGTGAATATTGGTATTATGATCATTGGATTTTATATTGACGCATAAATATACTGTATACTGCAGTCCACAAGACTCGTTCACGGCGATAGATACTACGGAAGGTGTAAATGCAGGGTAAATTTGTAATAGTACGCAGCTTTCCTCCTACTCGAGCAATCTCGCCATCCCCTTTCCCTTTTCCTCAAGCTCCTCCAGCCATCCTTGGTCAATACATTCAGTCCACTTGCTGCCGTACCTGAACCTGGAGAGGTCCACCTTTGTTGGCCTTTCCCCAATCATTTCTACGTGAGGCAGGCATAGATCTTCCCTGTGCTTGACTGGGACCCAAAACAGCAACTCACGATCCTGACCCACTACCCATCCATCCTTCATGCCTTGCGGGACAGGCTCATATCCATGGATAGCATTCCGGTGCTTAGATGCGAGGCCCACTATATCGTAGATTCTAATTGCATGTTCGTTACGAGGGGACGCCAGCTTGGTTCCATCTCGAATAAACGCCATGTACCATCCTAGGTGCCAGCACTGAGCATACAAATGGCCGGTGTAGACGTCGAAGAGAGTTGTTGTGTGATAGCAGCGAAGAGCGATGAGTCGGTCACCAAGGGATCGGTCATTTAGGGCAGGTGAGAGGGCAATCTCATCCATGCTAGGCATTGTGATGGGCATTCCACAGAGTTGACCAGTTCGTGTGTCCCAGACTCGGACGTAAGAGTCCTTGCGAGAACAGCATGCGAAGAGTTTCCCGTCAGGTGAGTATGCCCTTGAATAACCGGGAAGATGCGCTTCATCGGTAAAGTGGATACGATCAAACTGGGCAGTCTCATGATTCCATGAATAACATGAGGTGGGAGAGAGTGTGATGAGGGTCAAGCCATCGGGTGCCAGGAAGATGTCACAGAGGGTTGATGTCCAAAGAAAACGTACATTCATTGTGATCCTTCAGCTTCCAAACCTGGAGTAACTTTGAGGTCTCATCGTCCACTAGCCAGGCGCATATAACCAGGTCATTACATGTTTGAAAGGCAGCCTCCCATTTATAGACAATTCTTCCTTTGGGCCAGGGATCAAATGAGAGACAATTCTCCGGGTGCATTATATCACATATAGTGACACGATCATCGATCAAAACAGCTACCCGTTTGTCATCTGCGGAAAAGGCGACCTCTAGCCACCATTCGTGCTTAACATCCCTGGGCCCTACAACCTCCCAAGTAGTTGTATTCCGCAATTCAATGTAGTCAGGTTGCCGTGATCTTGTAGCCACCAGCTTTCCAGAGGGGGAGAATCCAATGATTTCTGGTGTATCTGTAACATCTTGAATGACAGGCTGACTGCTCCCAAAGTCCTCCATGTTCTGCATCCTCACGGTTCCATCCTCACTTCCCACCAAAAACCTGTGGCCATCGTGTGATACACAAATACTGCTGATCCTTGAAGTGGTCAGAGGCTCTGTCTTGAAGATCATATTTGGGCCGGTCATCGAGACCTCCCATATCTCCACTGTGTCGTCTTGTGGGACAAATAAGCGATTGGCGTTGGGTGAATGGATGATGGCTGGAGGGACATGTCCGCCATTCCCATCAAAGGATGACATCTCCTGTGTGTCCAGCCTCCAAAGACATTTACGAGACCACCCAAATGCAGCCATCAAACAGTCACTGGTCGACGAAAAGCGGAGTGATCTGATATAGCCAGGGGGATAGGGGAATCGATGAGTGCTTTTACCATCCTCCAAATTCCATAAATCAATAATATTCTCATCTCGCCTTCCTACAGCCAGATATTGCCCATTGGGAGAGAATCGGGTGACAGCAACATCAATCACCTCAAATAGCCTGTCAGATATATCATTCCCAATATCCCACAGCTTGACCAAGATGCAAGTTGAACGTGGACCTTGATCTTCCGAATCTGTTGAGGCGACTATCCGAATTGAAGATCTATCTTCATCTATCCAATGCACTGATGCAATTCTTCCCTTATTCCGACAACAGTGGATGAACACAAATTCGAAGCCCTCAATCTGAGATACCTTCTCCCCCCTTTCAATTTCTCAGACTACTGCATGGTAAGGTGGTACTCCTCGAGATATGACCAGAATATGCTTCCCATCAGGACTGAAACAGGCATCAACAACTCTAGTCTCCCGAGAAGATCTTTCTTCAGACTCAAATGGACCTGAAATACAATGTCCTGTTTCAGAGTCGCAGACATACGAGGTAGTAATGTATGATAATAATGATGATGATGATGATGATGTAGAAACAAAAGTCTTTTCATCCGGCGACAAGACAATGCACTCCACAGAACCCTTGTGGTGCTCTGCAACAAAGATATTCTTTGGCCATTGAGAAGGCCTGCCGTCACTAGTGGTAAGGGTGTTTGGAAACCTTGGGCGGAATTTTTCACCAATGAGGGAGCGTTCGGGTGTGAATGGAAGAGCTGAGAGATATATTTGAGGAGCGCTCTGAGAGATGGGAGTGATGAATGCAGAAACGAATCGAAAGGCATCGCGGATAAACAATGTCAGCTTGTTTTCGGAGTCGAGTGTCTAGCAAGTTAACCTCAGGGCTGTAGTGCAGGAAATGAAATCAAGATATACCGCTAGTCCAGGCCATTCTAAAGCTTTTTTGAGGATTGCGGACACCTCATGAGCCTTCCCTAATATGCTTATTGCTTCGATCCAGGACAGTAACTTTTCATGCATGACGAACTTCACTGCATTCATTAAATTCTCCTTGCATTGAGTCTGGACAAGGTGGTCTGCCCAGAATTGAGACGAATATCAAATGAGGGGGGAGATGGTAAACTTGTCAGTAGCCGAGATATCCGCATTCTTTATGCTCGAAGACTTCAAGTCGCACATGTTGAAGTGTAGTTCCGATGATACCATGGTGTTTAAACACAGTACAGCGAGCTGACGTTCATGAAGACTTCGATCATGGATGCCAAAGAACTTGGGTAGGTCCTCCAGAAATGATGGAGAGAGGAGGAAATCCTCAAATGAACGGTGATGAAAGCGGAAGATGGAGCCGGAGTCGATGACAGACATAAGACCTTTCTTGATGAATTTCAGCATCTGTAGACTTTCAAGTCCAGGAAGCCTCATAAGCACAGTGTCGTCAAGTGGTTGCTTAGCAAAAATTGTTGCGCCAACAACAGAGGTGATCGCCTTGATTTCTCCCCTCAGAGCGCCTCCAAATGATGTTTTGATGACAGTCAAGTACAAAGAATGCAAGTTATTCAGCCCCTTAGTGTCATCATCCCGCTTGAGACTGTCAAAGCGTGCTTCAGGATTCACCAAAAGAAAGTCGGCAGCGGTTGTTGCCCGGATAAACATACCAGCAGCTCGGGGAACTAGATAATCAAGAACTTCCTTAACCCATGCATCTCCCACCTTCCTGCTATCGAAGCAGTCCTTGAGGAATGCACAGATGTCATTGGAAGCACTATCACCCAACTTGACATCCTTGCCAGAGGGAATATGGACAAGTGTGCTGATGGAGTCGGGAAATGCTTGGGTGATACGGTCATCTGGCCGGCTGGTAATAATCAGCTTGAACTTCTTCAGGTGGTCCTTCTAAGCCCAGCGTTGAAGCGTACGTAAAAGACAATCGTAGTCCTTTCGCCCCGAGGGGTCATGCCTAAGACCACCACACTCGTCCAATGCATCTATGACAATCACCGGAAGTTGATCATGCGGAATCTCATGATCCAGTGTGGATAATGGCGTCTCAATGAGAAATTTGAAAAGGCGATCAGTGTCTGATGAGATATACCCTTCAATGCCTTTGGCTAAGTGTTGGCGAAGGGAGGGGTGCCAGCGGGCAAGATCACAAGCCACGACACGCCACAGAGCTTCCGTAGTGATCCTGGTCGATTGTGAGCGGTCAAACCGAAATGGTATCATAAATCAACCCTGGTCCTTTAGTCGAGTCGAAATGCTGGCTGCCACGGCTGATTTTCCAACACCAGGAGATCCCCTTATCCAAGTCACATTGTGGTCGCTAACCTTGTTGACCTGGTCTTCAATCCTTTGTATAATTGCGGTACGGGTACCTTCCATGCATGATGTGCGTAGGAGAAGCCTATTTTCCCCAAGGGTGCGTACCAAATCGTCCAGTTCTTGCGTTACTCGCATCTCTATAGTGAGATCTGCAGCAAGGCAATCCCTGAATCCATCCACCTTCTTCTGTAATTCAATAGCTCTGTCCTTCTGTGGTACAGCGAGGATGTACTTTGCTGGACAGATGACTCAGTTGAAATCTCATCCTATGTAGACTAATACACACCAAGGCAGCTCTCGAGCCAGTTGTGAATGAAATTAACTACTTCTTCCATCATCTCAGGAAATTTGCTCATAGTGCAGCGCAGTTCTTCTGAATTTAGGACATCATCAAGCTTTTTGAGCTGATCAGCTAGATGCAACATGCTCTCTGCAAGGCTTTGCATGGCTTTGTGAGATTCTTCCTGTGCCTCCAGATGCTACAAAATTGATCAGTCATTATATTCCCGAAAAAAGAAGATAGGCCAACTTTGTAGATGACCTCGATGCAAGCAACTGCACTTTGTGCTATAGGATGCGCCTGTTTCAAGTCAGACAATTTGTGTGCATGTAAGACAGGGTTCAATCACTTTTCGGGCGGCTGCGACTACTCCACTGGCGGCCTTCCCTAATTCAAAGAATGTCCCATAACCAGTGCTTGCGGGGCGAAGATGACTCAAAATAGGTTTGAAAAATTTCAGTTGTTCTATTGTACTCTTGATTTGTGCACCCAGGGCCTGTAAATCACTGCCGTGGGCCTACGGTTACATTTTGGTAAGGAATTGACATATTGATAGATATCAAATGCCTACTTCGGCGACGATCCAGAGCTGTAATCCCGACACTACGTTAGCAAAATCCACTGTGAAGTTCACTTAGGTATCTTGAGAAAATAAAAAGCGATAGAGGCAATGATCAACCCACATCTGGTTTCCTTTTGTGATTCCAAAACCAGGTGTTTCCACAAATCATCAAACTTGATCCTGACTGTACATAAGTGATCACCCTCTGGAGCGAATCCGAGAGTGAAGATTTTCCGCCGTCGGGACTCTTTGTAGATTTCAATATCCAGGTCACCTCCTTCCTTGAGAATGCTACATCACATGAACATCTAAGGTTGCATGGGCATTCAAAAGGTCAACTCACCATCTTTGGGCCAACTTCTGGCTTTGTTCGCCCTTATTACTGCTGTCTAATCTTCCCTTAAGACTTTGAAAGGGAATATTGGTCTTGTACTTGACAATGATTGGTTGTGAAAACCCATCATCTAATTTGCCGATGAATTCTGAAAGTAAATACAGTCAAACTACTGATGGATGGAATCAATGAGAAGAGTCACACTTACCAAGAAGTCGGATATCTCGTGCCATAACAGGTTCAGCTTGTTTCACCATTGTTCGAACTTGAGTGAGTAGGAAGAACTGTTGCGAGCGTAGGATGATAAGAACAAGATCGTGACACTGCCTTATGACCTCAACCGTGTGGGAACTTGACGATCAGCGTCCAGGCATGTGAGAGGCACGGCGAGGCAAATGTGGGAGCAGAGTGTTTTATCTGGAAGCCATTATCACCGTACTGCGTCCGTTATTTTCAAAGCATGGGCAACTCACGCATCAGTATGAACATTGTCTTCAATGAAAGGAAAATCGAATGAACAATGTCAGCATATGTATCAAAGCCAGATCAAACATCAATTCAGCTGCGGTACAACCAACGATATAAGATACATACAAAGTATGCACCTTCAGAACGTCTATACACAAGACATTGAAAGGGACAAAACAAAACAAAACCCTCCTTTGATGAATGTCAGCAAGTACATATTCCTCAACGAACCTGTTCCGAGCTCCAAGTGTGAGAACGACAGAGGATGATACACTTGCTCATGAACGTGATGGCTAAAATGATATCCTACCTAGCATTGTTCACTCGCCATGGAATTGGTGTTTGTGCAGATGCGTGTTGAGGGGACCATGTTTGGGAGCGTCGCAACAACTGCTATGTCCCCCAAAAATTTTCTCGATCACCTACTTACACATTTTTGGTCTTCCCTAGCTATGAGTACTCCACTGCATTGGAGTTTTTACATTCTACAATAAATATGTGCATACTTACAATCTGGTATTTAGGTAGCTACTCTGTATCCCTGAGATTCAGTCTTCATCTCTGGATCTCAAGTGCACATTCTATTCTTCACCTTCTCAATATACTTAGTCTTTGTCCCTGGATCTCAGTTCCAGCTGCATAGCATCTTGAGTGACACACTGTGCAATATATTCTCCTATAGGTTATGGTACCCCTTAGTGACATGTCCTCAATGCTGAACTTTCCCAAGTTGAATGGGAACAACTATTATGCCTTGTTGGACAACATGATGTTGGCCCTACAAGCAAGACTCCTCTGGCTCATTGTTGATGGTCAGTGACCTTCCCCCCCTAAACCTCCTTTTAGTCCTCCTATCGATGCCACCACCAAGTTACCTGTTCTTGTCACTTCTACTAAGCACCAAGTATGGGTCCACTCACAAAACAAATATATGCAGTGGTTGTAAAGGGATACCCTGGGGACACACTTAGTTATTAGGTAAGCTCAGTATCTATGGGCTAAGTATATCTTCTATATCACATTCCCACTCTCTCCTGTATTCCTCCTATCTTGTGTTGTCTTGGTCATGCCTGTTTAACTAGATAAGGATATGTAGTATTATTGGTTAGTGTTCATGTGACTGTGCACAGACCACCTGTTGTAGTATATAACAATGTTAGTCCAGGGTTGTAAAGACTTAAGGCTCAACCAAGGTAGTTATTCAGAAAGAACTTAGTAGAGCTCTCCATTGGATTTCACTAGGTACTTATACAAATATTGGTTGGTCTGTGCACCTGTCTCCCATCATCACATGACCCTTACTAAGAACTATCTATATCTTACATAATCATTCCCACACTATTTATATCTTTCCCACATTGTATTCTTGGATGTTTTCCATTAGGTTGATGTATGTGCAAGAAATAGTCTCCTTCTTGGGAGTCATCTCATAACATAGCCCCTTCTTTAAGTTTTCTCATCCTGAGAAATTTTTCCATTGTCTTCAGTTTTCCTTCCATCTTCTCTCCTTTTGTCTCTTATATTCCTTATTCAACCACCCCTATAGTACCTTAGCTGTAAACCTCCCTGGTAGTTCCTTTAAGAACTCTTTTTCATTGTCTTCTTCTTTCTGTTACCTTACTTCTTTGGCCTTTTCCCTATACTCCCTCTCAAACTCTTTAACCAGTTCTTTTGTATTCTTTAAGTTTTCTCTACTTTCCCAAGTATCTCCCTCTGCTGTATATCTCTTCCATCATACCAAAAATTTCTCTTTTCCTCTAATCATCCTCTTATTCAGTATTCTTTCTACCTCAAATTCCTCCTCCTCTTCAATGATGACTGGTTTTGGTAGAATCTTTTTTTGCTCTTTTACCTAAGGCTTATACAATCATACTCTACTTACATTAACTACAGGGTGTATTTTAATAGAATTTGGTAATTCTAACTCTATAGCATTGGTTGAGATGATTCCCTTTACTTTGTATAGGCCTACAAACTACTTTGTTAACTTTTCTGATCTTTTCCCTATTATCTGCTATTTTAAGTCCTTTGTACTCAACAGTACTAAGTCTCTAACTTTATACTCCTCCTATCACAAATGGCCACTTACTGATTTGTGAGTTGATGATTTAATAATCAAAAGGCTCAAAAAAGCGAAGTTTAGACAGTAGCAAAAGATGTTGTTAAGTCTGAGGTTTATCCTCAGACATAC
>Ga0153953_1000752_pt1 | contig 11656 bp, 6 predicted proteins | sample TSNJ037MetaG_FD_104718 | JGI IMG/M metagenome (GOLD analysis project Ga0153953, IMG submission 104718) | Attine ant fungus gardens microbial communities from New Jersey, USA - TSNJ037 MetaG | ecosystem: Host-associated > Fungi > Mycelium > Unclassified | place: USA: New Jersey, Wharton State...
CAGTTTGTAATCCTAATATATACTCTAGTAGTACAGAGGGGCCTAACAACAAGTTATTTCTATTATCTCCCTCTATCATAAATGGTCACTTACTGATTTGTGATTGGTTGATTGATAATCAAAGTACTCAAAAAAGCAAAGTTAGACAAGTAGCAAAAGATGTTGTTAAGTCTGAGGTTTATCCTCAGATATACAGTCCTTAAATACATAATTATAGTGGTCTGTACACAAGGACAGCCTACCACATAATCACTACCTATTGTTCTATATATAAGAGTGTTATTGTTCTTGAAATAGAGATAACCTAACTGTCTTAGGGCAGTCCTTTGTTCTATTCAAGGACAGATAATAATCTATAGATAAAGATCAATATCATGTACAAACATTGAGGACCTTTTATCTCTATGGGATCTTATCACCTCAGAATCTATTTATAGCCAAAAGAAGTGCATTGAAGAGAGCTTCACAATGGTCATTGAAGCAAATGATTATGTTAAGTAGTTCTTAAGATATCAGCAATTTAGTGTCTGGTGACTTGGTAATTGCTGACTGATCTGCTGATAACTCAGTGAATACTGATTGCCTTGAGATGTTTTTGGTACCATTTGAAAGGTCTTCTTAAGGGCTTTTGGTGGCCATTTATATTGTTGAAATTAGTCAAGTATTCCCAGAGTTATAGTCTGAATAAAGTTTATAACACACACTCTCTGTTGTTTTAGAGCTCCACTGCTATTTTTAAGTGATTGAGTTTTCTTCTTGCTTTTCCTTTATAAAAATCTATACAAAATATTGCTCAAAAGGATATCTTACTTTGAGAAAAACTTGGGCATTTGCTCAACTAGGAGTTTAATCACTTACTATGTATTTTTGGAGTAGGTTTCTAACTATATGGTTAGTTGAAGTAGAGCCTACATGAGGGCATGGGAGTTCTAGACAGTACTGTTATATCAACAGCAAGCCAGGCTGCTAGACTAGCTTAAGAAGAGTAATGTCATAGTGCAAGATAAACACACATCTTCAAGATCTACAATCAACTGGAGTCTTTTCAAGAGGATACCAAAAATAGTATTCTTCTCTGGTTTTTATTGGATTGATTTATCATTCATTTTCACTTATGAGCTCTCTTTTTTCTGATTTATCTCCCCTATGCCTACTTGTTTGTGTATAACTATGAAGTAGCTTGGAGAACCTGTCTTTGACCTATTATATTTACCTTTGTTATTTCATTTATCCCTATCAGCATAGTAAAGTAAAGTAAAATTGTTTGAAAAGAGTATAAGCTTAATCTAGATTCTTCTTGTATGATATCCCTAAGGTGCTAACCTTTGTACACCATAACAAACTCACTATCAAGATAGTCAGTAAACCACTCCTAGGCCTTACCACACTCAACCAAGCTCTTATCTATACCCCTAACACTAAACCTTACAGGTGTGATACAATCTGAGTAGATGGCTAACTAGGCTTTTCAAGCCTGTTACCTTATAGAAGGTTATCCAAGTTATTGCTATGTCTTATCTCCAAAAAAAGTAGAAATATAGAGAGAAGTTATCTCAACTATTCAACCACTTTACTTAGAACTCATACAAGTACCAAAAGACAACTCTAGAACCCTTGAGATAGTAGTAGATGTCAAGATTGCATGCCCTCTCTCATTAACTCCCTAAGTGTTATATTAAAATTACAAATTAATGAAACTCAATAAAAAATAAATAAAAAAGAAAAGTCCTTCCTTTTCTAGCTTTCCTCACTTTTCTCCTCCACAACTGTACTATGTAGATATGTCCAACATTACCTTCCATCTTGCCATGTCAGTGTAGTGACTTAGCCTGAGATGACTTAATTATACTCCAAGTCCAAGTTAACAAAAAGAACTTAATAGAGTTTCTGTTAGATTCTGTACACTACTTATACAACTACTATATAGTCTGTGTACTACTTTCCCACACTCATTATGTAATGTAACCCTGTGACATCCTGACATATGATACTTTCCCATACTCCTTTCTTGTACAGTAAGTTCAAATAAGAAAAAAAAAAAACAAAAAAAAAGAAATATAAATAATGACTTAGCTATTTTGCCAAGTCATGACAGCCAGCCTGTTACTACTATGTGCTTCTGCTCCACCTCTATACTACCACTTTCTATTAACATCTCCTGACCTTCTAACTGGCTACTTTCTACCCAAATACAATCTAGAAACTAGCTTTAATACATATAAGTATCCTAGCTCATGATGTTATCATATACCATATCTACTTCTTGGTTGAGTTTAGCAGTGATGAGATCATAAGTTATTGATAGACTTTTGATGTGTCACTTTGGTATCATATTTGTCTAAGTTTGTTCTAGATTAAAAGTCTACAGCATTCCAAAGGTATTCCAGAGTTTCTGAGTTCTAGAATATTAACATTGATAGTCTGTCTCTAAGAAACCTAATGCTAGCTCATTAGTCTTACCTCCTGAGGTATGTGCTAGTAAGCAAGTGACAGCTTGATGACTGTCTAGTAGAAGTGCCCATTCTTGGGTCTAGATTATGTTTTGTTAAGCCTTAATACAAGTCTTTCATTTGAGAAGAAATTGACTAAGGGAATAGCAGAGAAATAAAGGTTACTTATTCAAGAACAAAACTAAGAAGGATTATAGGCTAATAGATTTATATACTACTAGTGCTGAACTACAGAGGAACCCAGAGAGCAGGAGAGAATTGACAGACTCTCAAAGCTACTAGTCAAGTCCTAGATTAGTAAGCTAGTAATGATAGTATTACACAATAAGGAAAAGGAGTATATCATGCAAAGTGAAGGAAGAGCATAACATGTCTAGAGTTTGTAGAAGGATTCTAGAGTAGACCCAGTTAGTGAATTCAGAGGTATAAATTGTATTCTATATTACAAATCTGCAGAAATTTTGCTGGTGGCATAACACTGGAAAGCTAGATAAGAGTCCCAGAAGCTAGAGTAATATTCAAGTAAGGATAGATCTACTAGTACAGGCTCCTAGAAATACTACAAGAGACAGTCTATGCACAGTCATATGAGCTACAGTCCAACAATAGTACTTTCTAATTAGGATAAATAGAATAATCAAGATGATATATAGACAAAGAGACAAGAGAGTAGATGAATATATGTTATAAAATAAGATCTACTAGATAATTATAAATCAGACACTTAGCTAAGCTTTATCCTAGGGTGACAACTATTCTCTTATATATATGACCTTTATCAATCATAATCATAACAAGAGTACCTGGTGAACCTAGTATAGTGCCTACTTTAACTTAAACACTGTATATCAAGTAGGTTTCTAATATATTCCACTACTACTACCAAGCAGTCTTTTTTTAACCTATGTAACATCAGAATTGTATAACTTACTTCAGGTACAAAACAAACTTATCTTTAGACTATGGACCACTAGCTCTATATATTTACTCTCTTTAGCACCCAATACTGGAGTCTCTTTGTCTACTCTAGTATAATATGCTACTCTTTTATCCACTGGCTAGATATAAGATAACATACTATAGATGGCCTAGTTGCAATGATATATATTAGGCACTAGCTAACATGCAACTACAAACTATAATATCAAAAAGATATATATAACTAGGGTTGTATGTACAAGTATATAAACTATATAGTACTCAGGCTACCAGTCTGGTACAAAGCATAGGCCCTCAGCTATGGTTCTAAGATACTGCCAGTTCTAATAGCAACTCCATCAAGGGTGAGTGCTATACTTCACCAAACCTAAAAGACATCAGAATTGTATTATACATTTCAACTTAACAGCCAACTTACCTATAGGTCTGGGCTTCAAAACTAGAAACACTATAGAACTAGGGTCTTATCTATACTGGTACACAAACTATACCTTACAGTCACAGTTAGGTACCTGGTGGTGTCTAACAGCTCTACATGGTAGTAATAGTTAAACCAGATTGTGAATAGAAAATAACATGAATACTACTGCTTTGTCACCGGTGTCTCATATCTAACCTACACTATATCAGAACTATGTAGTACAAACAAATTATATACTTACCTATAGACCTCTTCTCATAGTGTTATGCTGCAAACAAATTTTGTATAAAAAATAACATTTGATATACTTTATACCAATGGATTTATAAAAAGAATTTGCTCTAGAACCCATTGTATATATGTTCTTAGACAAGAGTAGGGTCAAAAACTAGTCTAGAGCAATACTTAAGGTAAACAAAGCTTACTACTAAGACTTGAGAGGCAAGAATGGTGAGCTAGCACCAGGTTAAAGAAACATTTTAGATAGAATAGTGATTTATAACCATTTGTAAGTAACTACAGTTCAATATGGCAGCAGAGTCTCTAGTTTATTTTGGAAGACCAGAAAAGACAGACTTAAAACTAGGAATAGTACTTACAAATAAGTATTGATCTCATCAGTATCACTCTATTTTCAGAGAGGATATATAGGTCGCTACTTAGAAGAGCATAGTGTATCAATTAAATATTACTAGATATCTAATAAAGGATTGGATAGCTGACTAAGTCTAGAAAGAGATAAAATGGATAAACTAGAAAGAAGAGAGAAGATTCTGGAAGGAATGCATCTTGAGTATATATTATCTATGATAGGAAGTATAAGAGGACTCTACCAACATCATTTCTAAAACATCAAACTCATAGCCTAGAGCAACTCTACACTTAATTAAATATTACATAGTAATATTTAATTTCTCTTAGCTTGACTCAGAAACCCTTGACCCTGACTAGCAGGACTATAGACTCAGAAATGTCTCAGTAGTAGAAGTATATATATTATAGAAGTACACTCTAAAAGCCTTATCTTAATTTCTAAGAATTCTCCTGGAAATGAGTTGTAATATACTTAGAACTTGTAATATTACTAAGGATTCTCCTGGAGTCCACTCTACTCTGGTCACCCTTATAGCAGATTAGGATCTCCTAAACAGAACCTTGGAAGAATGCAGTAGACAATCTCCCTCTGGATGCTTTTCTCTACTCTTGGCCAACTCTCCAGAATACTCTACTCTATACAAATATTGTATGCAGATATCTCCCAGACTGTTACTGACACTCTGACCTATCTATAGTACTATCTATATGAAGTAACTGAGCAATAGAACAACTTAGAAACAAATATCAATAACATTCTTGCTACCCTGACCACCCAACTATAGTAACTTACATATTTTTCCAGTTAATGCAGAAGCAAATACAATCAACTCTCTGGAAGGGTCATTCTACTACCAAAGAAGTCAAATAGTGAATGACTATCTAAATGGCTTCTAGGTCTTAGTCTCTGATACCGGATATACAGACCTCTGGACCTTAGTAGTAAAATTCAGATGTAGACTTAGAACAAATATCTAGAGCCAGATTACCATTATATCCTATAGAAGACCTACTAACACAGATCTAGAGACTTGGTATCATATAACTCAAAGGATTGACTAAGCCTGTCTAGCCAATGAGACCTTTCAGTCTTTGTAATACTCTATACTACTCCTCTCTTCTAGAGCTTTTATCCCCTGTCCAGCTCCACTTACCATAGTTTGCACCCCTTTAACTCTCTCTGTGCCCACTCTCTTCAAACCTCCACCTCCACTCTAATCCCTCAGAGTTCCTGTAGACATCAATATGGCTCAAAAGACTAGGCCCCTCCTTCCACATAGCTACTACCATCATGAAGAGACCAGCTACCTTGTAAAGGACTACCTGCATTGCTTTAACATACAATGGCTTACAGTAGAATAGAAAGAAGAGTTGATTGAAAATTTGATGGCTTTCAAGGACATAGTTGTCACAGAGGAATTGGAGCCTCTGGTTGAAGAGAATTTTGTATAGAGCAGCTAGCAAAACATGCACTCCAGTCACTTTCAATAAATAAGTTATAGAAATATGATAAACTTGTAATACTCAGTTTTTATATATAAATAACTGTATTTCAGAAAATACCTTATGACACTCAAGTCTTTGTGTGTAAATAACTGAGGTGTTAGTATATGTTCTAGCTACTTATATATGTTCTCTGAAAATAATAGCAACAATAGATAATATAAGGTTTTGAGAACATAGCCTGTAAATACAATAGTTTCCAACTTATAAACAATTGCTGCTTTGTATTGTGACCATCTGTGGTTACAATTATATCATCTCAGACTTGCAAATATTTGTCTGCTCAATATAAGTTTACTGTACTTGAAATAGAAAATGTTAATATAGACAATAATAAACCCAAATATACATACCTTCCCTTTAGTTCAGACATTTCTCCTTTTATCCAGAGACCAAAGTAAAAAAAATAATTGCCCAAAGAGCTCTTTGCCAATATTCTTAATATATGTAGAATACCTCTAGTTCTTACAGTAAAACTGTTATAAGAGCCCCAAAAGGAGAAAAGTTTCCCAAGTATTCAAACACTTAATCCAAAACCTCAAAACATACAATAGGGTTGAAGATATAAATAGTGTGGGAACTAGGGTCATGTAATCACAAAACATTCTAGAAGGACATGACTAAAAGTACAGCTACTATAAAAGTAGTATAAGTAGAAGTCCAATTCAATAAAAAACTCTATCGAGTTCTTCTTGAACATCCATCTAGGGTAATCACTAAGGGCATTCACTGCCTATTGATAACATAAGAACTCAATATCCATCGTTGACCTTGTACCTCGCAGTCTCAATATCTGTATTTTTACTTACTCTCTTATTATCCTTGCTAACGAGCACAGCACTCAAAAGCATCTTGGATAGCGGGCCCTAGCTGTAAAGAGAACTTTAGAGGAGAAGAGGAAAATAGAACAGCTGAGAACAATTAAGCAAGAAGGAAGGACCTGTAATGAGTATGCACAGGAATTCAAAAAGGTCGCCAGGAAGAGTGGCTATGAGAGAAGACCCCTCATTAAAGAATTCAAGAGAGGGTTGAATGGAAGTATTAGAAGAAAGCTGGCAGAAGCAGAAAAACTGCTGACCACTATTAGAGAGTGGCAAGAAAGAGCGGTGAGGCTGGATAGAAATCAGAGACAAAGCAGAATGGAAGAGAGGATGTTGGGGAGGAATGCGGCGTGCCCAGGGGGAAATATGCAGCTTAGAGGGGGAGGATCATATAGGGAAAAAGGGGAGCAAATAACATAGAGAATAGGAGAAGGGTATAGAGGAGAAAATACACTCAATAGAGAGGGAACTCAAATGGGTCCAAGAAGAGACCCAAATACAATAGATATAGACAGAGGAAGAGGAGGAGATAGGACATGCTATGTGTGTGGGAAGTGGGGCCATATGGCCAAAAATTGTTGGGAAAGCTCCAATAATCTGTACAGTATATTGCGCCTAGAAAAGCTGGGAAATAAATTCAGTTGCATCAATACAACTGAGAGAGTAAGAGATGTACAGCATACTCTACGGCCGCTAAGAAAAGTCTAGATAAGGGTGGGGCTAAAGAAGCTAGAAAACTATGAAGGGGTAGCAGTAAGGGTACTGCTAGATAACAGGGCAATAGGCCTATTTATAGATATGACCTTTGCCCAAGAAAAGAGGTTTAAAATGGAGAAGCTAAAGAAACCTTTGTTAGTTAGAAATGTAGATGGAATGGTAAATGCAGGGGGAGCCATAATATACCAGGTAGAGTGCAACATGTTTTTCAGAGGACATGTAAAAAGGGCAAGGATGAATGTATGTAATTTAGGAAAAACAGAGGTAATACTAGGAATGCTATAGCTAGCAGCCCATAACCTAGAAATAGATTGGGAAAAAGGGGAGGTAAAAATAACATGTTGCCCACCTATATGTGAAAGGAAAAAGCAAGAAGAGAAGGAGAAGGAAGTAAAGAAGGTAGAAAAGGACAAAGATGAAAAAACATTGAAAAAATTAGTACCCAAAAGGTTTTGGAAGTGGAAAAGAGTGTTCAGAAAAAAGGAGTCAGAGAGAATACCAGTGCAAAAGACCTGGGACCATGCTATAGAATTGAAAGAGGTTTGTACCAAAAAAGGGAAAGATATACTCCTTGTTGAAGAAGAAAAGGGAGAAAGTACAGGCATTTGTAGGGGATCAGTTGAGGAAAGAATATATTTGACTTTTCAAGTTACCCCAAATATCACCAGTACACTTTGTGGCAAAAAAGGATAGCACACAAAGAATGGTACAGGACTATTGACACATAAACCAGTAGACGATAAAGAATGGGTATTCCTTATCCCTCATCGCAGATATACTGGATGGAGTAAGAAAGAGGAAGGTGTTCGCAAAGCTAGATCTGAGATAGGGATACAATAATGTTAGAATCAAGGAAGAGAACGAATAGAAGACAGTATTCACAACGTATATTGGAGCTTATCAACCTACAGTCATATATTTTGGGTTAACGAACTCCTTTGCTACTTTCCAAACAATAATGAACAGCCTATTCAGAGACCTCATAAACTAAGGAGATATGGTAACATTTATTGATGACATCTTAGTAGCCATGGATACGGAAGAGGGACACAATGAGCTGGTAAAGAAGGTACTAAAGGGACTAGAGGAAAATGACCTGTTTGTAAAGCTGGAGAAGTGCAAATGGAAAGTGAGAGAAGTGGAATTCCTGGGAGTAGTGATTAGTCCCAAGGGAGTAGTGATGCAAAGAGAGAAGGTAAAAGGAGTCCTGAACTGGCTGGCATCTAGAAATATCAAAGAAGTACAAAAATTTCTAGGCCTTGCCAATTACTACAGGAGGTTCATAAAAGACTTCACCAAAATAGCAGTACCACTACATATGCTGGTCAGGAAGGAGTAGAAATAAAAGTGGGAAAAGGAGCAGGAGCAGGCGTTTGAGAAACTCAAGGCAATATTTACCATAGAACCTATCTTGGCTATCCCAGATATTGATAAAGAGATAAGAGTGGAAGCAGATGTCTCAGACTATACAATAAAGAGAGTGTTGTCAACAAAGTATGAGAATAGCAAGTAGAGACTAGTGGTCTTCATCTCTAAATCACTGAACATAATAAAACGAAATTACGAAATTCATGACAAGGAGATGCTGGCAGTTATAAGATGTCTAGAAGCATAGAGGCACTACTTGGAGGGAGCAAAACTCAAATTTGAAATCTAGACAGACTATAAGAACTTCTAGTATTTTATAACAAGCCAAAAATTAAACCAAAGACAAGCAAGATGGGCTCTATATTTATTATGATTTAATATACAATTGCACCATGACACTCTAGTAGGAGGACATAGAGAGAGATGGAAGACGACAGAGTTAGTGGCTAGAAATCACTGGTGGCCAGGAGTAATGAAAGAGGTAAGAAGATATGTGGATAAATGTGATGCTTGTCAAAGATACAAAAATTGAAGTGAAGCACTAGCAGAAAAGCTAATATCTAATACAATCCCAGAAAAACCATGGAGCCATATCTCGGCAGACTTTATCACCAAACTACCATTAGCCTAGAGGTATGATGCTATCTTAGTAGTATGTAACTGTTTTAGTAAAATGGTGTACTTCATAGCAACAACAGAGAAAACATCAGCAGAAGGACTTGCAAAGCTGTTTTGAGATTATGTATGGAAGTTACATAGACTTCCAGAAAGCATCATATCAGATAAAGAAGTATAGTTTGTGGCAGGAATAATGAAGGAGTTAAATAACTTGTTGGAAATCCAGATGAAACTCTCAACAGCCTATTATCCTCAAACAGATGGGCAGACAGAAAGGATAAACCAGGAGTTAGAGCAATATCTAAGGGTCTTTATCGACTACAGACAAGAGCAGTGGCTGGATTGGTTAGAAACAGTGGAATTTACAATAACAAAATCCACATGGCAACAAAAATATCACTATTCAAAGCAAACTACAGTCAAGATCCAAGTATAGGATTTGAGGGAAGAAGAAGGGGGAAATACAAAGCAGCAGGAGAATTTGCAGAAAGGATGAAGAGAATCCAGAAGGAAGCAAAAGCAGTACTAGGAAAAGCACAGGAAGAGATAAAGAAGTTTGCAAACAGAAAGAGAAGAAAGGAAGAGGAATACAGAGTAGAAGACCTAGTACTACTAAGTACAAAGGACTTGAAATGGCAGATGAAAGGAAAAAGATTAGAGAAATTGACAGAGCATTTTGTGGGCCCCTACAAAATCAAGGGAATTATCTCTAGCAATGTGATAGAATTAAAACTACCTAAGTCTATTAAAATACACCCTGTAGTTAATGTAAGTAGAGTACAACTCTATAAACTGCAGGTAGAAGGACAGAAGAAGATACTACCAAAACTAGTCATTATTGAAAGAGAGGAGGAATTTGAGGTGGAAAAAATCTTAAACAAAAAGATGGTTAGGGAGAAAAAGAAGTTTCTAGTAAGGTGGAAGGGATATATAACAGAAGAAGATACTTTGGAAAATAGAAAAAACTTGGAGAATGCAAAGGAATTGGTAGAAGAGTTTGAGAGAGAGTACAAAAAAGAAGTTGGGGAACTAAGGTAATAGAAGCTGGAAGAAGAAGAGAGGGAATTTAGTTGGAAATTACCAAGGAAGTTCACGGAAAAATTGATATATGGATGGAGAAAAAGGAGGTATAAAAGAGAAAGAGAAAAGAGGTGGGATGAGAACTGAAATTGATGGAAAAATTCCTCAGAACAAGGAAACTTGAAGAGGGGGTCATGTTATGAGAGCCCCAAAAGAAGAAAAGTTTTTCAAGCATTCAAACACTTAATCCAAAACCTCAAGATGTACAATAGGGTTGAAGATATAAATAGTGTAGGAACTAGGGTCATGTGACAAGGTCAGATGATCACAGAACATTCTGGAAGGACATGACTAAGAGTACAGCTACTGTAAAAGTAGTATAAGTAGAAGTCCAATCCAATGAAGAACTCCATCAAGTTCTTCTTGAATATCTATCTAAGGTGATCACTAAGGGCATTCACTGCCTATTGATAACAAGAACTTAGTACTACTAACACCAGCAAGCTCCACTTCATTAGCACACTTCTGGACTGCAGAGCTACTAGAAACTTTATTGATTGTGACTTTGTATGCTCTAAAGGGATCAATACCTAGACTATTTTCTGTCCCATACTAGTCTTTAACATTGACAGCACTTCCAACAAAGCTAGCTAGATATTGGAAGTAGTAGACATAGTCCTCTGCTATTGAATGTACTCAAAATAGATGCTCTTTGCTATCTTCAGTCTAGAGAAACAGAAACTAATCCTTAGCTATATCTAGCTTAAGGACTATAATCCCAAAGTTAACTGGGAGAAAGAGAAAGTCTGCATGACATACTGCCCATCCCAATATGAAGAGTATTGTACCCTTCAGAGAGAACAGACCTTAAGGAAGAGACAAGAGGTCTGAGCTATATAGCACTGTTAGACCAGACCCCTCTTTCTTCTAGACAAAGAGAAGAAAGAACTTGAAGTCCTATATAGAACTAATAGACAAGACTAGGAGCCTAGAGATTAACTGTTTATTACTAGGCTACTCCCTGAGCCCTTCAAAGAAATAATACAAGCCTCTACTATTACCTCTCAATGGTTAGCAGAAGGAGCAAGATGAAGTGTAGAGATACAGGCAACTTCTACTTCTCTACCTCTTTATGCTAGAGGTTTTGAATCTATGTTTTCCAAGGACAATTTTGATGTCTTACTGGAGCATTGCTATTGGGATCA
>Ga0153953_1000753_pt1 | contig 11654 bp, 11 predicted proteins | sample TSNJ037MetaG_FD_104718 | JGI IMG/M metagenome (GOLD analysis project Ga0153953, IMG submission 104718) | Attine ant fungus gardens microbial communities from New Jersey, USA - TSNJ037 MetaG | ecosystem: Host-associated > Fungi > Mycelium > Unclassified | place: USA: New Jersey, Wharton State...
ATAGCTTCCCTGTTGCCGTTGGCAGCGGCAAAGTGAAGAGGAGTTGAACCAGTTGTCCCAATGATGGGTACAGAAGAGTCTCGGCTGGAGATACGCTTTGGAAGTCTAGTCGGTGTTGAGTGGGGCAAATATGACGTGAAGAAGCAGAATGAGAAAATGGGGCGATGAAGAAGAGTAATAGAACCAGATGCTTACCTTGGTGCATTAACATCTGCGCCATAATCAATGAGAAGCTTGACGACGTGGACATTGCCACCGGCACAGGCAGCATGGAGAGGGAGGATGCCGTCGATGACAGAGTTCACAGGCTGTCCGCGAGACAAAGCATAGTCGACGAGACCCACATTTCCAGTAGATGCTGCTGAATGAAGGCCAAGGCTTGGAACTGAATCATGGTGGTTCAGGCTGGGATCTGCTTAGATGATTTAACTACTTACACTCAGTAGTCACGTTGTATTTGGCCTCTGTACGGAGATGGTTCGTCCGCAGAGGGACGGGCATAATGTGTGGTCCAGGATGGGTGAGAGTTGGAGGAAGACAAGGGATAAGTAATGATTTGGAAGATAACCTCACAGACTATTATGTGCTTCCGTCACACATCACTCCCGTGACGGTCCATCCAGATCCGGCAGTGATTTATCTCCGCGCCTCTTGACAATAGCAGTGTATCGGTGTTCTCTTATCCCCCAATCCTCCATATATTCGGGCTCTCTCGTCACTCTGGACCACCCAGCACCCGGTTCTTACCCTCCCACCACTGGTCACCAACCTACTCTGATCCACAGATACTCAGTACTCCCTATTTAAGCCTCTTATCAATTGTTCAAGGCACATGAACGTGATTCGTCTTTCTATTCTCGATATTCTAGCTTGAAAATCCAGTAGTTAGGCTACAACGGATTGTGCACTTCTGGTTTGACTCCACAAGCTTATAGTTGTCGGTAAAGTAAAACTCGGAACAGAAGGTGTTTCCTCCCAACCATCAGAAGACAAAACAGTTGAGAATGATCCAAAAGCGGGAATACTCTTGAGCATATTCCATCGCTCCTCCATTTTTGACCTGGGGAGATGTGATCAATCAATAAACGTCATTCTGTACGTAATCTACGTTACAATCGGTCACTGAAATTCACAATGTTAATGGAGCTCTGAATGATGTAACCAAGATGAGGTCACTTGAATACTTCAACAACAGACCGTTTTGTTTAACATGAATCCTCATGACATCATTCAGACGCCTAGATGGGGGCCACAATAGCTATGATGGTCCACAAATCAATTTTTTTTTGTATCGTTTCCCCCTATTGAGCTAGAGGCGGAAATTTGATGTTAACCAAGTGTGACCACAATCAAATCACATACAGTCCACCGGCGCACCTGGGATCCAATTGATACCATAGAGTAGTCCTCAATATAAGGCTTCTATTGGACTACGGATTTAGAATCGGAACTAGATCTGTAGGTTTAGCTACTCGAATGCAGGCCGGGATACAACTATCAGCTGGTATCAATCCCTCGCCGTGGATCAGATACCAGCTCTGGCATGACTGGCACTACTGCGGTTAATCCACTCCAATTTCAGGAAAGGATATCCCCACTCTGTAGCTACAGTGTGGCGGGACAGGAAGGAAACAACGCTTCTTCCTTTAATGTGTGTTTTTGACTTAATTTCCCTGAATATGGACAGGTTCCAAGACTGCCAAAATTCTTTGCACTAGCCATTAATGATACATGGATAATTAGTCAAATCTGTAACAATCTAATAATTATGACAAACAATTTGATATTCGGTTTTGTGTTTAAGCTACAGTGAGACTTGGTGAAGAACCTCAACAATGACTATAGGAGTACTGGTAGAATTATCTCCTCCTGAAAGGCTGTATATACTGACATATTTCAGGCATCACAATTGACCAGCTATTTTTCTTCCAGCCCAGATGTATCCATGTTATGTAGCAGCAACTGAGGGGAGCACATCATACCAAATTAGGAAGCTGATGCCACAGTTGCTTGTGATCATTTTAATCATGGAAATTTATACCACAGCCAAACAGTGAGTCATTGGTTTCTATGACCATGCACCATCTCTTGATACATTTCTCCTCCCATCAAGTTTCGGCGATCGGAGCAGAGCCATCGAACAGAGGTGGTACGGTTATTGAGATCACAGAAGGGAGGCGATGCTTGAGGAAGAAGTAAAACCTGGGCACAACAGCGAGTACTCGTCATTTTATGGTAAGTTGGTTGTTATTTTTTTTCTGAAGATGAGAGTCAAATTTTTGACTGTTGAAGATATGCTCATTCCGAGGAGTAAAACCCTTAAGCACAGGAATCAAATATGCCACCCGTCAAATGAAACCGACATGATTGAGACAAAGGCATAATGTGACTTCAGTCACGAGAGCGCTACAACTCCTCGTACTGGGCCTGGATCAAACTGTGCAGATAGTACGGACCATATGACCCCAAGCGCAAGTAGCAATCTGGAAAAAAGTGCCAGAAGAAGGTGTGTATTTGTTAGCATAACGAAAGATGCCTATTCACCCACGGTGGAAAACCCATATATCAGAACACGAAAAGAAGAGAAAACGTATCACTTCATATCATGATCGGCTGTTGCTGCACCCCTGACGAGACTATTTACCCAGGTTGGATGCTTGTAGGTCATTTCTCAAGTAACAAACATGGGATCACAAGAAAAAAAACAGAACACAGGAATTCCAGACTCACTTCTAAATGTAATCCAGTGCCTCGGACGGATTACAAAACAATGAAAAATGACAGACCTTGGGACCATGATCCCGACACGGGACAAAGTGACTCCCTGTTCGAGAGCACAAATACTACTGAAGCTAATGGATTTATTTGAACATTGATGTTTGACAATTTGAATTAGGCAGCCAAGAGATAAGATAAGGAAACAGCGGCGAAGCTTCCAGGGTCTTAGATTCACCATCTACTTTCATCCAAGCACATATGCTATCGAAAATCGGGTGTAGGAAAAATTACAAAGGTATGCTTGGAGTCAAGGAATGCTTGGAGAGCAGAATGTATTAGACTGATATGAGAGACTGTGTTGGTCCACTTCACCACACTGCTTCAATTTCTGAAGAAGGAGATAAGTGATCAGTCAAATTAGAAAATTTAATCATCAAAAAAACATTGAAATAACGGAAAACCTCTACTACTTTAAGTTACTCCAATCCCAATGGAAGCCTTGGACAACATGCCTTTGGAATTTCATTGCAATAAGCTACTGGAACCCCTTTCTTCACTATCTTTGGTAGAGAACCACCACCATACCTACCAGAGGTGGAGGAAATTCTGGAGATGGAAGAAGAAAAAGTCAAGGAGGAAATGTGGCAACAAGAACCAATGACAACAAACAGTAGAGGACCCAAGTGTAGCCGATGGCAACCTTAGAAACTACCAAAAGTGCAGAGACTGCTCACTCTACATGATTTTACCAGATGACCACTCAGCAATCATGTTCATGGTCCACAATGGGGGAAATGAGCGCTTTTTGTAGTAGAATACTCCTAGATGAAAGTGTGCACCATTTGATTAACACCTGTCGTCTCTCAGCATCTACTGTAGATAAACTCGTCCCTGTATGATGCCCACATCCGATTCGGTCTGCATCATGTCCGAGGCTGATGGCGAATTCGCCTATCCATCATGAGATGTATCGTACATCAATAAACGGCCTCGGGGAATGAGTATCATACATCGAGGAGCCGCTTTCCTCCTTGCCATACCGCAAAGCTAACTGCAGTCATAGGAATAACCTTGATATAGCCAATGCTCAATCCGACGTAAAAACCTCGCCATCCTCGTGCTTGCCAGATAGCTTTGACCGTCTCACCCCAACGTAACCATCTATCAGGCCTCGTGATACCACCCACCTGCATCCGACGACGTACTATTTCGAATGGATACGAGGCTGTCTGTGCCACGGCTCCTGACAAGGCGCCGAATGCCAAATCCGCCAGTGGTGTAGACGGCTCGTGATCTGTCCTCGAAGGAGGCAAGAATCGCGATCGAAGGTAACCCCAACAAAGGAAAGACACGCCAGCGTACGGAATCATTCCAACGATGGTTACAGTAAACCCGCGGTAAAACTTGAGGAGGGGATTTCTGTTGAAGTAGTGGGCCATATCCACCGTTTCGGTTGCACGAGTCGGGTTGATGGGTCCTTCATGATATATCTGCAGAAAAGCACGAGTGAAAGATGGGCGAGGCGCGTGTTGGGCGTAATGAGCTGCTCTTGTGTGGAATGCCATTCGCACGCGGATGATTTCTAGAGGGTATGTGAAGAAAACGGACATAATCCCTGCATGCAAATGCGTTAGGAGCAGTTGCCCACTGGAGAGAGGTACATACCAGAGATGGACCCAGCAAGGAACCTGCGTACATTCGTCTCGCTGGCCCTCGTCGGCATCAGAATCTGCTCCAAATTGTTGAGTATTCTTCATACTGTGACTGGAGACATACATGATGGACTTGGTCGTACGTCATGAATTTAATCGCTGCATATGGGAAAATACGAATGAGTGTGGCAGAATGGCCTTGAAAAAGTCCTCGAAGGCCTGATTGTCGATAGATGTCGTGACCTGCGCGGAATGTACCGACGAATGTTCCTGGGCAGGCAGTTGAAAAAACTGGTTACAAGATCCAAACAGGTTTCACGAACCGGCATACTTCTGAAAGTCTGGATTTGATGCCTGGAAGAGTATTTTCACTCTGTCAAGCGGTGCAACGACCGATTTTGCCTGAAACCGGAATGATAATCTGAGTGATGCTGAGGGAAACCACGACGTACGACACAACCAGCAATTCCACCAGCGAGTCCCGAGCGTACAATGTAATTGAAGCTTTGCTTATCCCGATGCAAGCTGGAGGCATTTGAACTCATTCGAAGGGGGCAGGCTGTACGAGAGCATGCAAAGAGGCAAGGTCCGTTCGGACCATGTTTGATCCGTTGCGGCAAACGCCGGACCAGCGATATCCTCACGCGACATCACCTCGACGCGCCTTGGACCATGACTTCCAAGGCCAAGTCGGACACAAAAATCCTCAAAGGCCAGGAGGCCGAGGACAAGGTTTTGGAATACATGAAACTTGTAAATCACAGCTCATGCTCTGGAGCCTGCTAATGCCCATATCTAGATGAACCGCCCATTTGGAGCGGTCGATGTAGCTGCCAACCTCAAGGGTGCCGTGCCAAAGGCGACCACTCAGAAAATCCTCCTGGCTCTCGCTGAAAAAGGCGAGCTGACCCAGAAGACTTATGGTACCCTCAGCAGGGTGCATGTATGCTTTGCCGCGCTTGACATGATTTTGCAGGGAAGACAACATTCTTCGTGATCAATCAGTTCAAGATGGACTGTCTTCCTGCAGAGGAGATTGCCGTGCTGGATGCTGAACTAAAGAGTGTGCAAGACGAGAGTCAGGCGCTGGCGATCGAGCTGAGAAACGCATCGGCTGGCAAGCCTATATGGCTGCTATCTTCCTGCACTCGAGACTGACATTGTGCCGTATAGAACTGGCCAAAGTGAAGTCGAGCCCTACTGATGCCGAGGTTGATGATCGGCTTGCTGAGACAAACATCCTGGTATTTGCAGATGTGCGATAGACACGACCCTCTCACCCACGTTGACACAGATCAAACAAGCGAGAGAACGCCTGGAGCCCCTGCGTCAAGGAGCCCCACCCATTTCGAGTGAGGAGCTGGCGCAGGTGGACCAAGAGTGGACTCGCTGGCGAGGAGAATGGGTGTGGCGACGAAAGGTGTTTACAGAGTAGGACTGCCAGTCTGGTGGCAGAAAGCGCGCAGTCAAAGCTCACGAGGTTAAACTGTTGCAGGTTTTGGCAGCTAGCAACGGACGTGCTTGCACCTCAGGACGCTCAGGAGCTGGGAGAAGACCTTGGGCTGGAGTGGGATAGTGGTGAACACGGGCTTGTTGAGAAAGGACGCCTGTGTGTAGAAAAGAAGAATCTGAAGAGGAAGCGGTGTTAGTAGTCAATCCTAGTCTACTTGTCAAATGACATCAGCGACCAGACAAAACACAGACAAACCAACTCTCTCCATCCTCTCCCTCCTCCATGTCCTTCCAGAACCCAGTTTGTGTCCTCGCCATCCTCTCCATTCTCCTGCTCACCAGAGCCCACAGATTCGACGGAAGCTCGTCATCGTTGGCGACGGCATGTACCCACCCTCACTCCTCCGTCCCCTTCTCATCTCCGCACACAGGTGCCTGTGGAAAGACTTCGCTTCTCTGCTCATTCGCGCTGGGAAGGTTTCCAAAGGAATATGTCAGTCCAGTTTTCCAGCTTAGTAGCCGTTCTCATTTCTTTGTTGCCAGGAACCAAGTAAGCACTGCCCTCCATCCCATTCAGCTGTCCTCCAACCATGATCAGCTGTCTTCGACAATTATGTAGCAGAGATTAAACTTGACGAAAAGCCCGTCCAGCTCGCACTATGGGATACTGCGTGTGTTGTCACTTTCCCCCGTGGAACCAGCTTACCTAGTCTTTTTCCTTGTTCGGCTCACATCTAGTGGTCAGGAGGAGTACGAAGTGCGTTTGCTCCAACATCTCAACCTACCTCTGATAAGCTCACAAACGTAATTCAGCGACTGCGGCCCATGTCCTACGCCCAGTCCCATGTCATCCTCATTGCTTTTGCACTTGATACCCCTGACTCGCTGGAAAATGTTACGACTAAGGTTTGACATCCACCATCATCTCGACCTTGACCATTCCTGACTTGTCTACATGTAGTGGATTGAAGAAGTTCGTGAGCTTTGCGGTCCGCATATCCCGGTCATCCTTGTTGGCTGCAAAGCAGATCTGCGGCCCAGCAACCAGCATTCAGATACACCGGGCAATCCCTGTCCCTGGGTAACGCGCGAAAGGGGCGAGCGTGTCGCTCAGGCAATCGGGGCACGTGCTTATAAAGAATGCTCAGCACTCAAGATAGAAGGTGTTGACGACGTATTCGAGGCTGCGACAAGAGCCAGCATGCTGGTGCGAGAAGGGGCTCCGAGTCACCCTCAGGCTGCAGAAGCAAGACATCACCGTCGACGCAGCTCAGGCAAGGCTGCATCTGATGAGACCGGCAAAGGATTGAAATGCTGTGTTGTCTGTTGAACAAACAGAATCTAGTGGAGGCGGATACCTGCTTGGTTTGTTCAGGTCTCTTATCGTTTATTATTTTGTCTTCGTGACTGATGTTGACTTGACTTCTATTGGACTTCATCTTTGCTTTGATATCACCCTTTGGACCCGGAAGACTTGTTTTACAATCCCTCGCCATCGCCATGCATTATCCGATGTAAAGAACTCTTCCCATCTACTAGGTTGAGCCATTTCTATTGGTATCGTTCTCATGAATTTGCTTGTCTATTTCCCTGTATTATTGTCTCTCACTAGTGCATCTCATTCTTGTCCTTTTCACATCAGTCACATCTCACCACCATGCCTGTCTATAAGGTATCAATTATTATACGTGTCTCCCATCCACACGCAATTTCTTTGAATGTGCTCAGCGGCTAGGTCTTCACTTGTGTCTGCTCGTTTGCCGATACCCTCACGAGGATTGCTAGGTGTCGAGTGTGACAGCTGTAGGATGAAAGTTCGGTGTTCTCTGTTCACCGACAAGTGAACAAACTATTTTAAAGACTGTCAAATTGCACTGCCTTTGAAAAAATTGCTGGTGATATCATGATTGTAGTCGTGAGGAATGCCCTCTAAAGAACTAATTCTGGCATTGTTTTCTTTGACGGAGATACCTGCCCGAGAAGTAATCTGGAAGTCTCTTTCCAGTAGTGTTGCTGATCCACATCGAACCCTAAAAGCATGAGGAACCTGACATCAAACATATCACCTTTGAGCGGTCTGCATTTGCTCCATTGGTCAACGGGAGAACCTGAAGTCAGATGGGACGTCTAAGAACACGAAACGTGCAAGATTCTTTGTGAAGGGCGTCTGATGTGGGTCAAGTGGGTTCACAGATCAATCAACAGGACCCCGCAGTGACGATTCGTCTCGGGATCCACGAATAGCTCATTGTATGTATGGCGTCCAGAACGAGAATATCGTTTGAAGAACAAAGAAGTATACTTATATTTCTTGGTCGATGTGGCTCAACGACAGCACCAAAAATGCCATACAAACTTAAAATCCAGATGGGCTAAATATACACTTACAAGTACCCTCCCAATTATAGCCTATTCCTTGAGCTCCCAACTAACTCCGCAGCCGCACCCAGTTCCCTTCGCCTGTGGATTGTCCACTATACGGAAGCTACTTCCAATCAATTCTGTCGCGTAATCTATCGTTGATCCGTTGAGAAGTGATAGTGAAACGGCGTCGATAATGAGATTGGAGGGTTTGACAGCTGGGTGAGAAAAGTGACTATATGGGGAGGTCATCAACCATCCTGTCGAATAGGAATTAAGAAAAGAGAAATTGATATGAACGCACTAATCATCTAGCTGCGTCTCTTGTGCAAGCTCCATCTTGTATTGATATCCGTGACATCCACCAGATACTACTGATATGCGTAAAGCGGCGGATGGATTATTTCCCCGTACCACTATTGATCTGAGTTGCTTGGGTCCAAAGGTGGTATTCAGCTTAACAAATTGAGGAGAGTACGCCTCACTTCAGCAGCCCTGTCCGTGATCACAAGCTTGACCTCGTCTGGGGGCAAGAGTTCAACGTCAAGCTCCTCCTGTTGGATGTAATCCGCCGACGGTGTTTGGAGCACCATAATGGGTTGTGAGGGCAGTCGACTCGCAAGTGCAGCATAACATCGTGTGTTGGTTGGAGAAAACCTTGTGTGACGTCGGGTCGAAGTCTGAGAAACAGATCTGAAGGCATTTGTGAGCAGTACACGATGACACAGGAGAGATCTGGGCGGTGGGTAGAAGGGAGAGATGGCTCGGGCGAGGCTCAACGTTGGACGGGACATTTGCAAAAAATAAGAATAAAAAGTTGAACTCTCAAAATCACATTGACTAGTTACGTCATCATCATCCTTTCACACGTGGTTATATGCGTCCACCATGTCGTCTCCCCCATTGCATCCAAAGACGCTTGGCAACTAGAAAATATTCATTTCTCGCACAAAACGGTGCACCTACGCACGAGGACTATGATGTTGCTATCGTTGGAGGCGGCCCCGTGGGCTTGGCTTTAGCAGGTGCACTCAGTACGTCTCCACACAACTAGAAATGTTGCGCAGTTGTAATTGACCATAGATTCCTCAAAAATTGTGCGTGAAAACTTGCGCATCGCTCTTATTGAAACCAGTGATCTGGATCCCATTCGAAATTGGGAACCCGTTCCCGATAAATATCCGAATCGGGCCAGTTCGATCACGAATGTCGCTCATGCTTTTCTGCGAGGTCAGTTTTTTTACTTTCGCCTGGGCGAGGCTCTGACGGAGACGTACAAGATATCGGTGCATGGGACCACGTCCAGAAAGAACGCACATGCCCGATTGAGAACATGCAAGTCTGGGATGGTATTTCGAACGCACGGACCAGCTTTGATGCTATTGAGACGACTGAGGATCAGGTTAAAGGGATGGGACGCATAACGGAGAACCTGAACCTCCAACGAGGAATTTTGCGTCTCCTGGATAACGTTCCAGCTGTCGATCTCATTCACAAAGCTCGGGTGACGTCAATTGATAGGGATTCTCAAAAATACGGAATTTGGCCTATCGTCAACTTGAGCAATGGTCGTCGGCTGAGAGCTAGGTTGTTGGTAAATATACAGGTTTACTCTGAACGCTCAAAATTAATGTCTGGTTTCTCAGGTCGGAGCAGACGGATCCAATTCCCCAGTCAGAAACTACGCTCAAATATCCTCTTTCGGCTGGTCCTATGATGCTCGAGGGCTCGTTGCCACACTTGTCCACCGTCCTCGAGGAGCATTTGAAGGACCCAATACCACAGCGTACCAACGTTTCCTTCCCACAGGTCCGATCGCATTTTTGCCCTTGTCACCGACCATTTCCTCTCTTGTCTGGTCGACTAAGCCTCATATTGCCAGTGCATTACAAGCTGCTGATCCTTCTGTTCTTGCGTGCATGATCAATGCTGCTTTTCGCCTTCCTCATCTATCGCTTGCATATCTCTATGATCAGATATCTGAGGCACAGACGCGAGGTACAGTGTTGACTGGGGAGCAGATTCAGGAAGAGATACTCTGGCGAGAGAACAGTCATGCCGTCGATCCACATTCTGCTTTATCGACTTCTAGTACTTTTTCGCCAATTGGAATACCTCCTACGGACTCTGAACTGTTTCCACCGCTCATTACCTCCATTCAACCCGGAAGTGTGGCTTCTTTTCCCCTCATGTTGAGACATACCGAGTCCTATCTTGGTCAGGGTGCAGGAGCTCGTACAGTCCTAGTTGGCGATGCAGCACATTCAATCCATCCTCTTGCTGGACAGGGACTCAACTTGGGACTTGGAGACGTTGAATGTCTCTCGAGATGCATTGAAACGGCGGTTCTCTTTGGTACTGACATTGGTGAGTTTTTCAGAACACCATTTAGAGATGGGAGAATTTCCTTCATGTAGTAGTGCTCGCACATGCATTTCCACTGACATGGATGATAGGATCGTATATGGCGTTAGAACCGTATTTTCGAGAACGATATATAAAAAATCACACGATGATGACCATGGTGGACCAATCACCCAACATATTCAGTTTTGGATCGGTCATTGAAGTGATCAACGAATTGGAGTTACTCAAGAAGGGTATTGTGGCCACAGCTGGTAGTTGTGGTAGTCTTATCGGAACGCCGATGGGCTGGGGAAAGCTTGCCAATGGTGTTGAAGGCCTCTACGGCGCTGCTCGTGTTGTGCAGACCTTGGGAGGGCATATCAAGAGTATATTTAGTGATGGAGTGCAGAGTCTACCAATGGAAGGACGTCACTGAGAGATAATGTGGAATATATGTCAGCACAGAACGCGTCAGGAGAAGGGGCCAGGTGGCAAAGTCATTCCGTGTTCTACACTGGACGCCTCTGCAACACTTAGGAAGGCGTATTCTTGAAAATCCGTATGAACGAGTGATTTCATGTGTAATTTTCTGACGAGTGAGTCATTGAGAAGCTATCAGCGAACGCAGCGCAGACCTACTCGACCTTGGCAAAAGACACCCCAGTATGTTGCCAGTATGTTGCGCAAAGTGAGCTGAAGGAACGATAGAATGAGACTGGTAGTTTTGATCGTTGTCGATTGATAACAATCGTGCGAGTCCAAATTTTACTAGACCGAAACTCACTCGTGCCTTAAAATCGTTACGGGTTAGTTATCATCTGTCCGACGTGAGTTTCCGTCGGTCTCCTGAATTTTGCTTGAGCACCATGGTTGCTGGCTGGTGTTGAGATTACCATCATAAATTCATGAGTTTAAATATGCAAATGACCGATTTGTGCCTCATGGTCGTCCAGTTCGCATCATTTGCCCGAGCAACATATAAGTTTAATATCGATTCAAGAGGGTCACGATCATACATGACTTGATGCATGACTGATGGAGTCACGACTGATAATGCAGTGTTTGAAAAAGAGAAAATATGAAGAATCAGAGCAAACGATATAAGATGGCGTCAGGATGAGGAAA
>Ga0153953_1000757_pt1 | contig 11626 bp, 9 predicted proteins | sample TSNJ037MetaG_FD_104718 | JGI IMG/M metagenome (GOLD analysis project Ga0153953, IMG submission 104718) | Attine ant fungus gardens microbial communities from New Jersey, USA - TSNJ037 MetaG | ecosystem: Host-associated > Fungi > Mycelium > Unclassified | place: USA: New Jersey, Wharton State...
GTAGTGAGGTCGCAATTGTTTGATAATTTGGTCTCATGGATAACGATACCGTTATCTACTGTTATACTTTTGCAAAAAGGGAAGAACCCCCATCAATTTGTTTGACTCGTACTCGAGATGGTGAAGTATTCTGTTCATTTCTCCAGATGAGAACCAGTTCTGCCTCAGTTGAGTAAAGACTCAATAATACTAGACTGAGGATAGTCCTTTGTGTTTACTGATCTTCGCGCCGGATGTTGCCGAGTTTGGGATCGAGGCTATCGCCCCGACGCTTCACCACTGCCTCAGTAGAAGACACAGAAGGTCTGATAGTTGTCTGTTGTGCCATGTCTCGGGTCCAAGCATTGTCTGCCGAGACTCGATAGGCATTAAGTGTCGGCGACAAAGCCTATATGAGAATGAGATTTGTATGGTGAAATTGGCATTCACACTTCGTCGTTACACTATAGAGGATTTCGGCGCCGATAGAAGATGCGACATTTGTATGCAGAGTGACTATGAGGAGGACTGCTGTGATTGCAGACAGAGAAATTTGACTCCTGAGATATGAGCATCGTTTTCTTCTTTTGGTATTCTGCAAACCTTTCCACTCTCTAGTGACATCACTATGTCACGCATGCGTCTTGCACGTGCTGCAACATTGAGACAAATCATGAGTTCACCTCTCTTGAATCACCCTGAGGACGAGCTATCACTTGCAAGCTGTGCGATACTTGCCATCATAATTCATCATATATAGCTCATGATAGAGGAGAAACTTGTCGGTAAGATAAAGCCTATATTCATCCTCAGCCCATAGTAGATGCCATCAGAAATAAATTCTGGATATGGTATGTAACTTCGATCCGACCATCCATAAAAGCTAGCTGCCCCCCAAATTTGAAATTCATGCTCGGCATCTAGCATTTCCTTAAACTGCCTACGGTAAGTCATCCATTCTTACGATATTAGTGTGACATAAAATGAAGGTACGGCTGCGTATTCCCGTCACCTCATTTGGATTTTGTTGTTCGACTCAAGGCTCTCATCCTACCAACAAATATGTTGATGTGGTTGTCGTCCCTCACCAGTATGGATAAGGGTGTCCTTGCCTTCGGTGGTGTATGGATAGTCCTCTTACTCTTAAGGAGGAGAGGAGGAATACCATATCCGCCTGGTCCATATCCACTACCTTTGGTTGGGAATATGTTTCAAATACCACAAAAGGATGAATGGCCTGTTTATGAGGCCTGGGCCAAGAAGTATGGTGTGTGTTCAGGATAAGCCAATAATTGACTTGCTTATCGTTTTCCAGGTGCTATCACGTATCTTACCATGCTGGGCACGCCTATGATCGTGCTGAATTCGTTGGAGGTTGTTCAGGATTTGATGTATGAGAGATCGGGAATTTATTCTGACCGACCACTCATGGCCATAAAAAAACTGTGAGGCTGTCTTGCATATTTCAAAGGCGCCACCCCAAATATGATATATAGTTGTGGCCTAGACTGGGTGCTCACGTACATTTCTGGCGAAGGGCACCGAATCCGACGAACTGCAGTCCGAAGTTATTTTTCCGGTCCAGCATCAATCAAACATCGACATCATCAAGAGCAAGAAGTCCATGTTCTGATTGCAAACCTTTCGAAGAGTCCTGAAGATCTCGAAAAGCATATCAAACAGTTGGTTGTTCTTTGAACATTTATTCGATGAATTATAATTCCATTCTAGACTTACCCAGAATTCTATTTTATTGGGGACATATGGCTATCGTATATCTGGTGCTGATGATCCCATGGTCCACGAAATGGAGCGATCGTTCGAGCAAGCCGAAAAACTCACTGGACCTATGGCTTTCCTGATTGAAGTTGGTCCTGATTGTGAGTATTGTCCGAGTTGTATTTCAGTCGTTTCGCGGATGACACCGATATTGACAGTGAGGAACTGGCCAACCTTCTTGTCACTTTCAGGCCTGGACAAAATCCTGAATAAAATTAAGAAAGTCTTCAGTGCATGCAGAATTGATCCCTTTATTCGTACGAAACAATACATGGTAGGCGTCTTCGTTGTGCTCTAGTTTTAGCTGCGAGTTGAATTCATCCTGTTTTTTTTTTCAATTCTGCAAGGATGACGGGACAGCAGTTCCGTGTTTTGTCTCCACATCCCTCGATGATATTGCTGCCGACACCTCCCTCTCTCTTGGTGAGGCCAAGCAGAAGGAAGAGCTTGTCATGGACTGTGCATCGGTCATGTATGGTGCTGCTACGGACTCCGTGAGCCTTCGTTGTTTCTTCCGCGCGTGAAATTGATCTCATTCTACTACTAAGACAAGTTCTACCCTACGTACTTTCTTTGCTCTGATGTCACTACACCCATCTGTCATGCAGCGGGCGCAAGAAGATATAGATCGTGTCACCGAAGGAGAGAGATTACCAACGCTTGGTGATTGGGAGAGACTTCCGTACATCAATGCGATCGTCTTAGAAGTTTTGAGGTATAACTGTGTTACCCCACTTGGTAAGCACCTCTCGAATCAAACGAATACTGGGTTCATTGGTGTGGCGTTCGTTACAGGTTTGCCTCACAGTGTAGCCATGGACGATATCTATAATGGGATGCTTATTCCCAAAGGCTCGATGATTTGTGTCAACCTATGGTGTGTTTGTGGATTGTGATGTTGCGCAATGATCGACTATGACATATACCTAGGCTCATCTTTCATGATCCCGAGATCTTTGTCGATCCTTATGCTTTCAGGCCTGCACGGTTCTTAGGTGATGAAGGCACCCGTTGCCGGGATGTACTGAATCTCGTCTGGGGTTTAGGGAGAAGGTATATTGATTGCGAATGGCTGCTAATTATCTTATCTAATGGTCATTGTCTACCGTTAGATCCTGCCCTGGTCGACAATTTGCGGAAGCAGCACTGTTCATAGCTGTTGTTTCGGTCATTGCATGTTTCAATGTGACGCAAAAACGTACACCGACGGGTGAAGTACAAGAACTGAAGTTCTATGATGGATTTATCAGGTGTGCTTCCTTGATTAAATGCTCGTATCTGGATTATCATTGAAGATCATATCAGGAGGCCTCAAACATTCCCCATGTGTATAACACCTCGCTCGAAGAAATGGGAGGAGCTTATTAACATGGAGAGGCTTTCTCATGTCTAAATGTCTGACTCCGGAGGTAACCATATTTTCGTACATGGATGTCTTCATGGAAAAGGAATCAATGGAGCTTTGTGTTGAGTTCAAATATATAGAAAAGGGAGAGGAGAAACTTGTTGCAAACGGCAACGAGTCTCATCTCCACTGTCTCTATCTATCTCTATCTACCTAAGACAGTAGAGCCAAGCATCAAGATATGAGATATAAAACTAATTTTAGTGTGATGCTTGATATTCCGACATTTTGATTCAGAGGATACTATAACATTCATGTGTAAATAATCCGTCATTAAGTGTCAAGACTGGGTAGTGGGAAGATAGTTGTCCACTGAGCTGAAAAGTAACCAAATCTTATGTTGCGTTCCACGAACTCAAAGTCAAGAATGGTAGGTAGTTGGAGCTGTAAGTGGCCTCAGGGATATCTCTGATCATAACATATATATAGCAGTCATGAGCAGGGATTAGGGAACCCGAACTGGTCAATTTAGGTGTGCCATGAGTATCAGCGGCATTCCGGGAATACATGATCATTAGTTTTCGCGTACAACCAAATTTCTAGTGATCAATGTTCAATAAAGATATTCTGGAGGGAACTGCCACAGGCAGAGCCCTAGCATTCCGCACGATGGCGAAAGGTACACGGACCTCACGAGCATGCGATCAGACACTCCTGAGCTTACACATCAGCCGTCACTCAAGGAGTAACTTTTTCTAGAGAAATCCCACGGGAAGCCCGAAAATGAATGTCATGATTACATTCAGTTACCTATCATTCCCCCAGGGTTCCTTGAGGTGGATCAGCTACTCCAGCGAGGCGATGGTCAAAACGAAAGTTTTCTTTTGCATTCATAAACTATGTTCTGCCCATGAAGATAAGAATAAGTCTCGATGAGAGCAGTGGTCATTGAAGTATGAGTTCATGAACACGTTAGAGGAGTATTTTAAACTTCCATAGCGACCTGATCTTTGCGACGGACATTGCCGGGTTTGGAATCGAGGCTATCGGCCTCACACTTCATACTGCCTTCACCACTGTTTCCCAAAACAGTGCGGCTGGGGGCAGTAGGGGACACAGAATGTCTGACGGTCGTCTGTTGTGTGGTGTCTTGGGTCCAAGCATTGCCTGCTGAGACTCGATAGGTAATGAGGGTCGGCGACAGAACCTGCATGAGGATGAGATTTGTACAGTGAAATTGGTATTCACACACCGTCATTACACCATAGAGGGCTTCGACGCCGATAGAAGCTGCAACATTTGTATGCAGAGTAATTATGAGGACGATTCCTGTGATTGCAGACAGAGCAGCAGATTCGACGAACATTGCCGAAGCAGAGGTATAGCGTTTGGGTATTTTCACCTGGTTTATAGTTGTGCGCAAATGGTAGAAAATTCGTCCAACAATAAGAAGGGTAAGAATGACATTCAATGCAACGGATAACGAGAAGTAGATAGTGCTGGTAGGCAAATTGTTGCCGTTATTGAGCAATCCTGCATGTCCGGATAGCTGAATTAGCAGTATCAGGCTGAAGGCTAGGGCATCTTGAAGTCAACTCAGGCCAACAGATAGATGGTTGCTTCTCACCCAATGAAGCCAAGAATAACATGCAAGGAAGAACCAAAAGTTTATACCTCATGTTGTAAATGACCAGAAACCGGTATAACTGTTGAGGAGATCAACTACGGCAACAAGATCCTCAGAAGACAAACATACAAGTATGACATCTTGCAACCAGTTGCAGACACTAAACAATGCAAGAGCCATGTATCCTGGAGTAACATTACTATGCATCATCTGGTAGACCACCGGACCTCCAGGTGTGTCCCGATGGTACACGAATGCCAGGACACAGAATTGGATGTTACATATGATCGCCATTAGTAGAGCAACTTGCTGAAGAGTTAAAACGCCCGTTAACTTCCATAGTCCTTGAGAACTGCCCTTTAAGGCCTGTGGATAGAGATTGCGTATGGTCAGGAAATAGAGAAGGACGGTGATTCCTGAAGGTAGTAAGTTCACAATTACAATTACAGAAGAGTCGAAGGTGGATTGAAGTGCACCATAGAATATGCTCTCAAGGGCAATTCCAACGAACAAGCCAATCTCCTCGTGAACAAAGGGCGATGGCACCAGAGCTGAAGGAGGAGTGGTAGATTGAGACATTCTCGTTGTACCTGGAACAAGACGACTGGATGAATTCTGGTACGCAGTCTAGATATATATATGTGTGCAGAGTTCCAAGATGGTGGGTTTGAATTTCAATTTTCGGGGTCTCCTAGACTTTCCTAGATGTGGCCGGGCCTCTTCCCTAGATGTCTCTAGCCTTTTATAGACGGAACCAAATTATCTCCTGATGGCATTTAACTGCCAGTTGGTTCATGCTGAGGTCTACAACGAAGCCACCAAAACCCGCTGTCCAGTTGAGGAACGAATGCAAACATCTTACGATGCACTGAGTCAAGAAAGCAGCAAAATGCGTCTCAAGGAGTAGGTCACAGACTTCTGCAGCGGAGACACCAGGGGCCGAGACTTTCTTGCTTGCTACAAAGAAGGAAGCCCGAGATGTGCGCGCGTAACATCATGATGCCCCATTCAGGGATTGTTACTACGGGAATTGCATTTCTCCTAGATTTCCTCAGACCATAGAAGAAGGTTTGTACTACACTCCTAGGTTCTCGATTCCTACGGGAAGTCATCCAAGGCTCAACCCCTCGAAAACTCACTTCAAACTCTCCAGGCTTTTTTCCTCAATCAAGTGCTCTAGTGAAGTATAAGGCTCGGACGTCACCACGATAAGGACAACTATATTCACCTATAGTGAAGTATAGGGCTAGGTACACGCGTAAGTAGTTGCTACTATGTACATAATCTAGTTGCACTCACCTCAGACATCACCGCAATAAGGACGTATATACTTAGGAGTGATGTATAAATGAGACGATAACCGTGTACCTGCGCAGCCATGGAGTAAACTCTTCAGATATGGAATGGATAAAGTGCCTAGAATGATGAGACAAAAATACCTCTATCGATGCGGCAATCTGAATTTTCTGTCATTGGTATGCTACAGATGTTGTTAAGAGTAGTTTATATCTCCAGTCAGTCATTTGATATTCTTAATACATTGATGGTGAGTGTTTATTTATTTCAGAAATCCTGAAAGATTCGTATAATACTTGTCTTTGAGTTATTTTTTCACAACAAAAAGGCCAATCATCAACGAAAATCATTAAAGAAACACATCATGCTGTTCGTTCATTCTACCTTCATCTTCACCCAAAACCCTCCTCTCACAGACATGGTCAAAGCATTCTGGAACCGGATCCTGTCCCTGCCCTGTGGACCTTGAATCCCTGACCATTCAGGCTTCGGAATTGTATCAGGTGATAGAGCAGCTTCGTCCAGACTGAAGGATGTGAACTGCTGGATAAGGCGGACAAGGAATAATGATGCCTCGTTGTACGCAAACTATACAAATCAGTTAATGGTGAACCTTTTTGAGGAGGATATGTTAGCTGGTGCTGACCTGTTGACCTAGGCAGATTCGGGGGCCGGCATTGAAGGGACAGAAGATGAATGGATTGTTGATCATGTACTTGTGAACACGTTCATCAAGAAAGCGATCGGGGTCAAACTCAAGGGCTAGAACGAGAATGAGTCTAATTTCTCCGCTAAGTACGCAACCTGGAGACTTACCATCGGGACCCCATAGGTCTGTCCGCCGTTGCATCAAAAATACGGAATAAACAAATCTGGGGTAGGGTCTCTGTGAGTCTCTGAGAATCCAAGGAACAATGCAAATATACGTTGTATTTGCAGGAATGTATACTGGAATGTCGCTGCCTGTTGGAGGTGCAACTATGACTGGTTTGTTCGTAGTCCTATGCAGTTTGATTCTGTTTTATGTGTAAAGACGGGTAGATGTGCGTAAACCATACCGAGAATTGAGAGGTCTAAGCGTCGTAGTTTGTGTCAGATATCGCCATCCAATAGCTGATATCAAAACCTTACACTATGGCATAAAGACGCAGAACCTCTAAAAAGATTGTGAGCTAATTTTTGTCCATAGCCAATGTGAGCGTACCATTCAAGAAAGCTTTCAAATATTTGAGTTCTTTGGTATCTTGAACAGTAGGACTGCGTCCGGAACCGATTTTTTCTGAGATTTCCTGTCTCAAGCGTTGCTCCACTTCAGGGTGCTCAATCAACATGTAACAAGAGAAAGTGAGCAATGATGAGGTCTAGTTTTAAGACATCAAAGACAACTGTCACTTATTTCCATATTCACTCACAGTATCTCGACCAGCGACAAGCAAATTGATCAACTGATGAAGAATCAGGTGAGCTCTTTAGTCAAGGGCATCAAGATCTATACCTCGTCTTTGATAATGGTTTGATCTAAACGTTATGGTATGGCGCTGTATTATAGATCTTGTTCACCTTGGTACTCACCTGAAGTTTTGTCCACCAGATAGTCCAATAGCGTCTCGGGGATATCCCTTGAATCCACAGACTTGTATCTCTTCTTCCTAAAGCATTTATCAAGAGAAGGCTGAACATATTGATCAAGAGTTTTTCGATCAGCTACTGCCATGTCTTTCCAAAATTCAAGTAATGGCCAAGTTGAACCAATCATCGTTCTCTTGGAAACCACTCCTTGGGCTCTCACAAATGCCTTGATAAACACATTGGATGGATGGCTCGTAAATGCGGGACCGTCCTCCAAGGAAGGTGAGTTGGGAGGATAGGGTAACGGGGCATCAAGCGAATGAACATCGTCGTCGAACAAAAACTCTGTCACAGAATCCAGAGTAAATCGAGCAACCAAGTCCTGATTCACTGCCTCAGGATTATTGATCCGAGGGCATAAAAATCCACATACCTGGAAGTCAATTGGGTGTCCTTCAGCAAGACGTGCTTTAGCCTTCTTCAGTGCATGTTGTATATGTTTATCAAAGTTGTTAAAGTCAGTGATACGATCTCTGGTGAAGAAGGGTCGAGTAATAGATCGATGGAACCTGTGAGAAGATTCAATAAATGTAGATCTGAGATAGAGAACATGAATACCTCCACATATCTCCTACGACCGTGTTGAAATGAGAAAATGGTTGAGAAGAGCGATTTCGAACGTACCGTCCGAATTAAAAACACCATTTCCTAGCAGGGACTTGAACTGGGAATGGGACACAGGACCTGCCATATGTAAGGACAATACTTTCGTAGGTAATAGTGCAAACCTTTCTCGAAAGATTCAAAGTTTGACGCAAGAATACTTTTGATGTGAGCTGGCTCAGTCGTGAAGTACTATATAAGAAACATTTTAGACCAGTACATCGAAGTACAAGTGTATGTTGATTTACTATTTGATCTATTCCAATGGTGAGTCTGTATACACCAGACCTATACTTCTCAGATAACTTTCTGAAGGACTCGCCTGAACGAATGACGCATTTGACATGCATGTTATCAATGTTCTCCTAACTGATTTCATGAGCAGAAGAACTCACAAGGATAACCGTCCTCAAGGTCATGTAACAGTTCTTTGACCAGTTCTAGACTATTTTCCTGGACATGAAGAGGAAGAACTGCTCCACTAGCATAGGCAGCCCTCCGGTCCCTTAGTTCCTGTATCCAAGGCTTGGAAAGATAGTGTCCTAGCCTCAAACCAAGGCTCAAAGCTAACGATGCCCAACTTTGCAGATCCGGGTTGAACAAGCGAGAGCTTCCAATCAAAAGAGTTGGATATAGTATAACACAAGGCAGCAGGAAGCTGAGAAGAGACCGAGCAATGAAGTTGATGCCAGGTGGAATGGTTGACATGACAGGGAAGCTCGGATACCCAGTAACTTTGTGAAGCCAGTGACCACTAATGTGTAATTGAGAACCAACCTGTTCCTCGAAGACTTTATACCAACTGCGGAATAGTTCCGACAGCAGCGTCTCAACTGAACCGGAAGAATGGCAAGCTCCTTACACCGCCACAGCCTATCAATGAAGAAGTACAATTTCTCGTACACTGGGGCCAGAAGTGATAGTCATCGTGTTTCGTTACTCCAATATGGCTTAGAGGTTCAAGGAGTTTCGTAGCGGGGCGATCAGAATTGTCCTGAACGCTCCATGTCCTGAGTCATTGGCATTCATGGGAAGTTTCTGAGATATCCAGATTAGTATCTTTCAGCGATTTCGCTATCAGAGGCTAGGGATCGGGTAAAAAATTGATTTAGTCGAGATTTGCAAACCTTTCATCGATGTCGGGGTCCACTAGGCCCACGGGTCCGTGTGATTTGTCAGGACAAGCTAAACTAAAAATGGTAAATGCCATTACATAATTCCAGAACCTCAAACATACACCGCGTAATAAATTGCTGAATATACATATCAGAACCTCGGCCTAGCACCTGCAAAATCAACTGTAATGCCAACTGCAATGTCAAGTGCAGCACTGATTACAATATTTTATATAGTCTAGTTATAATACTATCTGGATCATTACAATTCATACATTGGCTTGGAGCCTTGCACTAGGTTACTTAACCTTGGTCCTTGACTACTTCAGAGTGACTGGGCTCTCGCTTGTACTCATCCTTAGGAGTGAACTTTGAGCCGCTTGGTTTGCAGGCGCTGGGCCAAGGTTCTGATTTTTTTCACTAATTTTATCACGCAGTGTAGACAGTCTGAAGTTTAACTGAATTCTCGGGCTTATGTAATAATTGTTGCCATTTTTAGTTTAACTTGTCCTGACATAATCACACGGACCCGCCTAGTGGATCGCATCAATGTCCACAAATACCTCGTACCCTCCCTCACTGAGAACCTGTATTCATAAATGCGATCCGCAGTAATAGCATCTTAGAAAATGCCCGTAATCATTACAATACAATTTATTGCATTTTCATTGACATGAATCACAGGACTCACCACACTACCCGCTCTGATCGCGGCGGATTTGATCTGAACCTAGTTGCACAACAATTTGATAACCAGATACTTGCATAAGCCACCTCGATACTGGTCTACACATTGTCCATACTTAAGCTTACAGCTCACAAAGTACAGATATTGGCTAAAAACCTGGCACTGCCCCAATTTCTCTCCTGCATTTCTTTCAGCGAGGCAGGGATAGGTATGTTGTAAATGTTCAATGATATTTAAACACACCTGGGTCCAAGTTCTGAAGACTGTGTCCTAGTGAGAGCTCAACTACAGGTTGGGAAATATGATCAACCAGATGGTAGGTTGATTGATTGGATTAAGGCTTTTCCAGTCTGACTAGTGTTGAATCCAGAACGTCAGAGAGCAGTAAATAGTAAGGAGACCATGGACTGTGATCGGACACCGTGTAACAGACCGTTGATTTTAAAATAGTGAGAAGTCCAAAATGGGTCAGGCCATTTGGCATAGTATGTTACAGATCTCTACAAGAATTGCGACCCCACTCATTTTTCCAACAAAAGTGCCTAGAACTTTCTCCTTCCCCACTCAGGACATTTTTCTCGCCCAAATCTCTTCAACCAGTCTCGCGAAGCTTCCCAACCCACTTTTGCAGCTTCGACACCTTCAAGCGGATGTCCCTCCCCTTCGAAAATGAGCATCTCCACTTCCTCCCCTGCTCCCTTGAGAAGATGATAGAAAGTACTTCCTTGAGTAGGTGAAACACGTTGGTCTGCTGCACCTATCAAAAGTAACACAGGAGGAAGCCGTGCGAAATGTTCGGGCCTTTGAGATCGGTCCTTGAGATATTTGAGTAAGGCAGCTGACGGAGAAGCTTCATAAAGCTTGTCATATATAATAGGGGTTAGATCCGGAGTGGCGTCAAAGTTGGGCGTCACAGATGACTTGGACATGGAGGATAAGTCGAAGGCAGGAGAGGAATGGACAGGAAAATCATCTTGAAATCCAAATTCTGCAAAATACCAGTCGGGGATGTCAGTACCTGTAATATTCCCACAGGATATCACAGGGTTGCGGAGCACAGCGGCACTATAGATATCAGGATATCGGCTGATAAGATGCGCCGCAATAAATCCGCCATGGCTCCCACCCATTACGAAGATTTCCCCTTTACCATGTCGGGCCAATGACAAACCATTGACCAAGTGCAAAGTAGAAGCATGGACGTCCTCGATATCAAGTGACCCGCACTGCCCCAAAAGCTTGTATATATTATCCTGACCGTAGCCTGGTGTTCCCGTGTAATTCGGGAGTGATAGAGTATCTGAAAAAGCTAAGCTACTCGCATATTTCAGTTGATAAGGTAGACGTACATCCTTGTAATACCAGAGCAGTTGTGCTTGCCGTAAATGCTGTTGTTGATGCACCATGAGGGCCACCATGTGGTACAGTTATCAGTGGATGGTGGATTGTATGTGATAAGTCGTCTACGACCGAGCGGATGACAATAGTTTCTGTTGGATGATGACCTGGAATTGGGTGGATAGAAGTCCTGATACTTTCTAAGGCCGAGAGGACTGAATAATAGA
>Ga0153953_1000758_pt1 | contig 11619 bp, 7 predicted proteins | sample TSNJ037MetaG_FD_104718 | JGI IMG/M metagenome (GOLD analysis project Ga0153953, IMG submission 104718) | Attine ant fungus gardens microbial communities from New Jersey, USA - TSNJ037 MetaG | ecosystem: Host-associated > Fungi > Mycelium > Unclassified | place: USA: New Jersey, Wharton State...
AATACCCGGCTTTAAAACTCCCGACTGGGCCAAGGGAGCGTTAATGTATCAGATATATGTTGACCGTTTTTATAACGGCAGCAAGGAAAACGACGTTGTGGATAACGAATATGCCTACCTGGGAAAGGCCGCCCGGTTTGTTCCCAATTGGTTTCAGCCTGTGGATAACGATGATGTATGCAATTTTTACGGAGGAGATCTGCAGGGCGTAATGAAAAAGCTCCCGTATTTACAGGAGCTTGGCGTGGAGGTGCTTTATTTCAACCCCATATTCGTATCCCCCAGCAACCATAAATACGATATACAGGATTATGATTACGTTGACCCGCATCTGGCGTCAATACCTTATGACGAAGGAGAGCCTCTTTCCCTGGATAAATTCCATAATAAATTCGCGGAAAAATACATCAGCCGTACAACGGATTTCAGAAATCTGGAAGCCAGCAACCAGCTTTTGGTTCAGCTTATAGAAGAGGCGCACAGTTACGGAATAAAGATCATTCTTGACGGCGTGTTCAACCATTGCGGAGCGTTCAACAAATGGCTGGACAGGGAGGGCTTCTACCGGCGGGCCGGTTATCCGGACGGAGCTTATCAGGCCGAAAACAGCAAATACCATAATTTTTTCAGATGGTATGATGATAACTGGCCCAATAATGATTGCTATGATTGCTGGTGGGGGCATGAAAACCACCCTAAGCTTAATGTCGAGGCTTCTCCTGAGCTTTACCAATATATTTTGGATGTAGGAAAAAAATGGGTTTCTCCGCCATTTAACGCTGACGGCTGGCGGCTGGACGTAGCGGCGGATTTGGGTTACAGCCAAGAGTTTAACCATAAATTCTGGCGCGATTTCAGAATGGCGGTAAAGGAGGCCAATCCTCAGGCTATAATTCTGGCGGAGCACTATGGAGATCCGTCCTCCTGGCTTAAGGGAGACCAATGGGATACGGTTATGAATTACGACGCTTTTATGGAACCTATTACATGGTTTCTGACAGGGATGCAAAAGCACAGTGATGATTTTAAGCATGATATGCTTCGTAACAATTGGGTATTTGAAAGAACCATGCGCTACTTTATGGCCCGTTTCAATTATTCCTCTCTTATGACAGCCATGAATCAGCTTTCCAACCATGACCATTCCCGTTTCCTGACCCGTACCAACATGCGGGTAGGCAGGCTGCATACTGCAGGCCATGATGCCGCTTCCCTGGGAGCAAACAAGGGCATTGTGAAGGAAGCCGTTACCTTTCAGATGACCTGGCCGGGAGCCCCTTCCCTCTACTATGGAGACGAGGCTGGCCTTGCCGGCTGGACCGACCCGGATAACCGCAGAACTTATCCCTGGGGCCGGGAGGATCAGGAGCTTTTGTCCTTTCATAAGCTGATGATAGGCCTGCGTAAAAAATATAAGGCGCTTAAAACCGGCTCGCTGGAATTTCTTTATTCCGAATATGGTTTGCTTTCTTACGGGCGCTGGGACTCTGAAAGCAAAATAGCCGTTGTTTTGAATAACAACGACTATGAAACAAAGGTAAATATACCTGTCTGGCGCATGGAGGCCGGAGAAAGCGGAGCCATGGAAAGCCTTGTCTGCTCAAGCGCCCAGGGCCATGACCAGATCCGCGAGCTTCATTATATCAGGAATGGATATATCACCGTGAGCGTTCCGTCATACGGCAGTTTGGTACTGAAACAAGTGTGAATAAAGGCTGTTTAATTCGCTGTATTGGGATTAGACAGCCTTTTTTGGTATGGCCCATGCTTGTCTGAAATTATATTTTATAATGAAATTTTATTTTGAAATAATATTGACGTATTTAATATTGTATGATATTGTTAGTTTATAGTGATGAAGGGTGTGATAATATGGACAATAATAACAACACTCTCTCGGAATATTCGTCAAATATCAGCATTGAAGAAGAATTAATCAGCTTGGCAACCGAACAGAGCAATCCCCATACATATCATATCGACGAATGCTCCACAGAAGAAATGCTGCTTCTGATTAACCGGGAGGACCAGCAAATACCGTTAGCTGTCGAAAAGGAAATCAGTCGTATTTCGGATGCGGTAGACGCTATCGCGGAGAAACTGGCTAAAGGCGGCCGGCTATTTTATTTCGGGGCCGGAACCAGCGGAAGAATAGGCATCCTTGACGCCAGCGAGTGTCCTCCTACCTACGGAGTTAGCCCTAAGCTGGTGCAGGCTGTTATTGCCGGAGGAGAGAAGGCCGTTTTTCAGGCCGCGGAGGGAGTGGAAGACGACAAGAACGCGGGGAAATCAGATGTGCGGCGGATGAACATCAATAGCTGGGACGCTGTGGTTGGTATTGCCGCCAGCGGCCGCACCCCTTATGTTTTGGGGGCCATTGAGGAGGCGAATCAGCGGGGGGCCATTACAATTGGTCTTTGTAACACTAAAGATTCCCCTTTATCCGCCATAACAAGCTTTATCATCGAGGTTGTCGTCGGACCCGAGGTTATCACAGGCTCCACTAGAATGAAGTCCGGAACAGCGCAAAAGCTGGTTCTCAACATGATCTCCACCTGCACCATGATCAAGCTGGGCAAGGTATACAATAACCTTATGGTGGATTTGCAGGCTACCAACTCAAAGCTGCGGGAGCGCTCCATTCGCATCGTGCAAGACTTGACAGGACTGCCTCGCGGCGAAGCGGAGGCGGGGCTGAACCAGGCAGGCGGAAAGGTGAAGCTGGCAGTATTTATGTTGAAAAGCGGCCTCCCGCTGGAGGACGCGCAAAGCATACTCCAGGAAAATCAAGGCTACTTGAAGCGGTCTCTTGAAGCAATCTGAACAATGAGAGGAGTGTATTGAACAATGAAAAAAATAGTAACATTATTAACAAGCTTTACCCTTGTGTTGTCCTTGGCTGCTTGCGGTTCTTCGGGAACCCCGGCGTCTCAGGCTACAGCTCAGGCAAGCCCGCCCCCCAGCGAAGCCGCGTTGCCGTCAAGCCCAGAGCCTTCGGCGGATATAAGCGCGTTGGAAGCGTGGGGCGCTTCCGTTAAAGGGGAGTTGGACGGCGCTACAATAACGGTACTATTGGCAGCTCATGATTCCACCACAGCCATGGAACAGATGATGGATGAATTTACGGAGCTAACCGGGATCAAAATAAACACCAAGATACTGGCCAGTACCGAAATGAAGACCATGCAGCGCTCCAACTCCTCCACCAAAACCGGAGTGTTTGATGTCTACATGGTCGACGCTTTCACAATTTATGAATACGCCAAGTCCGGTTATCTGGAGAATCTGGAGGGCTATTTGAACGACCCGGTAAAAACACCCCAGTGGTATGACTACGAGGATATTCTGGCGGCATTCCGCGAAGGCATCGCTACGGTTGACGGCGAAGCCTATGCTCTGCCCATTGCCGGAGAGAGCCGGTTTATAGGCTACCGCACCGACCTGTTTGAAAAGCACGGGCGCAAGCTGCCTGCCACCCTCGACGAGCTGCTTGAGCTGGCCAAATACTTTAAGGAAAGCGATGAGGACGTGGCCGGCATCGTCTTCCGCGGCGCAGGCGGCACCTTTGTAGGCTCTGCTCATATGGCGATGGCCTACTGTTTCACCGACGACCCCATTATCAACCACACCACCGGCGAGTTCTGTGTGAACTCTCCCGAAACGGTGCAATCCATTCAGTACATTATGGATTTGTCAAAATACGGACCTGACGACATCGCCAGCTACAACCACGAGGACGCAGCCGCGCTGTTTATGCAAGGAAAGAGCGCTATGTGGTTTGACGCGACCTCTCTGGCGTACATGGTGGAGGACCCCTCTTCCTCCAGGATCATCGGTAACATAGGCTACTTCAACGTCCCTGATGGTCCTGCCGGCGGCAGCGGCGCTATTGCCGGCTGGAGCCTCGGCATCCCTGCCGACTCCATCAACAAGGACGCGGCCTACGCCTTTATCATGTTCATGTCCTCCCGGGAAAAATCCAAGGAATACAACTTGAATGGCGGTATCCCCTGCCGCACCTCCTCCTTTGAGGACGCGGACATTATGGCGGCCAACCCCACCAACGAATACATCTTTGCTGCCATCAATGACGCGGGCCGCCTGGTTGACCGGGGCGTTACATACAACTACGCATCCCCCAATGTTCTAAGCTTTATGAAGATCATTGGTGACCAGATAAACCGCGCGATGATAGGCGATCTTACTGCCGAGCAAGCGGCACAGGCCGCGCAGGCAGGAATTGAAGAGGCGCTGGCGGAAGAATAATAAACTGCTGCTGATATACCGAACCCGGCCCTTTCCTGATTTGGAAAGGGCCGTATCTACACTTAATGTCTCACACGGAGGTGATGAAGTTTGCAGGATAACAGCCAAAGCCTCGCGACGACGCAGGCAAAGAAGGTACCCCAAGCAAAGCGGCAATCCTGGCTCAAACGCAATCCCCATATTCCCTTTGTTTCACCGACTATAATCATTATGACTATGTTATTTGTGCTGCCTATTCTCTTTGTTATCTGCATCAGCCTGACTAATTATAAGCTTGGGGCGTCTCTCGGTCAGATACGGTTTCAAGGCTTGGGAAATTACATCCGGCTTTTTAACGGGACCGAAGCGGGATTTTATCATTCTGTCTATCTCAGCTTGATGTTTACTGTTTTAGGGACATTTCTTCAGCTGGTGCTCGGCATGGCCTGCGCGATGATACTTAATTTCGAGTTCAAGCTTAAGGCTGTCGCCATTGCTTGCCTCATCGTACCCATCGCCATGACTCCCAGTATAGCTTCACAGATCTGGAAGCTGATGCTGAACCAGGAGTTTGGTATCTTCAACTACTTTCTGAATAACACCCTGGGGATCACGGTTTCATGGCTTGATGTGAACCATGCGTTTATTTCTGTCCTTATTGCCACGGTTTGGCAGTATACGCCCTTTGTGACGCTCATGCTCTATGCGGGCCTTCGCTCCTTGCCGGATAGCCCTTATGATTCGGCAAAGCTGGAGGGCGCCAACAGTCTCCAGATGTTTGTGTACATTACTCTGCCGATGATGAAACGGCTGATCATTCTCTGTTCCTTGTTAAGGGTAATTGATATGTTAAAAACCTTTGATATACCCTATGTGCTGACCCAAGGCGGCCCCGGCTCCGCCACCCAGTTCCTCAGCCTGCTTATCTATGATACCGGTTTTGGGGAAACCAACTTTGTCAGCAGGGCCTCCGCAATGGCGGTGATACTGATAATTATTGTCAGCTTGCTTAGCTTGATATTGTTCCGCGCCATAAGCAGGGCGCGGGAAGAGTAAACAGGAGGATACTATGAGTATGGCTACACTTAAAAAGAAGCTGGGCAGAGTAATTCTCTGCCTTGCGGTAATCTTCATCTGTCTTGTGTCTGTCTTTCCGTATTTGTGGATGATCCTTGTAAGCCTCAAAGAAAGGGTTCTGGTATATCAGCCGGAGGTTTGGTTCTTCAAGCCTGTGTTTGATAACTACGTCAACGTGTTTAAGAACCGGGATTTGGGCAGCTATATTATTAACAGCGCTATCATTGCCGCCCTTAACTGCGTCATTTCATTGGTGCTGGGCAGCATGACCGCGTATTCCCTGGCCAGGCACCGCTTTCGCGGCAAGGAAAAGGCGGCGTTTTTCTTCACCTTTATCCGCATACTTCCCTCGGTGGCGTCGGTTATCCCCATCTACGTCCTAGCCGCCTTAATGAAGGTTCTGGATACCCACGCGCTGCTAATAACGGTTTATCTTTTGTTCAACATTCCCTTTACGGTATTGATGATGCGGGGCTTTTTTGAGGAAATATCTTTGGAAATTGAGGAAGCGGCTTTGGTGGATGGGTGCAACACCCTGCAAACCCTTACAAAGGTGGTCATCCCCCTGGCAATGCCGGGAATGGTCGCTACCGCCATCTTCTGCGTTATAAATGCCTGGAATGAATTTACTTACGCTATGCTCCTGACCACCTTTCGGACCAGCACCGTCCCTACAATAGTGCAGATGTTTAAGACAGTAACCGGCATTGTGTGGGGAGAGATGTCCGCGGTGGGCACGATTTCCACTCTGCCGGTTCTAGTCTTTGCTATGCTGGTGCAAAAGCAAATGGTTCGCGGCTTGTCCTTCGGGGCGGTGAAAAATTAAGAGAGGGATATGGTTACGCTATGAAAAATTTAAAGGGTGCAATTATCGGCGCTGGTATATTCGGGAGCTTTCATGCCAGAGCCTATTCGGAAATTCCCTATGTGGAGACTGTGGCAATTTGTGATCTAAACAGAGAGCTTGCCCAAAAGGTTGCCGACAAATTTGGCATTGCCAATGTGTACACCGACTATAACAAGATGCTGAAAGAATCCGATTGTGATTTTGTCTCAGCGGTTACCCCCGACCACCTGCACGCCCAAGTGACGATTGCCGCCGCTAACGCGGGCAAGCACATTCTTCTGGAAAAGCCCTTCGCCACCAAGCGGGAGGACATCCTTGCTATGAAGGAGGCCATCACGAAAAGCGGCGTGCGAGCCATGTGCGACCTGCACAACCGCTCCAGCCAGCCCTATGCCATTGCCAAGCAGACCATTGACAGCGGCGAGGTCGGCAAGGTATACAGTATGTACCTGCGCCTCAACGATAATAAATCCGTGGCCACCGACATGCTTTCCTGGTCGGCGGACTCCTCCATCCTATGGTTCTTAGGCAGCCACAGCCTGGATCTGCTGTGCTATCTATGCGGTTCCCGCCCGAAAACCGTCTATGCCCTTTCCCGCGCCGGCATCCTTAAGGGGATGGGAGTTGATACGGTAGATATGTACCAGACCTCCATTGAGTTCGAGAACGGCGTCATAGCCCAGATGGAAAACAGCTGGGTCGTTCCCAACGGCAACACCGCGCTTATTGACATGAAATGCAATATCCTGTGCGAAAAAGGAGCCTTCAACATAAACTCCTCCGATTCCGACATGCTGCGGGTTATAACCGAGGAGCGCACCACTACTCCTAATCCTATCGCCCGGCCCATTATTAACGGCCGCGTGGAGGGCTTTGCTCCCAACAATATCCGCTCCTTTATTGATGGCTTGAGCTTCGGCCGGCCCTTTAACATCACCATAGACGAGGCAGCCGACTCATGCCTGGCAATTCTGGCCATCATGGAGTCCGCGGAGAAAAAGCAGATTGTTGAGGTCAAATATTGACCTTTTCAGAATGGAGTGGGATAATGAGCAAGTATGTCGTGGGAATCGACGGCGGCGGCACAAAAACCACAGCCAAGATAATCTTCCATAACGGAAGGCCGCCGGTTTTGCTGACCGGCGGTCCTCTTAATATTTGCAGCGCAAGTAAGGAGCAGGTTGCGAAAACGATCAATGACCTGGTTGCGCGTATTGAAGAAAAGGCAGGACCGTTGGCGGGGTGCGCCGGTATTTGCATAGGCGCGGCAGGGTATTCCAACCCGGAAGCAGGCCCCTTTCTAAAGCGGTGTATGCAAAATTCCAGCGGGTGCGGCAATGTCATCGTTACCTCCGACGCCTACATTGGGCTTTGCGGCGCGCTGGAGGCGTCCCAAGGTGTAATTTTGATTGCCGGAACCGGCTCTGTCTGCCACGGCATCAATAGCAGGGGGGAATCCTGGCGTACCGGAGGCGCAGGCCATCTTATTGATGACGAGGGCAGCGGATACGCCATTGGACGCGATATTTTGTCCGCGGCTGTCCGATCCTTTGACGGCCGGGGAGAACCAACAATCCTGGTCCGGCTGCTAAAAGAACACAAAGCCATTGCCTGCCTGGAGGACATCGTCGCCTTCACCTATGACGGAGCCGCCGACAAATCGTTGATAGCTTCCGTGGCCCCTCTTCTTACATACGCCTGTGACGCTAAGGACCCGGCGGCATTAAAAATCGCCAGCCATGCGGCCCAGGAGCTGCAACACATGGCGGCTACGGTTATTGATCATCTCGGTCTCTCCGCCGGCGCTATTGCCCTTCGGGGGAGCATTCTGCAAAAGGATCTTTATATTGCGAAACTGCTTACCAACGGGCTTAAAAGCCGCTATCCTTCTCTTAACATAGTTTCTTCGGGGGGAGAGGCGGCGGACGGAGCCGCTTTTCTGGCAAGTCAAACCGATTTGACCGGATTGCCTGTATTTTTCTAGGCAGTGCCTAAGGTACCATAACAGGATGAAGGAGCTTTATCTATGGATAATATTTTACTAAAAATCAGGGAGAGCTATTCCGACTTAAGCTTATTAGACCAAAAAATAGCTTCTTTCATTTTGAAAAACAAAAGCAAGACCATTCAGTTGTCCATCAAAGACATCGCGGAGCACTGCGAGACAAGCCAAGCAGCCATCGTTCGCTTTTGTAAGCTGCTGGGCCTCTCCGGGTTTAAGGAATTTAAGCGTCAGCTCACCGCCGATATACTTAACTCCCAGACAGATAATTCGGATCAAATTACCTTTGCCGACATTGAGACAAAGGGAATCCGCAGTATTACGGAGAATATTCTGGCCAATAACACCCGCGCTATGGAGGAGACCCAGCGGCTCCTGGATTATAACATGTTGGAACGGACGGTTAACCTGCTTGCCACCGCGCCCCGGATAGATTTTTACGGAGTGGGCGCCTCCGGCTTGGTGGCCCTTGACGCCCAGCAGAAATTTATCCGCATTGGGAAAATCTGCAATGCCCACAGCGATCCCCATGTGCAAATCACAATGGCTGCCAACCTTTCGCCCGGCGATGTTGCCGTTGTTATATCCTATTCCGGAAATACCAAGGATGTATTGGAAACCGCGGCTGCCGTAAAGCAATCGGGGGCATATTTGGTTGCTGTCACACGCTACGGCCCCGGCAACTCATTGGCATCCCAGGCGGACATAACGCTGTATACCTCATCCCCGGAGCCTTCATTCCGCAGCGGCTCCACCAGCTCAAGGATCGCGCAATTAACGATTATTGACATCCTGTTTATCGGCATGGCCAGCTTAAACCCGGATCTGTATAATCCTAGATTAGAGCGGACGTATAATCTGGCTAGTAAGAAGAAGGCGGGGGATAGCGGGTCGAGCCCGCAATGACAGGGGGACGGGGATTGCGGGTCGAGCCCGCAATGACGGCATTCTAAAAAGCGCTCGAGATTTTTTCCCGAGCGCTTTTCGTTCCCAAAATGTAACCTTAGATTTTTATTCCGCGCTTTTTATTGAAGATATGCAATGCTAACGCCAGAATAAGAACTAAAGCCGAAGCAGTGTAGTAAATCATTTCGTCAATAATATCATGTGTTTTGGGATTTTGCTTTTGCAGGTCATTTAGAACTAGCGACCCCAGCGGTAGGCCGGATTCATCTACCTCTATCCATTCTGTTTCTCCGTCATCATTCGTAACCGGCATAAAGTTGCCCAGAGGTGTACCGCTCTCGTCAAGCAGCGTGTATACATCGGGTATGTCGGTAGGTACAGCCGTCATTCCATCCGGAACTCCAGGCGGTATTACCGGATCGGTGTCAGTATCGGTATCGGTATCCGAATCACTGTCGCTGTCGGAGTCACTGTCATCGTCACCGCCTATAATAGAAGCGGCTCTGTTTTCAATAGTTAACTGAGCAGTTTCATCAGCAACAATTATAAAGCTGGTTCTCCCAATGCCGATAATTTCATATCCCGATGGCGCTCTGGTTTCTACCAAAGTATATTCGCCAGGCTCTAGCTCCTTAACGATGGCTTTACCATTGCTGTCGGTTACTATGTCATATACTGCCTCTCCGTCGCTTGAGTCAAGAATTGTGAAATGAGCGCCGGCAAGATAAACCGTAGAGCTTCCTGAGGTTCCTCTTCTTATTTTAGTAATTTCCAAGGAGCCCTTGGCGGTGTCTGTTACAGTTACGCCTTCGCTTGTATCTTCTCCCTTAACCGTTTCGTCTTCATAAACAGCCTCCGCTACAGCGGTGTTATAAATGATCGTACTGCTGTCTTCTTCCGTTGCTGTATACCTATAGGTAAACTCCTGTGAAGCTCCGGGTACAAGACTTTCTATGGTTTGCGTCCACTGGCCGTTAAGGTTATCCGAGACCGGGCGGTTATCGAGGCCTACACTGCTTACAATGTCGGTGAGCTTGATGTCCTTAAGCTCAACACTGCCGGTGTTAACAACCTTGATGACATATTCTATGCTTTCGCCAACAACCACAACCGCAGCCTGGCCTGCAGCCAGCTTTTTCTCAACCATTATAGAAGGACCTTCATCCTTAACATAAACCGTTTCGCTGTCGCTGGGCGGGTCAGTCTCATCAGGTCTGGCCGCGAAGGCTGTATTAAGGACTATATTTTCACCACTTTCGTCCTGGGTGATATCCTCGGCCTTTACGGTATATGTAAAGGTTACGGACACAGTCTCATCCGCTTCAATGTCGATGGTCTTTTCAAAGGAGGCATCCAGTGAATCCGTCACTATTACGCCGGTAACTTTAAAGGCATTGGGATTCGTCACCTTTATTGTATACTCAATGACATCGCCAACCTCAACGACCTTGTAAGTCTCATCCGACACTGTCTTTTCCACAATTAACCTCTTCTCCACGATCTCCGGTTTCTTCGGGTCTTCTCCTTCTTTGCCGTCTTTGGTGGTTACGGCGTTCACAATCCTGTCGCCTGCCACAGCGGTGTCATTCACTTCAACCGTGATTATCACAGTCTTGCTGCTTTTCGCCGCAATGGCTCCAAAATCGATGGTTAGAACGCCTTCGGACTCCTCTACCGCAGCTTCACCCTGGAAGCCTTTATAGTACAGCTCGCCAGGCAGCTTGTCGGTGGCTTTTACATCCCTCCAGACACTTGTGCCGGTGTTCCGCGCTGTGATGGTATAGGTATACTGTTCGCCTATCTCAATCTCAGTTACACTGGCTTCCTTGGTTATGCTGCCAACCGCTTCCACAACCTCCGGTTTCTTCGGGTCTTCGCCTTCCTTGCCGTCATCGGTCGTTACGATGTTCTCAATTTTGCCGCCTGCCTCCGCGGTGTCGTTAACCTCAACAGTGATCACCACTATTTTGCTGCTTTTCGCGGCAATGCTGCCAAAATCGATGGTCAGGGTACCGCCCGAATTCTCAACCGTCGCGTCACCCTCAAAGCCTTTATAATCCAGCTCTCTTGGCAGTTTGTCGGTGGCTTTTACGTCCTTCCAGACACCCGTGCCGGTGTTTCGGGCTGTGATGGTATAAATATACTGCTCGCCTATCTCAACCTCAGTAACACTGGCTTCCTTGCTTATGCTGCCAACCGCTTCCACGACCTCCGGCTTCTTCGGGTCTTCCTCTTCCTTGCCGTCATCGGTTATTACGGTGTTCAAAATCCTTTCGCCTACCGTAGCAGTGTTGTTAACTTCAACCGTGATCACCACGGCCTTGCTGCTTTTCGCGGCAATGCTGCCAAAATCGATGGTTAGGGTACCGTCGGAATCCGCTACCGCCGCGTCACCCTCGAAGCCTATATAGTCCAGCTCCCTTGGGAGTTTGTCGGTGGCTTTTACGTCCTTCCAGACGCCCGTGCCGGTGTTTAGCGCTGTGATGGTATAGGTATGCTGTTCGCCTAACTTGACCTCGGTAACGCTGGCTTCCTTGCTTAT
>Ga0153953_1000759_pt1 | contig 11611 bp, 10 predicted proteins | sample TSNJ037MetaG_FD_104718 | JGI IMG/M metagenome (GOLD analysis project Ga0153953, IMG submission 104718) | Attine ant fungus gardens microbial communities from New Jersey, USA - TSNJ037 MetaG | ecosystem: Host-associated > Fungi > Mycelium > Unclassified | place: USA: New Jersey, Wharton State...
ACGGGGAGCAATTTCTTGGTAGAGATCCCAGACGCCGATGCGAGAGTGCTTGACACGTGAGCTGTCTTCAGTGTCAAAAGTGCCCTTTCTGGAGGAAATCATGGGCCGTTTTCTGCTGTGAGGCCGGGCCATCCTCTCCTCAAATACCTGCCACTTGTTCAAATCAGCACGTTCTGTCGTTCATTTCGCTAGTCACGTGCACTGACGTCATTCAGCTCATATGGTCATGTGACCTTGGCTCACGCTGCTTCACCGCCCACCCTCTTTTGACTGCCCTGCTTTTTTACCTATGAGTCTGCCACAGAAACTTCTCTCCGCTTTTTACACCCTTTTTCTAGCAATCTCATTTCTATACCCGCGGGCTCCAACTTTCTCGACACACGGAGCTCAACCCTGCACAGTCATGACATCAGCCCTGCCTAATCTGCATTTCCCACCAACTTCGGACGCGGGGAATCAAGCCTGCTTCTTGTGGGGAAATTTGACTTTGCATCCGACTTTTGTTGATTTCCTCCTCCTTGGACTGCACCGAGTCTGCAGAACTCTGATCTCGTTTTCTCATCCCGGTACTCTGTGCCTTTGACCCCTGTACGTTATTTTTGGTTTCCCGCGTAACCTATCCAATCATTTTCCGAGATTCAAATAGCCGTTTCGGGACTGATGCCTTCGTACAATCACCGTGATCAGTTGACGGCGAATAGACTTTAGATTGCATCATTGAGGCGACATCCACCGTTCACTTGACCTCCCTGTGGCTCATTACACTACACTGGACCCACCGCGCGGTCCGCTCAATATCAGGCTATGGTCGGTGATATAAGCGGATCTTATCACATATCGCAAGTTCAAACTCGTCCTCGCAGCAGCAGCTTCCTTGTCTCTCAGGTACCCTTCACGGCTATGCCCAAGAATTGCAATACTTGGTCTGTCGGTTGTGCTCATTATGTCAGACCGGCTCCAGCGTTAATCTATGGGATCGTGGCTTCAGGCGTACAGGTCGAACTGAATTGGGCATATCCCTGGCCCAAAAGCCTCAAGAGCCCGTTTTAATCTGCATGGTTCACATACCCTTTGACATTACCATGTGGGATCATAGTAAGGAATAGTCATCTCATTTACGATAGACTTCGATATTTGAAGTAACGTTGTTTGGTTCAAGGTCGCCGAGGCTGGCACAGATTCATTGGAAAAATTGGCCTGACATTTTCAGCGCCAACAACGGCATCTATGTGCATTCATAACGCCGAATCTGAAGGTTATACAATACATCCCCGTCACGAAATGTGGACAGGTAGTCCTGGATCGAAAGGTTGTGTCCAAGCTGAGGTCATTGGGTCTGGCTCTGCTTTTCTATCTCGTTCATTTTCCCAGTGCATACAGTTTATCTATTCAACTTTTTTATTTTCAGCTTCCATGTGGTTCACTCTTTCCCAACACTAGCATGAGCTTTCTCCTCGAAGCGTTGCCAAGTTCGCATTGCTGAAACCCCCAACCAGAATAGTAGGTTTATCCCATCCCAGGACCCGTAGTGTACGTCAGTCTTATCAAATGACATAGATGTGGCACGGCTCATGGCCTTTTCTCCTTCGAGTTGGACTGACGGAAATTAAAACAGCGTCCTTCTCGACTAGCATGTACTAAGTAGAAGAATCACACGATGTAATCAAAGAAGAGAAGAACTCACACAATCATAATAAAGTAATTGAAATATCTGCTTCTACTGGAGCCTCATGATAAAGGTTCAAGCGAGGTTTATATTCAGCATGCTATTACGAAATCAAGAAAAATCACAGAGATGGAAGGGCAGGCTACCGCCTGAACAACCTATTCAATAACTAATCAAGAGAACACATAAATCAACCAATACTATCCGGTTTACCAAGCCCGATAAATTCGCATCCGACTCGTAGAAAGCCTTCACAATTTAGCATGTTGTAAAATGTATTGAGAAGCCTTCTCCGATTTGACCTTGCCCACATCGGCCATAGTCACCGATTTGCACTCGCATGCATGATTATAACCCAACCTGAAAAACGGAGTGCCGCAATTGAATTGGGAAGGGAATCATTAATCAGTATATTTGGAGAAACATCACACGGGAATGAAGCAAACAACCAAGTGACAGATGAACACAAGCAGTTTCATCAAAGTCAGGGATGAATGAATGTTACATACCGCGTTCGTCCATCAGGTCCACCAGGCGCATAGAACTCGGGTCGACGGAGTAAAGAAACAACAACGGCACCACCCAAACCTATATTATGGACAAGACCATATTTCCCACGTGGATCGGAGATGTCGAATAAACCTGGAGCCTGCATTGGTCCAGCCCAATTACGGAGTTGCATCACAATGTAAAAGTGCATGCCAAGACCTGTTGCACCTAAAGGGTGGCCTTTGGCTTCAAGTCCACCGCTCGGGTTGACTACATATTTGCCACCGTACTAAATTAGAGGAAGCAAGGTGCACGATGAGATTTGCACGATGAGATTTGGAATCAGTGGGAGGGAGCGTACGGTGTTATCTCCGCGTTCGACAAATTTACAAGCTTCGTCTTCTTTGCAAAGGCCAAGAGCAGGATACGTGATCAACTAGAGTTGAAAGATATTTTTGTTAATGTGGGTCCCGGAATGAGTTCTGGAGTATGAATATACTTCGTTTGCGGCAAAGCAATCGTGCAGTTCAACGACACCAACTTGATCTCTACCTTCACCTGGAGCAAACCCAGCATCCTCAAAAACCCTGTCGGCACATGTTTTGGACATCTCGTAACCAACCACGGCCATGGAGCTACGGCCTTCAAAAGTGGCAGGACCGTCAGTCGTCAAGTGCATAGCGACAACCTCAATTGCTTGATTCTCAAGTCCATGTTTGTGGACAAAATCCTCAGAAGCGACTATGCATGAAGCAGCACCATCCTTCAAGAAACGATGAGACTTGATTTTGTAGTAAGGAAAAGAGAAAGACAAACGGATGTGGGGCTGCACATGAACTTGGTGAGCTGGTCAGTAATTTTAGGAGCTGCTTTGACCTGCTCTACACTCCAGCCATCGCGGAATTGAGAATACGGGTTATTCATAGAATGTTTATGATTCTTTGAAGCTGAGACCATAGTATATTCATGTCAACCAGACGAGAATAGAATCACTCACCAATCATCGCTAGATGATCGACACCACCACCGTACTTGGTGAAATACTCCTTCGCTCCATTATCGAACATTCGCGGTGCACCAGGACCATGATTTTCACCGTATTCCTCTTCCAGTTCAAATGAACGAGCTCCGATGAGAGCCGTGGGAGAGGGACGATCGGGGAAGTTGGTGCCGAGACTGCCAGGCTTCATTCGTTCGAATCCGAGTGCAAGAGCACACTCGGCTTGACCATATTTGATTGTACAATTGGCTTGGAACAGAGCAGCAGAGCCGGTGGAACAGTTGTTGTTCACATTGACGATCGGGATATGTGTGAGCCCGAGGTTGTATAATGAACGCTTGGATCATGTATCAGACACATCGCGCTGAAGGAGAGAGGGATGGCATACCTGACCAGCCGTGGAGTCACCATAGCAATAACCAACAAACGCAGCTTCAATGGAATCGTATGTAATACCTTCATCAGGGTGAGTATCGGCGGATTAGGTTCAAACAAGTTTATTTGAACATACCGGCATCGAGCAGCGCCTTTGTGGCTGCCTCTAAACCCATCTATACGTATATATCCTGTCAAACAAGTTCATTCATTACGACGCTCAGGTAACGTACGTCTTCTGGAGTCCTCTTTCCTCGGGGCTATAGGACACGCGAGGACATACAAGTAAGTTCAGCATCCTTGTTATCCTTGATTATTCAATTGACCTTGATGAATTGCGTACATCCAGTACCAATCAAGAATGTTCGTCGTGGACCGGCCATGTCCAAGTCGATTCGTGCGTGGAATGTGAATCCAAGATGAAGGTATCGGCTGATAATTTACTCGGTTAGATCACTTCCCGGAATCATCTGACGACTTGATCATGTTCACACCCAAACTCTCAAGGTTTATACATAGAACTATTCACGGAATAAATACTCTATCAGTGCTTGTACGACTGTGACATTGATGCTATTTCCAATCAACCTGTACTGCGATCTAACTGTAACGGCCTTGGTGTCCGGCCATTCAAACAACCGACCATTCAAATCCACACGAGAATTAAATCCGAAAATTCTGAGGAGCTCGTTCGGAGTAAAATAGCGTAATTTCAAAGGATCTAAAGTCCTGACAGCCTCTAGTCCATCGGGACGCGCATCAATAAACTTTTGAAATACAGTAGTAGTCTGTGTAGCCGGCGGAGTTTATCAGCCAAAGCATCGTGAGGAGAGAAGCAGGCACAGCGGTCAAATGCCAGAACGTACATCGAAGTCTTCGTTCATCTGTATAACTGAACCCGCACCTTGCACAAGTTGTGTGTAACCTAGAAACAAGGATTATTGTTGCTTTTATTTCGGAAATAAGATAGCTATTTCACCTCGGGTGAAACAGCATGAACGGCGGGACGATGGATATATTACATCAAAGCGACAACCCCACTTGTACAGAACCTTGTCGGGTATTAAGTAATTCGATGTCTCGTCGGGACTGTCAAGGTAAGAGCTGAGACTGGGAATGGATGGTGCATGTTGTTTCGAATCTACGGTCGTTTCAGAGTCTGACTTGCGGTCGTCGACCCATTCTCCGCCTTGACCTGGTATATGTCTCCAAACACGGTCAACATCTTCTGCAGCAACATGTGCGAACCGTAAAGGTCTTCTTTTGGCCAAGAAATAATACCGCAACCTCGAGTTCGGAACGCCGAACTGGAGTGGAGTCAACAGTAATTCGAGAATGTTGTATCCAAGCGACCGCATGACGGATACAAGCGTCTGTCGTGTGATCGAAGTCTTGCCAAAGGGAACAGCAAGTAGGCTTCAGATAAGCGTCTTACACAAACCAAGGAGGGAGCGGGGCACCTCAAAGCCGGCGACATTCTCGACAAGGAGTCTGGAAGGCAGAGCATTGATTTCTTTCAGTTTGGGTAGCACCTGCTGCACAAGGTAGAGAAAAGATTGAGCACGAAAGTCGGCAGCGCCCTTTGCATTCGGGTTGAGAACCGTATAAGGCTGACATGCGGGAGAAAGAAGCCAGAGATCCGCGTTGTAGGCAGCGAGTTGCTCTGCTGAGAGCCTAGAGATGTCGACCTGGGAGAAAATCAACAGGCGGGTATCAGAGTCAGTCAACCGAGTAATAGCAAAGAGACCTTTTGTATGATTTTAGGCGGGTGATTGATGCGATAGACTTGACAGGCTAAAGGATCCCAGTCGAACGCTCCGACAACGACACCACTAACGGAGCTGCGCTGCAATGCCACATGCAGACCGCCTATGCAGAAAAATTAAAATCAGTGGCACTTATTTTTCTTAATTACCAACGGGCACACCTATACCGGCGTAAAACTCGAGTGCACGGACAGTCATTAGGTGCTTACGTAAACACTCAAATGCGAACAGGCTCTCTTTGCCACACTTTCTTGCCACACAACAGTGTTCATATTCTCCTGCGATACCAAACTACTTTTTTTTTCTCACATCACCCCTTCTGTTTGAACAAAAACATTTGTTGACATGTCGGCACCAAATCCCCAGTATCATCATGGACATGAGGGTGTGGTAAATTTGCAGGCTCCCAATCTGCCGGCTTCGCCCTCATATCCTCCTATCTCTTTCTCTTCTTGTTACCAACCGGCGCTTCCTGATATGATCTCATTGTCCTCCGTCCCACGGTACGCACGGTCTCCCTTTGCTGGTTCCCCATATCTGAACTGGTGCCCAGGACGGATGCCCAGCCCCAAGGCCCTTTGTCTACTTCCCCTGTGTGGCCTTATTCTCATCTCCCGACTCCTCAGAGGTCAGTTCCAATCTACATCTTTTGTACCCGAGAATACCAAGCCATTCCAGTCCTAACAATCTTGCTCGCTATGTTGGAGACCAAGCTCAGACCCCGCAATCTCCGCTCCACGATATGTATGAGACCCCGAACATCCTTCCTGAATACATTTTAAATCCCCTTCTTTTAGCCAGCACCCATCTGGGGCAGCCACTACGTCTTCTTATCAAAGACTAACCAGGTTTGACGCTCAGACCCTTTGTCAGGATTTATTAATAAACTCCTCTAGGTCTGCTGAGGAAACTCCCACGAAGAGTAACAACAGCTTGAGACAGTGCATGACTCCCGAATTAAGGTCGGTTCCCCGTTCAGTATATGATCTACATTCTAACCTCAAACACTAGTCCACCCTATGTTTCGTCTTCCCCACTGCGCATGGGTTTTGCTGCCACGCCCTCTGTTACTCGGTACGATTTTTATCATCGGATCACCAGGTCTCATCTGAACCCTACCTCTTTCCTAATATAGAAACAGCTCTGTCGACACACTTGATGCACTGACTCCCAAAAATTTTCACAACCCGTACGCCTCTCCCCCTGTATTCCTGCAACTAATATGAACTCTTTCGCTCCCCAGGTCCATTGCCCTCGGCCTCACTGCACTGGCACCCTCCCCTCATATCTCCTCACCAGTCTCTGCTGCGTCCGAAAACTCTCCTCACCTCTCTTCCCCTTTCATTGCCAAGCTCTCCATGGCTGAAAGAGTTGAAAGAGGTACCAAAAGGAAGCGAACGTTCTCGGTGTCCGCGACTTCTATCCCTACGAATGTTGACGATGTTTTCTCCAGCCCCTTGACTAATGCAGCTGTCTGTTCTCGGCTCATTGACGGCGATTTCATAAACAACTCCACGTTTCCTGCTTCCCCATCGCCCCCAACCTCCACTTCGTCTACCGCTGGAGAGTTAGACCGGATCCGACAAGCTCTCATCCAAGACCATCTCACTCAAATCGAGAACCGAAGTCCTGAACATTCAAAGGGAACCAAAAGGCAATTTTCAGATCTCAACTCAACCGATGAAGGAGAGCGGGAACGAGGCTCTACCGCCGGGACCACCGAGAATGCGAATAATGGCAGGAGGCTCAAGTTGTTTCGGGAGACCTCAGAAGAGAGCTTTGAGGAGAGTTTAATGGCGGGTGGCTATGGCTGCTATGTGAGGACTTCACTATCTTATAATTACTTAGTCTCAACTCTATCTCACTGTAGAGGACCCATGACTCGGTTCATCAACCTCAGCCTGTGCCATTGATTGACTCGAACACTGCTAGAATATCGAACGCTGCGGAAGCATTCGTCCACCACGTAGAGGAGGCCGCGCCAACGGAAAAGGAGTGGAAGAAACGTAGACGGCTCGAGGCATTCCACTCAAATTATAGACCCAGGACGAAGCTTACTCCTATCGACATTCAGGGTAGGGGTCGGATGGTGCTAGAATTGCCAGAGGAAGGCAAGACAGCGATTACTGAAGTCCGAAGTTCCAAGTCCTCGAGGAAGCGTAGTGCCAGAAATAAAAGAAAAAAAAGGAGCATTGACGCAGCACCTAGGAGAGACAAAGCATTTGATCAAGGAGAAGCACTTGATGTGCCCAACTGGCCAGATGATGAGTTCCCTTGGAAAGTTCGTAAGGAAGAGCTCGGCGAAGCGGACAAGGCCCTCGAGGAAGAACGGTTGCAGTGGATCGAGAAATTTTTGGATCGAGATACCGATGATGAAGATGATGAAGAGGAGAGATCCAATTGTTTTGGCGCGAGCGATGACGAAGTTCTTCCTCTGGCGAAATGGGGTCATGTCTACGAACATGATGCTGATAAACCGATACCGGTGAGGATGGGACGCGGCAAGATGGTTCCACTGCTCGCTCATCCAGAGGATCTACGCAGAGCGTATGCCAAGAAGAAGAGTGTCTTTCCCAGTGATCCCTCTGATGCTCGTGCAGCTCTGTTGGCCAAGAGGAACGTTCGTGCGCTTGCGTACCGTAATCAGCGGAGACAGCAGGAGATGGCTATGGAGGATGAAGATGAAGATGTCGTTTGTGTTTGTAATGGGAAAAACGATGGAAGAGAATCTGTTCAATGTGATGGTTGCCAGATATGGTATCACTTGCAGTGTATTGGTATCAGTAGCATCGCCGAGTTGGGGCGTGAAGAAGACGCTTGGTTCTGCAAAAGCTGCATGACGAGGTCTCCATCTCCAGAACGAGACGTTTTTCCTGTGGTCCACCAGGAGCCAACATTCGTACCCACTGATGACGCACCTCGAGTTTGGCGGACTCAAGACCCGACGCTCTACCAGCCTCTTCATAATTCACCCTTATGGAACCCTCCACGTATACCCAAAACTCCAACACGAGGAGGACGATACTCGGATTTTGACATGTCGTCTTCATCTGATTCCACAAGGCTTCCATCAACTCCGCAGAATTCGACTCATGACATCAGGTTATACAATTCGCCTGGTTTATTTGACTACCATCCTTCAACGTCTAATGATGATCCGCCGTTTGATCCCACTTCGACGCCATCGCGGGGGATCAAGTTTGGGGCGTTTGCCACGCCGAAATCGAATCCATGGTCGATCCGCGCTGGTGGATTGTTTCATACACCGTCGAGGCACCATAGCCGTGGGTCATTTAACCGAAGCTTCGGGAGTTTAGAAGATGTGGGGGGATCTTTTGGTGCTTTTGATGGCCTGACTCGGTATCCTAATGTGGAGGATTCGCCTGTACGCCGCAGTGCTGGGAGAGAGGGGCTTAAAGCGAAGAAGGTCACTGAGTCGCCATTGTTGACCAGGCCATTGAGGATTTGGGAGACTTGATGATTGTGTTGTGTATATATCTGGTAGTGCGTGAATACTGACCCTTTATCTTTTCGTTCGGCGTATGTTTGAATAGGTTTACTAGTAGTAGTAGTAGACTGACTCTGCTATTGAATGGATGAAGAGCTCGTTCATGGTCAAGAAGGCCATGTGACGTTCTGCTCTTTTTACTTCTACTATGTACTGCCCTCGACTATCAGACGCTGATCGCCTGCGGTTCATAGTCGTATGACTTTGTCTTTTTCTCTCGTTCTCTGTGTGTGTGTGCTCGTACTTATGTATCGCTTTGGTATTAGGCCATATTCATTCTCAGGTCGAAACCAAAGAACGCTTCAGTCTCATGTGCGCGAACTATATCGATTTTGTTGTTGTACCGATCCATCGCTGAATTGAACAACCTCCCCTTACAAAGCTCATGTACTCGACCTGTATACGCGATTTCGTCCCTCTGGTCCAGTCCCACCTGTAGCGGACTATTGCTGGAAGACTTATGCTTTGAAGCTCGAGCGTGACTTGGCGCGATTTCGGGAAAATTTTGATGTTCAGCGAACGGGCAGGTCCTTTTTCTGATTAGGACGTAGGTGGTGTTGTTAATGTGGCGGATTGTTTTTCATGAAAAAAAGAACTGCTCGCCTTGCGCATGAGTCGTGACGATGGTCCAGGTACCGGTGTTGCTTCATCGACTGCCGTCGCGGCCACCAAGAAAGCCAACTCCAGAAAAGTCACGGGTAGCATGGACGTCGTGTCTTCGTCGTCGTTGTCTGTTGGTCCACGTTCATATCTGGAGAGTTCATTGGAATGGCTACAGGATCGTACGTAGCAAATGTGACGATGTGCAGACACATGGCCTGAGTTTGTGGTTTCAGATGCGTTTCCACAGAACAGTCCATTGTTACTTGCTTTACAAGCGTTTGAGCAGGCCACTAGCCTTAATGAGGATGATGCTACTCTACTCGAGGTCTCGTTGCATTCTTTGCGGGTCGTATCTCGAATGCTACGCTCTGCTTGGGACCATCCTACTACAGCCAGTCATCTCATGATTTCGACACTTGGACAGACTCTACAACATATATTGACGACACTCTTCCTTGGAGTCGACAGCCTTGAACTCGCTTTTGTGGACAAGATCTTTGACTGTTTGATTGATGATGTTTTTGGACCCGTCATACGGGCCTTTCGATCGATATCATCAAGTTTGTTGTCCAACTTGCTCAAACGACCTTCAAGGTCCGGAGGCGACATCGACGGTTGCGCTACCGATTGTGAGATGAAACGACCGTATGTCTCAGATCTTCGCCGAGATTTATTGAGAATGTTCGGAACGCTCGTCAACGGCCTTTGCTCAGATATATTCACGGACAAGTCCAGCCGAATACAGCACACGACTAGGAACCGACTAGCTACTACATTGTCAAACCTCAAAGGCCTGCTGGTCTTGGAAGTTGTCGGCGAGTTGGAATATGTTCTTTTTGGCGGTGACGACGAAACGTCTGGTCCCCTCGACGGAATGGGGCGACTGATCGCCAAGGATACGCTGTGGTATTTGTGTGGTATGATGCACATTCTGGCTGACGAAGTGAAGAGCCGACCAACGGAAAATCTGAAGAATGACGGGAAAATGTTGTCCGGGCTTGTTCAAGACAAGATTCTTTGCGGGCTGTATGATCTTGTGCTGAAATGCCAAACAAGACAGGGTGACTCGAATGATCGTCATAAAGAAGCTTGCGTCGTATCCCGTGACGAGGCAGAGCATCAGCGGGGATTGCCGTCGCAAGTAGCGACGGGCGGACGGAATTCCGCTGGACTTAGAGGGAAGCGAAAAGAAACAGGTGAGGATCATGGGGAACTCTATCGGTGGATGTGCCGAATGCTGATAGAAATGCGCAGGCGGGTGTTTGATTGATGAGGCAGGGTTGACGATGCTTTTGGGAGTTGTCGAGAAGTATATTATTTTTGAGCGGGAGTGTATTTAGAATAAATTCCCCAGAGATGAAAACACGAGCGTTGGATGTTCCGCATTTGCTGGGCTGGGGAGGAGTGCTTGGAAGTGCCTCGAGGCAGGTCTTATCAGCCCTGATAGATATGTTGGCCATCTCGAGCAGATCTGGAGGCATGTGTCCGCGGCAACAAGGGGGTGTGACGTGTGACAGGAAGGATTATTCCGACGGGATCTTGTGATCTGGATCTGGATCTGAGGACGGCCGGACAGATATAAGCAACGGAGAAAGAGAGTGGCCAGCCAACGATGGTCCGCCCCAACGAACATCTCGCTGTTCTCCTCCCTCGCCATCTCTGGAAGGTCCGTCTCTCCTCCTCCTCCCCTGTCCCCGTGACTTACTCACGTGTCTAGCCCGACGCAGCTGCCTCCTACTGCGACAACTTTTTCTGCAGAATTACCTTTTCGCTTTTTGAGCGTCGCCACCACTGTCGCAAGTGCGGAGGCGTCTTTTGTCGCGCCTGCACCCCCCGCACCACCGCTCTCCTCGACACCGCCTGCCTCGACTTTCTTCTTCCACCCCGCAATGTCCCCATCACCAACTACGAGTCGCCAGAGTCACGTGTCCTAGATGCGCGTGTCTGCGACGATTGCTATGACCAAATCCACGGTCTGCCTGCCACTCCCCGCCACCGCCCACGCAAGCTTTCCCATCCCGTTCCCTTTCCTGGCGACGACGACCGCTCCATCGCCTCTTCCTCCTCTTCCTCAACTACCCCCACCACCCCTGCTCTCTCCCGCAAGTCTCGCACCGCGCCTGCCTCTCCCGTCCCCTCTAGCATCATCTCCGCTCGCCTCCCTCTTGTTGAAAAATCCTATGGAGAGCTCGATGCGTATCCAC
>Ga0153953_1000760_pt1 | contig 11608 bp, 21 predicted proteins | sample TSNJ037MetaG_FD_104718 | JGI IMG/M metagenome (GOLD analysis project Ga0153953, IMG submission 104718) | Attine ant fungus gardens microbial communities from New Jersey, USA - TSNJ037 MetaG | ecosystem: Host-associated > Fungi > Mycelium > Unclassified | place: USA: New Jersey, Wharton State...
ATTATGGAAATGAATGGGGACATACCATCTTACTAGTAAACCGCATATCTTCCAGCAATCGGTCCCTTGCACCTCTATACTGACCTTCGGAACGTGGAGGACTATACATGCTATAGAAGAAACTTGGTTCATTGATCGTGAATGTCTGCGCTTCAATTACTTACCACACCACACATTAGCACCTGCGCCACAACATGATCAGACCATGACTCACCCCAGAAGTTAATGAAGAGTTCTTTCAAAGCTTGTAAATGTGGTTCTGCCGGCGACGACGTCAACCTTTGGAATAACGGTTCCGCAAGTCCTATGTAAACCCAGATATAGCCCTATCTCCTTGACAAAAGAACACTGACATGAGACAGACCTTCAATGAAGAATAAGTGCGCTGCAGCATATTGCTTCTTCTCCGTAAAATCTCGAATGATGCGATCCACATTCTGGTTTGTGGGCATCAACAAATACATGGCCTCAAATTCAGGCTGAAGTTCACGATGACTTGTGATAGATTCGATGACTTGCATTCATAGAGTCGACCGCACAACAGACAATCACAAACATTTCAGGAGAACAATGATGAGGCAATACATACGAGTGACATTCTCTTGAAGGATATCGAACTGCTTCAACACCGACCCAAGCAGTTTCTGCGCAAACTCATCCACGACAAGGATCTTCCACCGTCCCGGAGGATTCACCGATCGGATAGCTTCCAGAAATTCTGTTGATCAGAACAGCCGAAAGTGGTGACACCGCGCCGCCATCAGTTCCCAACGACCTCTCAAGCTGACCAATGCACCTACTGTTCTTGACGATGTTAATTAGGGATGGCATTTGATCACTAGTGTACTGGAAAAGATGTTGATGGAGGAAATAAAGGAGTAGGCGGCGTGAAGATGGCCTTAAGATCTCAAGTCAGACGACATAAAAGATCCTTGGCGCAAGTGGCAACACAGCTTCTTTCTGCGGCTATCTCCGTTGACAACAATATGACTATGACAACACTCTATTTAACAAATAACAAGTCCAACTAAGGAATAATTTCATTATTTTCGTAATGGGTTTACGAGGAACATATGCATCATACGTCGATGGAATGCGGGTGATCCAAGTCCGTGCGGCTTCCTAGATAGAAAATATGACATGACGAAAAATTAAGGTAAACTAGAATCGATGAAAAATTAGAAGAGCGTTAGGGTACTCGTCGCTGCAGCCGCAGCCAGCAGAACAGCAAGTACTGAGCTTTGTATGAACAATGCGCTACTCATTTCTCCGGTTCCTCTGTTAACCTCGGTCTTGCCGTCTCCATTAACATTGACCTGCGTCCTATTGGGGTATGGGAATGTCGAATTCTGAGTTGTCTCAAGATACAAATCGACGGCAGGAGTTTTTGTACATTCACCAATAGCCTTGAGGGTGTAAGGGGGATTGTGATTTAGAGCAGCATCAAGGGTATATCCAACAGCAAGATCAACGGTGGCTTCATGAACATCGTGTTGTAAAACAATGAAACTACGAGGCTCATCAGAATTTCTTCCCCTGTAAACAAAAACAACTACACACCCTGTGTCAATATTACTAGCGTTGTTCAAGATGGTCTGAAAAGTCTGGAAGGACTGAACACCCGTCACTTCGCCAGCAGCAACGCGCCAATCTTTGGATACCTCCCATTAGCTCACTCGCAGGTAATGAGAACGACTGTCACTTGCCATTTGTATCAAAGACACCACCGCTGGGAGTACGCGTCCACAAGATTGGGACCATGCCCATCGCAAGAGCGAGAGCGCGGATGCGATCATCTGCGATTACTGAATATATACAAGCTCTGACATGGTCCACTACATACCAATATCCCCATAAGGTGGACGCATAGTTGTTGGAGTAACATTGAGAACTTGTTTGATAGCCTTACGAGTCCAACCCAGCTCAGCAACAACCTCAGCATTGGTGAGCGACGTAAGGGGCTGAGTTACGCCTGATCTAAGTAACATGAACCTGTAGTCCCAGACGATAAAAATACCTTGTGGGACCAAGTATGCACACTGATTTCATGACCGGCCATATATTCTTCAATCAACACTCCAGGTCGCTCAATAACGCGAGAACCGACCACGAAGAAAGTAGCATGGATGTCTTTGCTGTTGAGAAAGTTAAGCACATTCTGAGCTGGAAAGCGGGTCATTTTACATGTTGCAGTCAGCGGATATACTGGCAACTTACTATACGGTCCAGGGCCATCGTCAAAACTGACACCCCAAGTACCTTTATCAGGACACGCAGTGATATCTGACAAAAGTAGGCAATACAAATCATCAAGCCAAAGCAACGCACCAGTAGAACGAGTGTGACCACCACAAGTCCACCAGCCACGCTGTGCAGCCTGTGCAGCGGCTTCTATATCACCGGCACACGAACCGTCAGTAGTAGGTGGGATGTCAGGAATGTAGAAACCCTCCAACTCTTTCATCCACTCTTGAACTTCGGGAGAATCTGATCGGTTGCATTGACTTCAGCTGAGGCTTTCTCACTGTCAAGAAAGTACTCACTTGTGTCGGGAATACGATCTTGAGGAGGCCACTGCTTTGACTGGAAAACGACTACAAAATTCAACCTCCACACACGCACACATAGATTTGACTCACAAGGCGTAGGAAGACCAGGAGCACTAGGTACAGGAGGGGTAGCGCCGTGCTCGTAGGTGGCGCTGACCGCAAGGGTAGCCGCCGACGGCATACCGAACATAATACTAGCAAGAGGGGGAGCATTGGTAGCAGCTTGTGGCGTAGCGAAAGAAACTGGAGGAGAAGCAGCACTGGGAGCCACAGTCGAGGATGACAAGGAAGAGGAGGACAGGGCAAGATTTTGACGCCTATACAAAACCTTTCCATGTCCAGCAGCCAATGCAAAAGAGAGCTGAGCGATATAAAGAAAGACAAGGACGGAAAACTCCATGAACGAGGTGTTCAAATAATATGTGGTTGACAAAGGAGGGTGGGTGGGTGACAGCGCTGTAAGACAAGCAAAGAAGAAAAAGCCAATAGGGGGAAACAGAGAAAGAACAGTCGGCTTCCCAGACGCTCAAGAAATCAATAGACCCAGCGGTTCATGTGTCATTAATAAAGTTGAACCCTGCAAGTGGTCGCCAAGTCAGAATTACGACAAGTTATACACATAGGCCAAGCCTCCCTCCATTTCAAAGTCCCAATGTCAATGTAAAGGGACAAACAAAAAAAACCCTTCGCAGCATTGAGAAAAGTCCTGACGGGAACCCATGGATGAGTGGATTTCTTGTCTTCCCTGCCTCCAAGACATAAATTAGGCCCGATCTCGAGGTACTGGCGGATCATTCTCCTAGATATGTGAAAGGATGCAATTGACGCCAAATATCGACTTGCCCACGCACAAAAGCAGAGAAACAACATACCATTGTCAAAACACGCGACCGACTTTCCTCGGGCAACCTCTGGCCAAAACAAACAAACAAACGATTGATGTTGCCACATCTGTCGATATGCTTTGAAATTTCGTAAGATAAAGTAACGCTCACCACAAAAAAAAAGATCAACAAACGTATACCGCTCTTGGGCTTAAGCGTGCTGCCGTCCATTAGAACTTTTCCATTCAAACGAGCAGAATCAGGCACAGCCCTACACTTCCAAGCACACAGTCCCAAAAAAAACCCATCTGTACACGACAAAAAAAAAAAGCCATGACCCAGATATACCATTGCATATGGACAAATAGTTATGGAATGTAAAAAAAAAAAAAAAAAAAAAAAAAAAACCACACACACAAAAAAAACAGCAAGAAAAAAAAACACCTCTCCCTCCCAACAAAGGAATCAAAGAGAGAAAAAAGAGAGAGAGATAAAATACGATAGCAACAGATCATCTCAACATCGATACACACTGCTTTCACAAAAAAAAAAGAAAAAAAAAGAAAGGATACACACTACACACACACACTAAACCTCACCGGGAGACCATCGTCCATGACGACCCACCACTACTATGCATACTCCCTCCATCCGGCACCACAACCGTATGCGAACTCTGACTCCCACTCACCGTCGATCCTCCTCCACTACCACTACCACCACCACCAGCAGCAGGTTTCAACGCAAACACTCTATCATCCGAGACAACCAATATCTCATCTCTCCCTCCAAACAACATCGACGGAGGAGATAACTGCGGCAATATCTGCGCCTGCGGTGGCATCCGACTAACACCCCCAAACCCTTGTTGACTGAGATGAGGATGGTGATGTTGTTGCTGATGATGATGATGATGACGATGTTGTTGCTGACTCGGATACGGCATCTGTCCATACGGACCACCACCATTAAAAGAAGGTTGCTGTTGTATCCCCATCACCAGTGCTTGTTGCTGTTGTAGCTGCATCATGCCTTTAGACGGCACCGGCGCCGACGTCGGTAACGTATCCGCAAAAAGCAACCGCAAATTCGATCCTTGAATCACTTGCGCCAAATAACCCGTCTCAATATGTCGTATCTCCACAAAATTGGGCTCAAACGCCAGAATATACGGTTCATACAGCGCTGTTCAATCCACACCACACCACGACATCACGACGCCACCAACAAAAGAAAAATCAGTTGCAAATACTCAAAACATCAAACACCAAAAAGAAACATCCATACCAAACCCTGTAGGCTGTCCCTCCCAAAACACCATAAACTCATTCCTCGTCCTCTGTCCACTCTTATTCACATAAAACGCAAACTCTACACAACACCTCTTCAACAAAACCGAAAAAAAAACGCATCAACAAAAAACACAACGCACCATCATAACAAAGTAAAAACTCATTCTGAATCCTATACAACGCCATCGGCCTCAAATTCTCCCTCTTCCTCGCAAAATCCAGCGTGCCATCTTCAGGATCCAACAACCCCTGCGTCTCCAACGTCTCCAAATCCACAATCTCAAATCCCCTCGAACACCCAACACACATCTTGGTCTTCAAATAATGAATCGACGTCGACTCGACCGGTATGTAAAATTCCTATAACATGATCAACACATCACCAAAAAAAAGGTTGAATTTTTTTCAGATCAGACTTAAAAAAAAAAACTCACGCGAAAAGGTTTCAACGTATCATTCCCACCCTGCAACAACTTCCTAAACGTCGGCTTACTCCTCCCCCTCACATTCTGATCGATCGGCTCCAACGCCTTAAATGTACTCGACAACTGACTCGACTTGACAATACACACCAACATCCTCCCAAGACAAAACCCCGCCTTGAAAAAAGACGTATGCGACGATATCCGCTTTGCCCTTTTCAATCCCGCCATCGGATCTCTAGAATCAAGCGCGTCAAGGGGAAACGTGATCACTTGTCGTTCTACATCGTTTTTGAAACACACAAAGTGAAAACGAGAAATCGTAGAAAAAGACCACACGCACCAGAAAGAACAATCAACAACTGATACTCCTCCAACACATCCACCTGAGAAACTTCCAACAACGTCAGCACCTTGACAGGCTCCCTCCCCACCTCCCTCAAATCCGAAATATACACCCCATCATCCGTCCCATACACCACCTTCCTCCCATAACTAAACGGCGCAGCACAATTCACCTTGTTCTGTCCAGCAAAAAACCCATCACTCAACACTACCTCATCAAAATACATACTCCGCTCCCTCATCACCACCTGCTGCTTCTGTATACTCTCAACCCACTTCTTCTGACTCAGTAACGAATTCGCCCACAACACGAGCGTGTACGATTTTCGTCCCAAATGTTGGAATTGGATCCAATACTGCCCTTTGGCTTCGTTTCGGGCCGTCGCAGAGGGTCCTGATTTCGAAAGGTAATTGTGCGTGGACGAGCTAGTGCCGACTGACGGATTCCCAGCCGTCGTGGCGGAAGGTGAAAAGTCGCGAGAGAAGGAACTTCGTCGGACGAGTCCCGTTTGTTTTTGTGATCGAACGAAACCATTCGTAGAAGCAAGGTCATCGGAATAGGTGATGTACAACAATTCCAGCGGTATGGGCTGCATACATGAGTCCAAGCCCAGCCAATAAGTGACATGCTCACCCGTCTATACACCCTCAAACTCTCATGATGGTGCTTCTTGTGCATACTCTTCGTAAACAAAATAGCATGATCAAACAAAAACGCCAACACCTCTCCATCCCTCTTTTGCAATCCCGCCTTGTAAATCAGCTCTCTTCCAGGTTCTTTCAACCTCAAATCAACCTCCTCCCCAGGTTTGAACAACAGCTGTGAATCCAACTGCATCAAATTAAACCTATTCTCCGTCTTGCCGCTTTCCTTGTTGACACTCGCCAAACACTCTTTGATCTTGGCAATCACCTTTGGTATCATCGTTTTGTCAGAACTGTCATCCGGCGTATGTTTGAGTACGGTTTCGAGCAAGAGCGGGTATCGGGCGAGACGAGTCGTTGGTTTGGTGAGGAAGGCATTGAGCTCAAGTTTACGTGACTCTGGCAAACGCTCCGTAGCCTTTGAGGCAAAGTCAACAGAGACACAACCAAGAGCGAGGAATCTCACCTCGACAAATGCAGCAAAGGTCGGGTTCTGGCCCTTTTCTCGCTCAAACTCATACTTGCCATAGAGCTGGTGCGCACCATACGCAACAAAGGGTCCAAAATGGGGCACATGCTCCAAAAAGATATCGCCGATCCGATCCACCACTGCATACGACTTTTGTCTTTTACTGAGCGCGTCGCGAAGCCGTGTATTCACAACCAAGATTTCCCTAATGTTCCAGAACACTTGTTGGATGAACGCCTTGCGCCGCTCCGATGGTATCACTTCGGATTCTTGTAGACGAGACATCCATGTCTGATGTGGAATGGGAGAAGGAATGGAACAACAAAGAATGGACTTACGTCGCGTAGATACTCTAGGTCTCGTACGAAATCGCGTTCAGTATAGATCACTTCGTTGATGGCTTCCTGTCGCTTTTTCTCTGTTTCTGAGACGCTGTTGACGATTTCCTGGGGGACAGAGTGGATCCAGAGAGTGCCGACCTCCTGGATGATTTCATCAGACGCGATTAGACATGAATGGGAAGGAACGCACGGGAAGATCAATCAGGCTCTCTTTGCTGATCTGCTTGGACAGTCCGGGCTGAGGTTTCATGTTGAGCCTGGCTTGCTGCTCCAGGCGGCGCGGACATGCTATGCTGTAGCACAGCTGGTCTCTGGAACATGTGGGGGAATAACAGTCGGTCAGGAGGGTAAAGACGCCCGAGGGCAGAGGGACTTTTTCGGGTTCTTCAGGTGAGACAGCCTAAAAGAGGATGAGGAAAACGCATGACGGTTGGCGGCCAACGCACCTCGTCGTCCTGCAAGGCCTCTCCACTGACGTATGGACCCAGATTGGTCCTGAACTGATAGAGCTCATTTGGACTGTCCCTTAATCTGTGATCATAGGTGACATCATGAAAGAATTTCTGGGCGTCCAAGGCCCTGCCCAAGAGCAGAGCGAGGTTTCTGTCGGTGGTCTTGATGATGTAGGCGATCTTGTCGACGGCTTCTCTGCCGTCAAAGGCGTCCTTGTAGGTCAGGCCGTCCTTGACGCGATCAGCCAGGGGGATTCTGTCCCTGAAAGCCTCTGAGACGCGGGAGAGGAGGGCAGGGTAGACGACGGGGGTTTTTCGCTGCTGTTTTGACGGGAGCGGAGGGTTGGGGGAGAGTTCGGCGGAGGGAAAGGGGCGGATGGTGCGTTTCTGGGAGGAAGAGGCGGTGGCCGCGGACATGGACATGGAGCGTTCCTGGCTGGAGCGTTCGCGGTGGGGGACAGAGAGCCTGGGGACGGTGCGTGTGGAATCGGAAGATCGACGGGACGCTGGCGCTGCTGATGAGGGGACCTAGGACGGATGAGTGTAGTCGAGCAAAAGACGGGCTGCTCACCGAGTTGACCCAGGGGAGTTCGCTGCTGCCGTCGTCGCTGGAGGTGGCAGGATCTGCGAAATCGAGGCCGAGACGACCGTTTGTGGGGTGGATGGGGACGGAGAGGGTGGGAGGAGGGTGAGGTGGGTAGTACGGGTAGCTGTGGGAGGGGAGATGGCCTGGAGTGGGTCTGCCAGTGAAAATGGCATTGTAGGCTGCTGCCTGGCGTTTGTCAGTGAGCTGCCGTGGGCGGTCCATGTCCAACTCGCCCTGTCACACACTCTCACACGCTATTTATCATACTTTATCTATCACATTCTGCCGGTTCTTCATTCGTCCCTGCTCCCGACGACTCTCAGCCCCAACTCGTCTCTCTCCACTCCACTTCTGCATCCCTTGCAGGTCTTGGTACAAGTCTACCCCCCCGTCTGCCAACCGCTTTCCGTCCAGCGACCCCACCAATGCCTCCTCTTTCTCGACCACCTCGCCGGCTTCACTCACCTCGACAACCCTCACACACCCCGTCCCCGATGCCGTGTCCAGCGACACCCAGATCCCACCCCGGCCGTCCAGCGTAAAGTCGACAACCGGGTCGCCCAAGTCACGCCATCCCACCGCGCCACCCGGATACTCGAACACAAAAAGCGCCGTCACTCTGAAAATGGTCAGCTCCTTCTCTGAACCGCTGGTCCTGCTCACCCGACCGCACTGAACACCACAAACTTTTTCTCCCCGCGCTCAACACTCTCAATCTTGCTCACAACCAACACCTTCTCTCCCACTTCATCCTCGTCCGTGTCCTTCGAGACCGCAATCCTCCTCCTCTTGCTCTTCTTTCCCTTTCCCTTCCTCTTTTGCGTTTCCCCTTTTTCTCTCTTCCTCACAGCAACAAACGGCTCAACGGCACCCCATATCTCTACTTCACCCGTGCACTGCCCAGATCTCCAGTCCCACATCCTCAAACTCGGGTCTCCCCCGCCCGAGATCAGCGTCTCCGTCGCAAATCGAGGTACGTGTATCGCAGAAACGTATCTGCATCATTAAGCCATCATCAAGCGAGAGACACAAGACCCACTTTCGGTGGCCCAGACAATACATCTCAATGTTGTATCCTTCCGGATACCAGCTCACCCGAATATGCTCGTCTCTGTCCGCCGTAATAATATACTTTTCATCATGCGAGAGAACGAATGAGGTCAGGGGTGATGCGTGTCCCAGAATGAGCTGTCCGTCAGACGGATTTTCATGCGATGCGAATTCGTCTCGAGCAGCTTTCATTTCAGGCCGCACAAATTCGAATGGGTAGCTATTTTCTTTAAAAAAAATAAAAGGAACGAGACACCATGCGTACCTGAAAACATCACCAAATTTGTCAGACACAAGGATCGTTTGTGCGTCTTTTGTGAACGCCACTTGAGTCGGTCTCTTTGGCAACTCCCTTGACACGAGTATGAGTAGCAGCAGAACAACCAACCAACCAAAATACCACCTCTCATTGATCAACCCAAGTCCAGGGAGCTGCCACACACTCAACATCTTGTTCTCTCCCACCGTCACCAAATACCGCTCGTCTCCACTGATCGCAACAGCAATAATGGGGCCCTCCGTGTTCGAACCACCCTGTGAAATAACATCGCCTGTCCTGCAAATTTCCATTGAGTTTTTTTTCAGCAATGACTTGACAATACGCACGTAGAGCTCAGAACGTAGATATCGCCACTCGATACGGCAACTGTAATCTCCGTTCCACAAAAGAGCCGCGAATAGGCCATGTAGTGAGTAGATAAATATCGTCACGTGCTTGGTCCTGGAAATCAGTTGACTAAATAAATGCAATCAATCAGACAACTATATCACTCGCTATGACCTGCAGTTGCCTTCAACCGCAACATCCAACGCAGAAACGAGGACAGCTCCATCATCATCACCGCTTACCACACCATACCGCTGCAAGCTCACCACGCTTCTAGCCCGAATCTACAATCGTACATGAGTATCGTACACCAGATGAAGAGCTGATCAACTTCACAACAGACCTTCATCTTCCGTGAAATCGCTTATACGAAACATTAAATTCTTCTCCGACCACTCCCGGCGTGTGTGCAAGACTGTAGTTCATAATATCTCCTGCTCGTGGGACGAATAACCATCTCCCCGTCAAGATACACATACAAGGCATTCCAAGTTCCATATATCAGTACGACCTCAGGCGCATGTAGGGCATATTAGCTTAGCGTGATATCCATCTGCGAACGCAGCTACAAGCCCATAAGATACATTTCCATGGGTCCTAGGTTACGTCAGCAAGACATCGAATTTCGGCACCTCACTCAGGTTAGCGAGCTCCGTTAGGCGTGAATGCAGTCAATGGATTAGACGAGATAGCGTTTTCCGGTAGTAGTTGGGCCCATCGTCATACTTGATGAATTCGTCGGGAGATCAGAATGTTATCATTTCTCGCATTCAGAAACTACTAGACTGGAACACCGTCTCACCTGTATGGATCTATGCAGAAAATCAAGAGCCTCAAGCGACTGCCTTCGACAAGCGGAAGAGGTAATTTTTTACCATGTTGGAAGAGAGTCGGAAAAGTCCCCAATACGACAGATGACGACCATGTGCACTTTCAAGTTCAAAGCTCTCTCTTGCAATGTCACCACGTGATTGCATCCTCGCCTGCTGTGTGATATGTCAAAGTATCCCGACCATACGCGATTGCGCCCACGCTGTCAGTATTTTGATCGCAAAGTATCCCGATTCTCTGGTTTTCCAAAACAGGGTGTCATTTTTTTTAGATGAAAGGAACAAGTGATGGGATCATACTTGACATCATTAGCATGCTGATCCCACGCAAGTTTGCGAACGACCTTGTATCTGGAAGCAAGAATAGCTCCAAGGGACACATTGTAGAATCCGCCTCCGCGATCTGCAGGAAGGTCCAGAGGTTCTTCAGGCCAACGCACACCAACTGGTGGCTTAACTTTAGTGGGAAAAAGGTTTGCAAAAAGGGCATTTCTGGGAAAGTAGTGTGTCTTGGTAGCTTTCAAATCTCGATGACGGAACTTTCCGGTGCATGAATACTAAAGCCTATTCATATTTGATGTTTTTGTGGTCAGCAATTTATGTTCCGCAGCAAGCAGGGAATTGTACTATGATATTGGACAGAACTAATCAACTCTATGATGTCGCTCTCATCATCAGTTTGTATTACGAATCCGAGACATTATCGTTGGTATAAATACTTAATTTACCGTAGGCTCTACCATTCCGGGTGACGTCTGAGATTATTATTCTTCTAGTTTACAAGTTCGATGGAGAGGATGTGTTGTTCATGTATATTCTCATTATACAAAACTATACTATATGCATGTTCTCTATTGAGGATGTATGTGCATAATTGGATGCAGGTCCATAGCGAGGATCGAACATGAAGCGGCACGTGGGTACTTTAAGGTCTTTCCGATTCACACCTGTTTCTCAATCTTTCTTTTCATTTTGCATATGAACAGCGATAACAATGGATCAGCTATACACCAAACCCTTTTTCGTTCTTCAATAAACAAGCAGGGAAATTCCAACCCTTTTACAAAGATAATACACAACTCTCGCGCCAGATCGCCCGGACACGGCGAGAGTTCTTTTAGCAGAGAAAGACAAGCGAGCGAAAACATTTTCCAGACTCCTCAGCAAAGGACTCGTCCTTTTCAGACCCCAAACAA
>Ga0153953_1000761_pt1 | contig 11604 bp, 10 predicted proteins | sample TSNJ037MetaG_FD_104718 | JGI IMG/M metagenome (GOLD analysis project Ga0153953, IMG submission 104718) | Attine ant fungus gardens microbial communities from New Jersey, USA - TSNJ037 MetaG | ecosystem: Host-associated > Fungi > Mycelium > Unclassified | place: USA: New Jersey, Wharton State...
AAATTTTAAAACATATATGTCTTTATAAGACAAAACCTGAAGCAATATCATCTACAACTTCTTTACAGGTCTTGATCTCATTAATCATACCGATTGCCGCAGAAACGCTTACAATTAAAAATTAGCTTTAGGCTCATAAATCCGCTTGCGTTGAATTATAGATACATGATAAAATACAATCAATTGACAATTCATAGGCTTGGTCTTAAATTTAGACAGAAACCCTTAACAGTCAATTGATATTCTATAAAATTGTACTCAATAAGATGACATGGGGAGGCATTTATGAAAAAAATAGCTAAAGCAGCCATTGCCAACTCATTTATGCAGCTATGCTTGGAAATTCCCGTAAAGCGTATTACCATCAAGCATATTATTGATGCCTGTGAGATATCAAAGCAGACTTTTTACAATTATTTCCTTGATAAGCAGGACTTGATGAATTACATATATGCAGTTGACTCAAAGCTTGCCGCAGATAAGCATTACAATCTAAATGCCGGTCCGTTAAAGACCATTGAGACAGCTTTTGAAAAATGCTTAGAAAAGAAAAGTTATTATCTAGCAATAGCAAATTATGATACGCAAAATGGATTCCCTCAATATTTTTATCAGAATGCGATAGAGTTTTATACTGCACTTATCATAGATAATTATGGGAAAGAAGCCCTCACCGCGCCAATTAAACATGCAATTGAATTTAATTGTGCCGGCGCTGAAAAATTGTTTGTTGACTGGATCAAGCGCGGTATGGTAGAAAGCCCCCGCATGATAGCAACAGAATTGGTTAATTGCATGCCGGTCGGATTAAAAAAATATGTATACAGAGATTCCGAAGTTGAATAGTTACTAATAGTGGCAGGGTTGCATTTGTAATAATTTTGTTATTGATTTTTAATAAATTTCATGTAACAATTAAAACGTAAAATTTGAGTTATATTTTAAACTATTAAGGAGGAACTAGAAGAATGAAAAAAACAAAAAAGTGGCTAGCTTTACTCACGGCTGCTGTTATGGTATTTGGCACTGCGTTTACCGCTTTAGCTGAGGAAACCGAGGAACAGCAGATTAGTACTGTGCAATATGAGGATCTGCAGTATAGTGCTGTGCAATACAAGACCTATCAGAGCAGAGTTTTGGGTGAATATCCCGATGTAAAAGGCGTAGCAGGTCTTACGGATCAAATCAAAAAGGATATTGACGACGCGTACAACTATGAGAAAGACGAGAACGATGAAAACTATGAGAATGACAGCTCTACAGTAGTCTTTACCGTTGCGGACGAAGGCCAGTACGGCGTTGTTACCGTTTTATTAACTATTGACAGAGCTAGCGATTCCGCTTTCAGGAACAAAGAGATCGCCTTAACTTATTACATCGACAAAACTACTATGAGCGTTGTTGATGAGGCTGCTTACCTTGCGAGTGTTCCTGTTGAGGGAGAGGAAGCTGCTGAAACAGAAGTTCCTGAAGCTGTCGAAACCGGCGAGGAAGTTACTGAAGAAGTTCCTGAAACCGAAGCTGTTGAAGAACCCGCTGAAGCAAAAGTGTATGCTATCACCCTCAGAACAATTGTCGAGCTGGGCTATGAATTAGCTTGGGACGGCGAAACCAAAACAGTTACCATAACTCTTGGCGAGTACAGCACCACCGTAACTATCGGCGTAAACGCTTATGAGAGTGCCGATGGCGTTATTGCCTTGGATATGGCTCCCTACATTGAAAACGACCTTACATATGTACCCGTTACTTTCTTTGAAAAGGTTTTGGGACTTGCTGTAAGTGTTGACGAAGCTGGCAATGTAACGCTGGCTGTTCCTACCGAAGAAGTTGTTGTAGATGAAGAAGTTCCCGGCGATGACGCTGCTGCTGAGGAAGCTCCTGCTGATGAAGAAGCTCCTGCCGAAGAAGCTCCCGCTGATGAAGAAGCTCCTGCCGAGGATGCCGCCGAATAAGAAAATTATAATAATTAAAAAGGACGTCATAGACGTCCTTTTTTTCAGTTCCAATATTTCCTATCCAGGCTTCTATACTGTATAGCCTCCGCTAAATGCATAACTGAAATATCTTCCGAGTAATCCAAATCGGCAATGGTACGCGCCACCTTTAATATTCGGTGATATCCCCTGGCGCTGAGCTTCAAGCTGTCAAAGGCGCTTTTAAGCAGCTTTTCCTCCGCAGGGCCCAGCTTGCAATAGGCTTCTATTTGCTTTGCGCCAAGCTGTGAATTAAACATAATTTTTTCCTTGGAGTAACGGACAAGCTGTATTTCATGAGCCCTTACTACTCTTTCCTTTATCCGGGCTGAGGTTTCACCGGATTTCCTGCTGCCAAGATCCTCATATACAACCGGCGATACCTCTGCCTGAATATCAATGCGGTCTAGCAAAGGACCGGATACCTTGCTTAAATAGCGTTTTATTTCCTCCTGTGTACACGTGCATTTATCCCCGCCGCTTCCGTGGTGCCCGCAAGGGCACGGATTCATCGCTGTTAGAAGCATAAAATCAGAAGGATAGGTTAAGGTGCCGTTGGCCCGGGCAATAGTTACCTGCCCGTCCTCCATGGGCTGCCGAAGAACCTCCAGCGCGTTTTTCTGGAATTCGGGCAATTCATCCAGAAACAAGACGCCGTTGTGAGCCAGGCTGACTTCTCCGGGTCTGGGTATGCGTCCGCCTCCGGTTAGAGCTACAGGAGAGACTGTGTGATGAGGCGATCGGAATGGCCTCTTTGTGATAAGTGAATTTTTGTGGGAAATAAGTCCCAAGACGCTGTATATTTTCGTTACCTGGATACTTTCTTCAAAGCTAAGATCCGGCAGAATGGCGGGCAGTCTTTTAGCCAGCATTGTTTTGCCCGAGCCGGGAGGTCCTACCATCAACACATTATGTGAGCCTGCCGCGCCGATTTCTAAGGCCCTCTTTACGTTTTCCTGTCCTTTTACATCGGCAAAATCTAATAGATAATCCGACGTTTCTTTAAATACCTTATGAATATCAATCTCTACAGGCCGCAGCCTATCACCGTTCAGATGATTAATAAGCTGTCCCAAATCCTTAACGGCAAAGACCTCCATGCCTTCGACCAAGGCTGCCTCCTCTCCGTTTTGCCAGGGAACTATACAGCTTCTTATTCCATTCCTGTAAGCGCTGTGCACCATAGAAATCACTCCGTGTACCGGGCGAAGGCTGCCGTCCAGCGACAACTCCCCCGTAACGAACATGCCCTCTACCGCTTCCTGTTTTATAATATTCATACCAACCAATATACCCAGGGCTATTGGCAGATCAAAGGCCGGGCCTTCCTTTTTTGTATCAGCCGGAGCCAAGTTAACCGTAATATGCTTAACGGGAAAGCCGCAGCCGGAATTTTTTAAAGCCGTTCTCACGCGTTCCCTGGCTTCTTTTACTCCGGAATCCGGCAAGCCCACTATATCGAACGCAGGAAGGCCGTTACTGAGATCTATCTCAACATCCACTAAATATCCTTCAACGCCAAGCAAAGAGCCGCTGGTAATTTTTGAAATCAAGTCAATTCCCTCATTTTCTTTTAAATTGTCAAATAAAAAATAATTAATTTTGTAGACATATTTTGTAAAAAAATATACAATGACATTATAACATATTTTAATATTATACTGTGAACAGATACAAGGTTATGATTTTCGTCATCAACCGCGGTTCCGGTATTGAGAAAGGCGGTGATAATGAGCTTGATTGAATCTGATTACCTGTTGTGGCTTACAAGGATTGACGGCATAGGTATCATTAAGCAGCAGCGTTTGTTGGATTATTTTGGTTCCGCCAAGGAGGTGTTCAATGCGGAAGCATTTTCTCTTTCAGAGGTAAATGGACTAACTAAGTATAATGTTCAAAGCATATATGCCTCTCGCAAAGAGAAAATAATTGATGAGTACAAGCGTGAGCTTGAACAAAAGAATATACGGTTTGTTTCCATTAGCGATGAGGAATATCCCTCACTGTTAAAGGAAATACATGAACCTCCCACAGGAATTTATGTAATGGGAGAGTTGCCGGAAGATGAATTGTTAAAAATCAGTGTTATTGGCTCAAGACGGTGTTCTGAATACGGTCTTACCGTAAGCAAAAAGCTCAGTAAAGAGTTATGTGTCTTTGGCGCGGTCATCGTAAGCGGAATGGCCAGAGGAATAGACAGCATGGCTCATCAAGGCGCTTTGGAAGCAGGCGGTAAAACTATAGCCGTCATGGGATGCGGAGTTGATATTTGCTATCCTGCGGAAAATCGGCGCCTCAGGCAGCGCATAATGGAAAACGGCTGCCTTATATCCGAGTTTCCGCCCAGTACAGAGCCAAGACCGGGTTTTTTTCGAATGCGTAACCGTATTATCAGCGGGCTGAGCGCAGGTACCTTAGTAGTGGAAGCCGCTCTCAAAAGCGGCACCAGAATAACCGCTAACCAGGCCTTGGAACAAGGCCGCCAGGTAATGGCGGTTCCCGGAAGCATTTACAGTAAGCTTAGCGAAGGAACAAATGAGCTTATACGTGAAGGCGCTGCATTAATCTCCGATTATAAAGATGTATTGGATGCCTTAGGCGTATATATTGACGAAGGCGAGAATAATAAAGTTGAAAAAAGTCAGAATAATTTGTATCTCTCGCTTGCGCCTGAGGAGAAATTAGTATATGATTGTATAAATTTTGATCCGGTCACTGTTGACTTTATTATTGAGAAGCTCAACAGCCAGGCAAATGTGGTGAACCATATACTTACGATGTTGGAAATAGGTGGAATGGTGAAAAGACTCCCGGGTCAAAGATTCATACGCGCTTTTTAGCGGGGATAAATTGCAACGCACTGTACGTAATATGGAGGTTCATTGTTGTATGGCTAAAAATTTAGTAATAGTTGAGTCCCCTGCCAAGGCTAAAACTTTAAAGAAATTTCTTGGCAGCTCATATAAAATAGAAGCTTCCGTGGGACATGTAAGGGATTTACCAAAAAGTCAGCTGGGCATAGATGTTGATAAGGATTACGAGCCCAGGTATATTACTATAAGAGGTAAAGGCGAAGTGCTTTCCAAGCTTCGCAAAGAGGTAAAGGCTGCGGATAAGGTATATCTCGCGACAGACCCCGATAGAGAGGGAGAAGCCATTAGCTGGCATTTGATGCAGGCTCTGAGGCTGGATGAGAAAAGCGCGTCGCGAATAACCTTTAATGAAATAACTAAAAATGCTGTCAAAAAATCCATTAAGGAAGCCAGGGAAATAGATATGAACCTGGTTGACGCTCAACAGGCAAGAAGAGAGCTGGATAGAATAGTAGGCTACAAGTTAAGCCCTCTTTTGTGGAAGAAGGTGAAGAAAGGTCTAAGCGCCGGCCGTGTTCAATCCGCGACGCTAAAGCTGATTTGTGATAGGGAAGAAGAGGTAGACTGCTTTATTCCGGAGGAATACTGGAGCCTGGAGGCCGAGCTTAAATCAAGCAACGGACTTTTAAGAGCCAAGCTTCATACTCATAAAGACGCAAAGACCGAGCTTAAAAGCAAAGAGGATTGCCAGCAGGTAATGGATGCGGTTAAAGACGAAGAATTTGTAACAGATGAAGTAAAAAAGGGACTTCGGTCTAAAAAGCCAAGCCCTCCATTTACTACCAGTACGCTTCAGCAGGAAGCTTCAAAATTATTGGGCTTTGCTACAAGAAAAACAATGTCCGTTGCTCAGCAGCTATATGAAGGTGTAGATGTCAAGGACAAAGGCACCTTGGGCCTTGTGACTTATATACGTACCGATTCTACCCGTATTGCAGATGAAGCTTTTGAAGATGCAAGCAGTTATATTAAGGATAATTTTGGACCAGCCTATGCGGCTGCTGAAAAGCCAACCTACAAAATACGGGAGAGGGCTCAGGACGCTCATGAAGCCATACGCCCTTCGTATACTGATTTGACGCCGGAAATTTTAAAGGACTCTTTGCCAAGAGATCATTATAGGCTATACAAACTGATTTGGGAAAGGTTTGTGGCAAGCCTTATGGTACCCGCGGAATACGATACGTTATCTGTTAAGATAAAGGCAGGAGAATACGGCTTTAGGGCATCCGGGTCTATCTTAAGGTTTGACGGCTATTTAGCGGCTTACAAAAAAAATGAAGATAAAGAAGAAGACACAAAAATACCTGTGTTGCAAGAAAAAGAAAAACTGAAGCTTGTAAAGCTTGACCCTGCTCAACACTTCACCCAAGCTCCGCCGCGGTATACGGAAGCGATGCTGGTAAAGAGTATGGAGGAGTTGGGTATAGGCAGGCCTAGCACCTATTCGGCCACCATTTCGAATATCACACAGCGTTACTATGTTATTAAAGAAAACAAAATGTTTTATGTCACTGAGTTAGGAAAAATAGTTAATGAGATCATGAAAACCAATTTTGGAGACATTGTGGATATTGATTTTACCGCTAAAATGGAGGAAGACCTGGATAGAATAGAAGAAGGCAAGCTCGAATGGAAGGAAGTAATTAGACAATTCTATCCTTCCCTTGAAGAAAAAATTAGAGAAGCAGAAAAGGCAATAGGAGAAATTGAGGTAGAGGACCCAAGGACAGACGTGATCTGTGAAAAATGCGGACGTAATATGGTTATCAAATATGGACGCTTCGGGAAGTTTTTAGCCTGTCCCGGTTTTCCGGATTGCAGAAACGCAAAGCCTTTATATGAGGACGCCGAGGTAGAATGTCCGCTTTGCGCAAGCAAGGTTCTCATTAAGAAAACAAAAAAAGGAAGAGTTTATTACGGTTGTGAAAACAATCCTAATTGTGGTTTTTTATCATGGAATAAGCCAGCCGGAGAAAAATGTCCGGTGTGTGGAGAATTTTTAGTGATTAAGGGCTCCAAAAAGCCCAAAATAGCTTGTTCGAACAGCCAATGCGGCTTCAGTAAGGAAATGGATGATAATAGAGATATATGATTGGAGGCATACATATGTCAAAGAAAATTTTAGAATTTACTCGTACAGTATATGAAATGATGCAGAAGGATTTATCATTGACGGATGTTATGGATAATATATGTGCCATTACGGCAAATGATTTGGACACTAATGTTATGTTGTTGGATAAGGATGGCTTGCTGCTTGCCGAAAAGCATTCCGACAGCCAAGGATTTATCTTCACAATGCATGAAAAGGAAGCCGGACAGTATATTGATTCTCAACTAAACGACCAATTTCGTAACATTGTAGAGGTAAAGGAAAATATCAAGCTTAATGATTTCTACATTAAAAAAGTGTCTGCCAAAGAGCTTAAGCAATATGTCGCAAGTATATTTCCTGTTTCTATGACCTCCTCTAGAGTAGGCACTCTGGTGTTATACAGAGCAGGAGAGAATTATGACCTGGAAGGCGTGTGTATCGCCGATATCGTAAATATTATTATAGCGTTGATCATCAGTAATTTAAAAAGCCAGATAGATGTGGAGCAAAGCCGTAAGATTGGAGTTGTACGATCTGCTATAGGCACGCTTTCTTATTCGGAATTGGACGCTATAGTTCATATTTTTGACGAGCTCGGCGGAAGGGAAGGCATCCTGGTGGCCAGCAAGATAGCAGACAATGTGGGTATAACCCGCTCTGTAATAGTAAACGCTCTTCGTAAGTTTGAGAGCGCCGGCGTCATTGAGACCCGCTCTCTTGGCATGAAGGGCACTTTTATCAAGGTTATGAATGATAACCTGCTTACTGAATTGAATAAATTGAGAGGATAGGATAGAATATTATTACAGAAGAATCTGTAAAATTTTATTAAGGAGGAGTTTACCATGATTCGTTTTATTGCAGGCGGAAAAGGTGAAGGCAAAACAAAAAAGCTTATCGACATGGCGAATGCCGCCGTCAAGACAACAGATGGCCACATTGTGTTTATTGACGATGATAGAAGGCATATTTATGATCTCCATTATGATATCAGGTTTGTTGAAACAGCCAACTATCCGCTTTCAAATTATCGGGAACTCATTGGCTTTATCTGCGGCATACTGTCTCAGGATAGTGACATTAAAGAAATATTTATAGACGGATTAACCAACGTTGTTAAGAAAATTGACAACGATGATCTTTTAAAGCTTATCAAAAAGTTGAACTCTCTTTCGGAAGAGTACAGTTTAGATTTTATAATAGCTATGAACTGTAAAAAAGAAGATTTGCCGGAAGAGATTAACGCTATTCTTATATAAATAGGCAATAGAATAAAATAAACCCTCCCTGAATATGTTGAATAGAAGGGAGGGTTTTTATGTCTTATAAATCAAGGCATTTGAAGCGACGGATTCGCCGCCTCCGGTACAGAAGAAAAAAAATCAATCCGCAGATCGAGAATTATATTGTTTTATGCCTTGCGATATTGTGCATAATACTAATATTGATATTTATAAAGGAATTCATTTTCCCGGGAAAGATAGTAAAAGTAAAGCCTCCTTTGAAGTCGGTGGCGGCCTTTCAAATACCTTACAAGACCCTTTCAGATCTACAGTATCTAAGCGATAAATATAGTTTGGATTTTGCCGAGCTTGTTACTTTGTATTCCATAGAAAATAATTTTTTTCCGGCGAAAACCGAATCACCGACAGTATCAGAAATAGAAACGAAATATATACTATCTTACAGCTCTGTTAAAGGCCGTTACGCGGAGCGAGCCATACGCCCTTATGTTGAATTGTTAAGCGGCATATTTGAGGATATTAAGGCGTTTCCCATTGCTTATAGATATGAAGCCGACGGGCAGACTCCATATATTTTTGGGGACAGCTGGAATGAAAGCAGGAGCTTTGGAAGCAAGCGTGAGCATAAGGGAACGGATATTATGGACAGAGAAAATATTCGTGGGCGCATAGCTGTGGTGAGTATGACCGGAGGAACCTTAAGGGATATGGGCTGGAATGAGTTGGGAGGGTACCATATAGGTATTGTATCAGGCAATGATAATTACTATTATTACGCCCATCTGGACAGCTTTGCGGAGGGCCTCGTAAAAGGGGACCAGGTTGTCCCGGGACAGTTTCTGGGATACATGGGAGACTCGGGTTATGGGTTGGAAGGCACCAAGGGCGAGTTCGCGGTCCATCTCCATGTAGGAATAGCTCCTTCTACCAGCTTGACCCTTGGAGAATTTTGGATAAACCCATATCCGTTCTTAAGATGGATAGAAAATTAAACACATATGAGGTGTACAAATGAAAATGTCAAAGTTTTTTTTTCAATTGGTGAAGGAAATAAAATATGATGAAGTAGGCTTTGTGGCAAACCAGCTTACTTATAAGCTGCTGCTGTCATTCTTTCCTTGTTTAATTTTCATTATGACCTTGATAGGCTTTTTTGAGCTGAATATCGATTTGACGAAGTTCCACTATTTGCCGGAGGATATTTTGAATGTTATCCTTAACTTTGATAAGGAAGTTATACAAACCAGAAACGCGGGGATTTTATCCACAAGCTTACTGGTAGCCATATTCAGCGCGTCTTCCGGATTTAACGCGGTTATCAAAGGTATCAACAAGGCCTACGGCATAAAGGAAACGCGAAGCTTTATTGTAGTACGGCTCATAAGTATCGGCTTGGTCATTCTTTTCGCGCTTTCAATCGTGATGTCTCTTGTATTATGGATATTCAGCGGGAATATACTCAGATTTATTCAAAAATATATTGTATTGGATACTTATTTGATCAATCTCTTCAGTTACGTGGGAACTCTGGGGACCTTGGGCTTGATATTATTGGTAGTCATGTTTATATACAAGGTGGCATGCTGCCGAAAGATTTCTTTTAGAAGCACATTGCCCGGCGCGTTGGTAACGGTTGCCATTTGGGTTTTGTCTTCAAAGATATTTCAGATGTATGTGAATAACTTTTCACGTTATTCCAAGGTATATGGAAGTATTGCCGGCGTTTTTGTCCTAATGTTCTGGCTTAACATAATATCCTTTGTGCTGCTTTTAGGCAGTGAGATAAACGCGCTTCTGGACGATAATGAGGACGGTACTAAGGAACTGTAAATCGCGGTTCTTAAGTGGGGGGAAGGCATGCGCCGAAGAATATTAAAGATCGCCGGGGTATATACAGCTATTATTTTAGGAGCTGGATTTGCTTCCGGACAGGAAATGCTGTTGTTTTTCGTGGATTATGGATGGAACGGGATATTGGGTCTTTTTGTCTCCGCCGGGCTGTTTTCATTGATAGGCTGGGCCTTAATGGAAATATGCTATAGAAACTGTATCACGGATTATAACGGGTTGCTGAAGCATTTGGCCGGTCCGGGGCTAGGTCTTATAATAGAAATAACGGGAGTGATATTTTTATTTGTATTGTTCTCGGCTATGCTTTCTTCCACCGGGGCTATATTTTCGGAAGCCTTTGGGCTGCCCTTTTATCTTGGCGTTCTTGTTATGGGGATTATATGCTTTATTGTCTTTTTGTTCGACGTAGAGGCTATGATGGAGGTCAACGCCTTTCTGGCGCCAATATTGGTGGTAGGCGGTATTTTCATCGGGCTGTATACATATTTTAACAATTCGGTTACGGTTTTTTTTCAATTTTTTTCATCCATCAGGCATCACTGGTTCACTTCCGCCGTTTTATACGCTTCTTATAATATTGTAACAGCGGTGTCTATACTTACGTCGATGCACACGATCACGCCAAAGGTAAAGGAGGCCCGCATAGGGGCCGCGCTTGGGGGCTTGTTTATGGGGATATTAGGACTTGCCTTGTTTCTGCCTTTGTTTGACCGATATGATAAGGTGTCGGGGATGGAAATTCCATTTTTAAAAATAATAGAGGACTTTCATCCTGCTCTGGAATATTTTTATGTTTTCATTTTTCTCGCGGCAGTATTGACCACCGCGCTGGGAAACGGGTTCGGACTTATTCAGTGGATTTTTTCCCGCAGCCCTTCCCTGTCAAGCTCTAAGGTAAAAAGAGCCGGCGTAAAGCTTATGATCACGCTTTTGGGCGGGTCGGCGGCTTTTGTCGGCTTTTCTCAATTCGTAGGCGGGATTTATCCGTTATTCGGCTATACGGGGCTGTTTCAAATTATTTTGATTTTAATTTGCTTTGTGAGTGAAAAAGAAGGCTCAGCAAGGTAACACATTCTGGGACTTGAAAAATCTGCTATAAAATGAGAGAATATTTCCGTAGATACATATAATGCTGTAAGGTATAAATATATTTGGAGGAAGAGCTGATGAAGGCTATAATATTAGCGGCAGGTGAAGGCAAGCGGATGAAATCGGCAAAGGCCAAGGTAATGCATGAGATTTTGGGTAAGCCCATAATAGGCTATATCGTTGATTCCGTGTTTAAGGCAGGATCGGAGCAGGTCATACTTGTTGTGGGCCACAAGGGGGAGCAGCTTCGGGATTATTTGAAGGATAGAGTAGAATACGTGGTGCAGGAGGAGCAGCTGGGCACCGGACACGCCGCACGAATGGCCTCGGATTATTTGCGGGAAAACGGAGACGTGCTTGTGCTATACGGCGACATGCCCCTTGTCAGGCCGGAAACCATAGAAATTATTCAAAAGCTCCACAAGGAGGAAAATAACGGCGTAACCGCCGTATCCGTTATGACGGAAGCTCCC
>Ga0153953_1000778_pt1 | contig 11505 bp, 10 predicted proteins | sample TSNJ037MetaG_FD_104718 | JGI IMG/M metagenome (GOLD analysis project Ga0153953, IMG submission 104718) | Attine ant fungus gardens microbial communities from New Jersey, USA - TSNJ037 MetaG | ecosystem: Host-associated > Fungi > Mycelium > Unclassified | place: USA: New Jersey, Wharton State...
CAGAAGAGAAGTATAGAAAACAGAAGAGAAATAAGCTAAGGTAGGACGTCTACCACGGCCGCAGGGGAGGCTGGACGGGATAGTTCACGGAGGAGACGGTGGGATCAGGCAGATCTAGATGCATTCGATCGGCAGCAAGTGTCAACGGTGCCATAATGAGAGTATTTTCCTCCCGATGGCAATGGGAAACTCGAGGGGAAGAGACGATTGAGTGAGGTGAAACCGGTGACGGCTCACATGTTGAATTGATTGCAGAATAATCACCTTCATAGGAATGATGTGACAAGCTTGAGGCACGGGAAGGGGGACGAGAGCTTCTTTGTCGATGTTGGCGGTGATCATGATAAGGATAGGAGTTTAAAGATACGGGGAGAGGGCCTGGGTGGCGTTGTGATACGTCTGCCGAGCTTATTGAGATGTGTTAGCAGACTTATGTCTGTAACCGAACGAGATAGCCTACGAGTACGAATGATGAACAATAGAACTGCTTCTTGGAGAAATCTTCTCATAGGTAGTATAGCTGAATGGCCGGGACTGAGAGCATGGAGGTTCATTGTCAGAGCGCAATCGCCTCAGAACTGCTGCAGAGTCATTATTACCAGTGCCTCGCATATCTTCGAATGCTGAAATGGGAGGAAGCGAATGAGAGACGTTCCGTGGTTCATATGTGGCCGGTAGTTCTCGTAATGGTGGGAGGGTGATACGATTCGATTCAAAGGAATTCCCCGGCGAACTCATTGAGGGCCTGGGAAGAACAGGATAGCTGACGTATTGATGACCAACGGAGGTTGGCTGTGGATCTCGAAAGGTCACGGAGGTAGGAGGACCGACCATTGGAGATGGGTGTCGATAGCGGTCCGAATGGTGATGAGGATGGTACCCATGATTAAGACTAGCACTACTGCCAAGACCAGAGGCCTGATGAGAGAGGTCCAAAGTGTTATTTTCAGGATGAAACGCTGGGGTCGCCCAGCTTATATTGTTTAATTCCCTGGATACCTGAGGTGCGACCTGAGAAGTTGTAGCGGAGGGCTGTGGAGGTCTTCGTGAACGCCTTCTACCGTTACCTGGAAAAACAACTTGACCATATCCTGGTTGGTCCGGTGACAAGCAAGTATTGGGGAACGTTGGTCTGAGACAAGAGGTTTAGTTACACAGGAAGATGGAATAGAACAAAGTGACACACCCAAAGAGGGGGATAAGGTCCTCGCGGATTGCCCATGCCACTCTGGAAACATAAAGTTAGTTGTTACACCTCAGGATGTACAAACTCCTTGGTGCACTGACCGTCGAGATAGTCGCAGAGCAACCTGGTAAAAGAATATCAGCACTAGTTTCGATGTGTAATCGACTTGAGGGACAAACTTCGTAGGGCATCCATGTACCTTGTATCTTCAGATAACCTCCGCGTACTCGTCGGATGAGTGGAGCAAGGTCAGGCTGCGAATCTATCATCTTGACGATATCGGCTTGTGGAGGAGTCGCGATTGCTTAGTGAAAACTCGACAAAGGAATGATTGCTTAGCACCCTACCTTTGGAATTTCCGAGAGCTGAAATGCCAGATAAGAAACGGACGGACGCGTGCAACGGGTGGCACACCTTTCCAAATACCCGTCCACAGGATATATCCATCGTCTACATCCATCATGATCCATTGACCATTGAGGGGGTACTCATAGACAGGTCTGTACAATAAGTGAGCATCATGCTTTCATCGAATTCTTCAGGTGTGCTTACATGTAGCCGCGAGGATCATTACTGGTGATATAGCGACCTTTTGCTACTTGATGTTTGGCACTCGCGTAAGGACGAAACTTGGGATGGCTGGACAAAACTATGGGCTGTATAGAATTCTAGAGGGATTGAGCGAGAGGAAGGAGGAACGGAAGGATCATACCTGCATTAGACTGGAAGTCATGAAGTGGAAATCAAAACCGGGAAGGAGTGGATTCCTTTAAGTATCTTAAGAGAGGCAGGGTAGAGAGCGGTTCAAAGCGGCATCGATTGACGTCAAGACGTTGACTCGGCTATTTAGGCGGAATGGTTTGTTTTTCGGTTTGTTTCCGAGGATTGCATCCGAATCTGGATTCTCCACGCGCAAGTGTGTACCTGATATGGAAACTCCTTATGGTATCTCTCGGGAAAGCATCTGAGATAAACAGAAGAGCCATCAATAATTTCGCGTTGGTTCCCTTTTCTAGCTGCTTTGGTGAGTCACGGCGGCCGTCCTTGCCGACGTCCCTGTCCATAACGACCATCTTTGTTTGTGTGCGTGGGACCGGCCGGAAGTCAGGGTTAAAGTGTTCATGCTATCTCTCGGTAGACTTCTGATGCACGAGGAGCATTCTTCTGACAATTTTTTGTTCTATCGGATCGGTTTGCCAAAATAGTTTGGAGGCTTTTGTCTCCGTGGCGTGGAGGATGTTCTTCCCAAAATAGCAGGGCTTCTCGATCATGTTCCTGATTGCACATTGATTTCGGGCCTCGAGCATCATCAGTTGCGTCGCGGGAACTTTCCATCATCGTTTCGCCTGACTTGACAACGACCTCAATTCGACCCGTCTTCGGCGCAATCGGTACTGGATGATTCCTGATCTGAGCTACGAGCACATGCTTGATATCAGATATATATAAGAACACAACAGCTGTACCGACATGTTCGAGGAAGATCACTGATGTTCACTAGCTTTGAGGGTCATGAAAGTCGGTTTGAAGTTGATCATTTGTGCGAGAATTTCATGATAGAACTAAATCATCCTGGCGCTGGGTCGAGCAGCACATACTGGTAGATAACCTGGTCCAATAACGAAAAGCTTCAGTTCAAACTCAGACACAAATTTGGTGTCTGCATCACGTGAGTCGCGTTTCTTCAGTATTTGGATTCAGCATTTCTATTCCGCAACAAGCAAGCTAGTACTAAGACGCGGAGGGCCTAAAATATAGCCTATTGACTGGGGAGTGTCTACAGAAGGCCTAGTATCAGAGGAGTATGGTGTGGGCGGAGGACTCACTCTCTTGGGCTGGGTGATAGCATGGAGTGCTCGTCCTTAAGTTTCTCTTCACGGAATGCTTCCAGTGGTATGTCACTGATAATGGGTTTATATCTGGATGGGGAGGCCTACTCCTGATCTAAGCAAAGCATCGGATTTGAGTAAAAATCCTACAAGGGCTCGGACTCCTTTGAGGGTGCCAAGGAAAAGGACAATGTGAATCGCCTAACTTGACTTCTCTCCGATCAGATGCTCTACGTGTGATAGAGGCCGAGATGATCATCATCTTCACCGAAATATGCTGAGGACATGAAACATAGATTCCAGGATCTCCGGTGAAGCCTCAAGTGACGATTGCTAATTATGTCCAATTTTTCGATTCTTATTATTACACAACACGATTGTTATGGCAATACTTATCATGTAGATTCCACCGTGGTACAATTGGGTGATTACCTGCAGATTGAGTGCAAGTTGTGGGTGCAAGTTGCAGCCTTCGTTATCCTGAGAAACGCGATTTGTCGCATATATAAATCAGGCAATGCGCAGGTAGTACAGGTGGCTATCCGCAGCGATATGTATGGTTGTCTATCGATTTTGGCCTGCTTGGAGAGTGTGAAGATGGTTTAAAATGACTGAAGTAGTCTCAACATATGAAGAATCCAAATGCATATAGGCACACAAGAGCCACTTTTCAACAGTCCATGTGCAATTGATTTCTCGAAGCTACTTCCATTTTGTGGATCACCGATCAAGTTCTTCTTTTCAAGATTTGTCTACGATTTTGAGAAGGCAATGATGCCCTGTTAGAGAGCTTTGTTCGAGCGTCAGAATATGGACATATGGACAAAAAGATCGCTAGAAAAGTACTAGATTGATTCAGATCTAATACTATCAATAGTGGTATCAGCCAGCTATTGATCAGCTATTGATACGCTCAGTTAGAGAATACATTAAAAAGCACGAGAAGTAGCAGACGAGGAATTGTAAATATCCTCTTCGGTTATTACGCCACTTGTCTACTTTCGTTGGCAGTTTCAACTGCTCACCATGTTCCTGACATGTTGATGTGTTCTCGAGTCAACCCATTTACCAGTCCGTATCCTCGTCATTTATACTTGAATATTGGGAAGGCGGCACACCCTAAATTGCAGCAGTGCGAGGCGGTTATCGAGGTAAATATTGTGTACCGTCCGCGTTATCGCGTTTTGAGTTGGAATTCGCGGCAACTCTAGGGGCATAACGTACTGGGCCAGGAGTAAATGGCGTAAAAGGTAAGGTATTCAAGGGCATCGGTTGATCGGTGACTGTGTTCAGCGTAGTAGGCCAAGTCCGACAGAAATTCGAGCGGGGGGAATGGCCTATGCGTTCAATCCCCGTTACATTGGTCACATATTGGTCCATGTGGCTTTCAGAGACTCTAGTCTCTGAAGTTGACGACTCCCATTCTAATAGTCCACCCAAAGGGATATGTTGGACGACAACACGTTTGCCCAGAACTTCGGCCTAATCCAATTTTCAATACTACAATGATGCATGTAAAAATCACGTACCCTATACATCTTGAAGAGACCTGAGTTAACTTTCGTCCAATTTGGTACACCTGTGGCAATGGAAAATAGCTGAGAAGAATGCTCAAAAAAAGGACCTCGTTTAACATCATGAATGCGCATGATGGCTAAGAAATATAGATTTGTTGAAGGCAGTGGAGGGTGTAGGATCGCAGATGGTGGAATAGCAGTTTGATCTGGTAGTTGTTCAGAACAAAACGAGTCATAATCTATAAGAGGGCATACCTCTCAATTCGCCACTACCAAATATGTAAGGAAGAAAGGAGTAATCATCTAGGCCCCAAACTCCATGACTACCTGCAGGCTCCAGCTTGTATATGTCTTGTAGCTTCCAGCAAAGATAGAGGTAACGGACAAAAACAACTAAGACTAATTGGCGTTCTACCTCTGGGATGGGCTCAAAAAACCGCACAAGCACTAAACATAAGAGGAAGAGCGCAAATGAAGTTTCATGTCCAGTCCCGTAATCCATTCGGGTGAAAGAACCAAACGATGTTAGAAGGTAGGGCTTGATATATGGAACAAGAATTTTTTTGGCTGGTCCCAAGAGCTGTTCAAGCAAGGAATCTGCTTGCTAAAGAAACCGGATGAGAAAAGCAAAAACTGAAAGAAAATAGCTAACCTCTTCTAGTCGGACACCCCATGTACGGAAAGCTAGATTTCCAAATCTCTGAGGGCTGCGTAAGGGCGGGATATCCTCAATCCAGTTCTCCAGAGTGTCAAGGAGTGTCAAAATAGCAGAGACTGGCTGGATAACACCATACATCAGTTACAAAAAGAAAAGCTCATATGTCTTACTGCGTTTATCCTTTTAGTGTACGGTAAGAAAAACCCAACTACGGATTCATTCAGACGGCGTAAAAACAAGTCATATTCATGATAGGAGGTAGTTTTCGCCCAGATTTCCACATCTTGATCGTTCCTGATAACTAGCGAAGGTAAAGAACCGATATTGTCAAAACGTGACAGTGGAATTTCACGGAGAGGAGGTAAGTCCATTATCTAGTTGAGACTTAGACGTGACTGTAATAATCGTGACTATGGTGTTGTCACGGGTTCATTTGTCACAAAGCCAGTTATGCCTCCCTACGACGATTGGAATAAAATTGACGATGAGGAAGAGGAGGAATTGCTAGACGATTCTGTACGCTTACATGTTTTCTGCCCCTCTTATTTTCCTCACCGATCCAGTTCTTTGAAGGAAAGAGAGATGTGATTCTGTTTTGCATTGACTGTTCTGAATCTATGCTTGAGCTCCGCGATGACCCCGACTACGAGGATGTCAAGATTTGTCACATGTTCAAGGCTTTGGAAGCAGCAATGCAAATACAGAAGCGAAAGATAATTGTGGGTCCGAATGACTCTATCGGTATCATGTTTTTCAATACAGTGAGATCCCACGTCCAAATGTTCAGCGTCAGACTCAATGACATCGTGCTTTCAAGACAAGGAGAACAGAAAATGGCCGCATAGAAGTCTCCGAACTGAAACGCAATACTTTCGTATTTCAACCCATCTCTCCCTTGAGTGCGCCCAAGGTCCAAGAGTTGATCCAAATCCTTGAAGGTTTGTGGAGAGAGATTTTTCGTTCTTTTGAACTCAAATTTTGTCAAAGCTGCACGCGAGAACATGGATGAACTGAGAAATACGTTTCCACCGCTGCCCGGCAAACGTATGCCTATGGGTGATGTCTTTACTAGTTGTAATTGGATCTTGCGCGACGGGTTCGTCATGTTTTTCTATCCATACCCAGGTTATTGAAAAACAGAAAGTGCTCCAAAAACAGCGACAAAGCGCGTTTTCCTCATTACTGACGAAGATAATCCACATCCTGGTCCAGGAAGCACACAATTGGTCACCTCAGCTCGGACTACACTGGAGGTAGTTATATCTTTCGTTCTCGGAGTTGGTAATGCTGACATCTGAAATTAGGATCTTACTCAAGCTGGTGTCTCAGTTGAACCTTTTTTCATCAGCACAGACTCCAAACCTTTTGATATTTCTCGATTCTATTCCGTAAGCCAACACCACAAACCATGAGCGTTTGTATTTATTACTACTCTTTCTAGCACATTTTACAGCCGACCAACATCGAGGAATACAGCGAATCAGCTAGTAGCTCTTCTGTCCTGCCTGAATCGATTTCAATATCTCGAGTGGAGGATTTATTAAACCAAATGCGAATTCATGAATCACCCAAACGTGCACTTTTCAGTATCCCATTTCAGCTGGCAGAAGGATTTGCGATTGGTGTCAAAGGGTGAGTTGTGTAACCGCTCATCTCGAGCGAACCCAAATTGTTTCTCAACCAGGTACGGTTTGGTGGCTGAACAGAAGAAAGGATCCTATAAGTACTTTGTTGATCTAGGTGACCGAATGGAGGTTGCAGTCTCACGCTCCGCCTACGTGGATGAAGTCAGCTGCATTCTACTTGAACTCTGATTATGAGTGACTTGGGTTTTTAGGAACATCAGGTAGATGTAGAAAAGTCAAAGGTTCTTTTTGGCGTAGGACAAACAACCAGTATGGCTGGGGGTGAGGGTGAGGTTGAAGAAAGCAGCCTAGGTTTCGGCGTTAAGGTTGCCAGACCAGGCCAGCGGGTAGGTCAGTGATCGGGCGTAAGAGCTACTGTTCATTTTCCTAGCCATTCTACACCGCAGAAGAAGTTCAATCATTACGGACACTAGGGCTAAAACCTGGTACGGTCTATAGAGTTTAGATGATCGACTAGCCTCATCAGAACCTCTGGCTAGGAATACGACTCCTTGGTTTCAAGGACAGGAATGAACTCAAATTCGAGGACAATGTCAAGCACTCTTATTTTATTTACCCCGATGAACTGGTATGATACAAGGATCACACAGAAGGAATCTTGATCTTTCACATCCGGCCCACAGACATATTCTGGAAGCAGGAGAACATTTAGTGCCTTGTTGAAATCCATGCTGACAAAGAATAAGATTGGTTTGGCTCTGGTCCTTATCCGGCGCAACGCTACGCTGGTATTCTGCGTTCTACTTCCTCAGGTCAGTCACAAAAACCCTTCGCTTCTTCAATGAACAGAGTTTGACCACATTTTCCCAGAAGGAGCAAGTTGAGGAGAGTGGCTTCACAGACCCACCGGGTATTCATTTAATCCCGCTTCCTTTTGCTGACGATATCCGTGCTGCTCCAATCCAAGAAGCCTTCCGAGGTATGCGCTGTCACCACACTACCTCTGAAAGTCATTTTTACTCATTGTCCTAGCATCTGATGACCTGAAGGATGCGGCTCGTGCCTGGATCGATAAGTTGAGTGTCAAAAATGGAACATACCCACCAGATTCGTATCCAAATCCCGGTGAGTAGTTTTTGTGTGTTTGTCACATACTGATCTGTCGCATGTACAGCACTTGCGTATCACAATGCGCAGCTGCAAGCCAGCGCATTCCGCAAAGAGTTTGATCCCGACTCATTTGAGGATCTGACAGAAGCTAATATTGGACAAATTCACAAGGTGGGTGCTGTACAACTTTATCTCCAGAAGCGCCTCTTATTGTCTCCATTTAGCGTGCTGGGGCCCTGATGAAGGAGTGGAAACGTGCACTGCTCAATGATGACATAGCAAATGTGGTCGTGGCTATAGCTGGCTCCAAACGCAAGGCGGTTTGTCCACTGTATACATTAAGCGTACTGGAAGCTTACCGTATCCTGGCATGTAGACTCAATCGGTAGATGAGACAGAGATACGAAGCAAATATGAAACTGGTGATATAGGAAAGGTAGGCTCATAATGTTGGTCTTTGTCTTTATGGCATGATGTTCACTTGGACCCAGCTTCGGGTTGATCAACTGAAGGTAAATATTTTTTCCCTCCTCCGCGCAGCCCTCGGCCTGTCAACTGAAGCCGCGCAGGAATTTCTGAGAACAAAAAGTGAACCCGCTTCTGGAAAGAAGGCTGATTTGATTGACCGCATCTCAACTTGGCTCGACTCCCACTAGTATCGCTTATGGATATCCTACGGGAATCGTGTGTAATTGTTTTCGGGGTCTTCTTCTGATAAATCTCAGTTTTCGTTTAATAACAATGAACATGTGGGAGAAATAAAGTCCTTCGGTACAACTTTGCTGTTCGTCATCTACACGTTCTGTTTCGTCGGATCTTCTCTTATAGAATATTAATGCTTATGCTTGCCATGGATCATCGCAGTTGATGTTGACGACACAGGGAATTTTGACTTCCAGCGCAGTTGCTCTTTCAAGAGCGTCGGAGCTCACCACCACTCCAAACAAGTCAAAACGTTCTCTATCTCGTTTACTCCTGTGTGATTTGTATGTTACTCTGTGATACTTGAACCATCCTATTGGTGTACCTGTGCCCGATTCTCTTTATGGGCTACTGCGCGCGAGAGGGTGTTTCCATAACCAAAGGCTCCTTCCAACGGGATTTTGAAACTTTATTGCCATTGTTACAAAGTGTAACACCTTCGGATGTAGCCGACGACCACAAAGTTGACAATGAAACATGTTTTTCTGTTTTGTTTCCTTGTTTCCTGTGTTGATTGAGTTTCCAGCCTCTTTATCACGAACATGTTGGTACACATGTATACATTTCCTTGTCCAGGTCAGTTGCCACGATACAATCTTTCACATCATTCTGTCCGAGCTGCTTGATATTAGCGTGTATGTACAAGACATTGTATTTTTGAGTTATCTTTTGTCAAGTTACAATGTCTCAATAACACCATCATGAATGATCTCGTTCGACTGACAGACTGTCTACTAATGTCATTTGGTGAGACATGTGAATAGATGAGAGCATAGTGACAAATCAGTTTGATTGTCCCTGAAAGTTCCCCCCCACAACCGCGTGGTGAGTCGTGCTCGGTCTCAAGGCCAGAGCATCACAACAAAGAGAATGCGATCGGAGCGCTGAATTGTACAAGGAATAGAGATGTCAGCCTAAAGGAGGTATGAAAGACACTGTGGGAACCGAATCAGAGGTACGACAGATACAGATCAAACTGAGCACAGGCTACGATGCCCTGAATTCCTCAGTGCCAGAAGAAACGGCTAGAAACGACATTCTACATTGATATGTTCAATGCAATACCACTATTCTGGAATACGCTTAGCTCTCTGTCTGAACTGCAAATTCACTGCAAAATCATAGGCTGACTAAGTACTTAAATGAACGGAGAGGGCCGAATGACGCGATCAAGTTATCGTCCATCTCGACACCACAGGCTTTAAATTTTCCTTGATCACAAATGGCCCCAAATTTTTATGATGTTAGCAACACGCCTCATTTCCAGAGCCTCCTTTCTGAAGACCTTAACCGTATTTCCCTTGTCTACTTTTGGGCACCATGGGCAGAGCCTTGCAAGCAAATGACGGAGGTTGTAACAGAATTGTCAAGAAAGTATTCAGAGTATCTTTTTCTCCGGGTATGCCATCAATCGACAGATTGATCATACCTAACGTAGGATTAGGTCGACGCCGAGGAACAAGAGGAGATAGCAGAGAGTTTTGACATAGAGTCCGTTCCAAGATTTATTCTTTTGAGGGTACGTCATAGCTTGAGTTCGGCTGTCTGCTCGTGCTGAGTGTTTCATATATAGGGACACTTGCTGCTCGGTAAAATAGACGGAGCAGATGCTGTGGGTTTGACCCAGCTTCTAGCAAAACATGCGTCAAACTCCACATATCGCCCTCTTTCGCAAACTGACCAAAAACCTGCTGAGGCGCCTTCACATCTGCCTTCTACACCACAGAAAGATGAAACAGAGTCATCAGAGGAGCTAGATAAACGTTTACGGACCTTGATGAATCAAAGCAAGGTTGTTTTATTCATGAAAGGCTCTCCTGACGCACCTCGATGTGGATTCTCGAAAAAGATTGTTGGCATTTTGCAGGGCCGAAATGTTAAATTCACATACTTCAATATTCTTGAGGATGAGGATGTCCGTCAAGGTATACAACATTTAGAAACATATTTTTTCTGGTTGATAGCCTTTGCCTCCAGGTCTCAAAAAGCTTAATGATTGGCCTACGTTCCCACAGCTGATCATTAATGGCGAACTGGTTGGGGGGTTGGATATAGTAGAAGAAATGGTTGAATCAGGGGAACTGCAGGAATTGCTTGAATAGTTCATTTTCTATGGTGGACAAGATACTTATAATTTACAGATTGCCATAGTTTGATATTTCAGGCTGATTCCTACCTAATGATCTTCTTGCCAACAAATATTTGTTGTTTTTCTTGAAAGATAACATTATTATCATCCCTCAAGATATATAGTCTCTCTTCTCTTCTACAAGTAGTACATCAATTGTTGATTGTCATGAGCCGCCCCAACTATGACAAAGTGCTATAAATAGAATGGACATAGACTGGAATTGAATTGGTAGCTGATGGACAGCTTGTAGCTTAAACAAAGACAAATAGTGTACTTGTATATATAGTAGACTGTGAGAGCAACCAGAGTGGAGCTTCCAGAAGAATCCTCAGCCTATAAATATACTCTGGAGTATGTTATAACTCACCTTCCAGGAGAATCTTCAGAGAATAGAATGAGGCTCCTGGGAGGGTAAACTATACTATATATACAAGTTCCCCTAACTACAGAATGTCCCAATGGTCAGGGTCAGGGATGCAGGAGTAGGCAACTAATTAAATATTAGGTAATTATCATTTAATTAGTTCAGGGCCACTCCAGTGGGCTACCACTAGTGCATCAGGAGTACAACTTAGTGTAGTCCCCTTATAGTGTCCACCTATATGTGGAAAAACAAAGCAGGAAATGTAGAAATAGAAGCAAGTAAAGAAAATAGAGAAAGGGAAAACAGTGGAAGAACTAGTGTCTACAAGATTCTAGAAGTGGAAGAAGGTGTTTGGAAAGGAGGAGTCAGAAAGAATATGTAAGGGCAATGACTAGTGATCAGCTGGAAGTGTTATGAGTTGG
>Ga0153953_1000790_pt1 | contig 11432 bp, 9 predicted proteins | sample TSNJ037MetaG_FD_104718 | JGI IMG/M metagenome (GOLD analysis project Ga0153953, IMG submission 104718) | Attine ant fungus gardens microbial communities from New Jersey, USA - TSNJ037 MetaG | ecosystem: Host-associated > Fungi > Mycelium > Unclassified | place: USA: New Jersey, Wharton State...
ATAGAAGCGATGAAATTGATGAACGAAATCGAATGTGAATACGATGGCACGGTAGAATCTATTCTGATAGAAAATGAGCAGATCGTAGAATACGGACAGCCGATTTTCGTAATTAAATAAGGAGGGAGAGAATATGTCATTATTAACCGTTAAAGAGATTATGGAGATTATTCCCCACAGGCAGCCAATGCTTTTGATTGATACAATCGAAGAACTGGAGCCGGGTAAACGGGGGATTGGAAAGAAATGCGTCAGCTATAATGAACCTTATTTCGGCGGACATTTCCCGGAGGAGCCTGTTATGCCGGGTGCTCTGATCATAGAAGCATTGGCACAGGTAGGGGCAGTCGTGTGCTTAAGCCTGCCGCAGTTTAAAGGAAAAACGGCATATTTTGGTGCAATCAATTCCTGTAAATTTAAACAGAAAGTAGTTCCGGGAGATGTATTGCTTTTGGAAATTGAAATGACAACGCAAAAAGGACCGATTGGTATCGGAAAGGCAACGGCTACCGTAAATGGAAACGTAGCGGTAATGGCGGAGCTGACCTTTGCTATTGGGTAGGAAGGCTGGGAATCACATATGTTTCAAAAAATATTAATAGCAAACAGAGGTGAGATTGCGGTACGTATCATTCGTGCCTGCCGGGAACTGGGAATCCGTACGGTTGCGGTTTATTCCGAAGCAGACCGTGAAGCATTGCATACCCAATTAGCAGATGAAGCAATCTGTATCGGACCGGCGTCCTCTCTGGACAGCTATCTCAGTATGGAGCGGATATTAAGTGCTACCATAGCGGCAAAAGCGGATGCAATCCATCCGGGCTTTGGATTTTTGTCTGAAAGCAGTAAATTCGCCAGGATGTGCCAGAAATGCAAGATCACTTTTATAGGTCCCTCAGCGGAAGTAATTCAGAAGATGGGAAACAAATCAGAAGCAAGGACGACCATGATGGAAGCCGGTGTCCCGGTAGTTCCCGGAACCAGGGAACCGGTATATGATGTATCAACCGGAGAACGTATTGCAGAACAGATCGGTTATCCGGTGATGATAAAAGCATCCTCAGGCGGCGGAGGAAAAGGAATGCGTATCGCCGAGACCGGTGAAGAATTCACTGAAAATTTCCAGACAGCACAGATGGAATCCATTCGCGCCTTTGGTGACGATACCATGTATATAGAAAAGTATATAAAGAATCCAAAACATATTGAGTTCCAGATATTAGCAGATAAATTCGGCAATGTAGTACAGTTAGGTGAGCGGGACTGTTCGATTCAAAGGAATCACCAGAAAATGATCGAAGAATCTCCCTGTGCAGTATTAAATTCGAAGCTTCAAAAGAAAATGGGAGATGAGGCAGTACGTGCGGCCAAAGCCGCAGGCTATGAAAATGCAGGAACCATTGAATTTTTGCTGGATAGTAATGAAAACTTTTATTTTATCGAAATGAATACCCGTATTCAGGTAGAGCATCCGGTGACAGAGATGGTATCCGGCGTGGATTTGATCAAAGAGCAGGTCTATATTGCGGCAGGACTTCCACTCAGTGTAAAACAGGAAGAAATACAGCTTCAGGGGCATGCCATAGAATGCAGAATCAATGCGGAAAATCCCGCTAAAAATTTTATGCCGTGTCCCGGTACGGTTAAGGAAGTACATCTTCCGGGAGGCTTTGGAGTACGTATTGATACTGCGGCTTACAGTGGATATGAAATTCCTCCCTATTATGATTCCATGATCGCAAAAGTGATTGTTCATGATAAAACGAGGGCGGCAGCGATTAACAAAATGCGCAGTACTCTGGGGGAATTGATTTTAGATGGAGTGACCACCAATATTGATTTCCAATACGAAATCCTGAATAGTGAAGAGTTCCAAAAGGGTGAATTTTCCACGGCATTTATTGAAGAACACTTTTCCGGGGAAGAAGTCTGACGAAATGTCATGTAAAATAGGAGTGTAGGATATGCCAAGATTAAAAGAAATGTTTAAGAAAACTTCATATATACCCATCGGGGGGGCTGATATTCCGGAACCATCCGTACCGGCAGGTCTTTGGATAAAATGTTCCGGATGCGGAAGAATGCTGTACAAAGAAGATGTAGCGGAGCTTTTTTACGTTTGTCCCAAATGCAATGGATATTTCCGTATCAAAACCAAAACCAGACTTCGGATGGTAATAGACAAGGGCAGTTTTGAAGAATGGGGAAAAGATATTCCGGATAAGAATGCACTGGAGTTTCCGGGATATGAAGAAAAGCTCCGGCAAACCAGAGAAAAGACGCATTTGAAAGAGGCAGTAACGATCGGCAGGGCGAGGATCAATGGAGCAGAAGTCGTAGTGGGTGTTTGTGATGCCAGATTTCTGATGAGCAGTATGGGTTACGTGGTAGGTGAAAGAATTACTGCTGCATTTGAAAGAGCAGTGAAACTTCGTTTGCCGGTAATTATATTCTGTTGTTCCGGAGGAGCCAGAATGCAGGAGGGAATCGTCTCTCTTATGCAGATGGCAAAAACATCCGCTGCCATCAAGAAACACTCAGATGCAGGCTTGTTATATATACCGGTACTGACGGATCCCACTACAGGAGGTGTCACCGCCAGCTTTGCCATGCTTGGGGATATTATTTTGGCAGAGCCGGGTGCATTGATCGGCTTCGCAGGTCCCAGGGTTATTCAGCAGACAATCGGGCAAAAACTGCCCGAGGGCTTTCAGAGGGCTGAATTTTTGGTTGAAAAAGGTATCATAGATGGTATTGTAGAACGCAAAGATCTAAAGAACGTACTCGGTCAGCTGATTCATATGCACAGCATCAAAGGATATGCAAATTTCAACTGCCAATCGGTCTATGAAGCACCCTCCGGGCATACCCCATGTCCAGAAACCATGGACATGAAAGATGAAACACCCTCCGGGCATACCCCATGTCCGGAAATCATGGACATGAAAGACGAATCTGCCTGTGCGCGGCAGGATCCGGACTGTATTGGAAAGAGTATAGTAAGAGAACCGGTCCGGGAGCCGTCACCATGGGAACGTGTATTGACTTCACGCATGGCGGGAAGGCCTACAAGCTGCGACTATATAGCCGCTATATTTGATGAATTTATAGAGCTGCACGGAGACAGAAGTTTTCGGGACGATGGAGCAGTAGTAGGCGGAATTGCCTATCTGGACGGTCAGCCGGTAACCGTCATTGGTCAGCAGAAGGGCAGAAATACGAAAGAAAACATCAGCCGAAATTTTGGCATGGTCTCCCCGGAGGGATACCGCAAAGCTTTACGCCTGATGAAACAGGCAGAAAAATTCGGACGTCCGATTATTAATTTTGTAGATACGCCCGGAGCAGCCTGTGGTATTGAAGCAGAAGAGCGGGGGCAGGGTGAGGCAATTGCCAGAAACCTAATGGAGATGGCTGCCTTAAAAACTCCCGTCCTGAGCATTGTGATTGGAGAAGGCGGCAGCGGCGGAGCCCTTGGAATGGCAGTTGCCAACGAAGTCTGGATGATGGAAAATGCGACGTATTCCATCCTTTCTCCCGAAGGCTTTGCCACGATCCTCTGGAAAGATGGAAAGCGTGCCAGGGAGGCATCAGAAATCATGAAGATTACGGCATTTGATTTGAAAAAATCAGGTATTGTGGAGCTGGTAATACCCGAAACAAAACCAGCCGGTGATGAGAATATATTAGAAATTTCAGCATTTATAAAAGCACATATGAGAGAATTTCTTAAGAGAGAACAGAAATTTACCGGAGAGGAAATCGCCGGGAGGCGGTATGACCGTTTTCGCAATATGTAATACTATTCTAGCTATGCAGAAATATTTGGGCAATCTGTGCGTGGGAGCTTGCTCACTAAGCACGGATGGGGCAAATATTTCGATTCGCAGCGGAACCGGAACCGAGTTGGCATGGCATTAGGCTGAGCTGTAACATGTAAGGAGAATCAGACATATGAAATTAAAACCATTAGTGATAGGAGATTTAAAAGTAAAGTGGCCAATCATCCAGGGAGGAATGGGCGTTGGTGTGAGCCTTTCCAATTTGGCAGGAGCAGTGGCTGCAAACGGCGGTGTGGGCGTGATATCCACCGCACAAATTGGTTATCGTGAGCCGGAATTTGCGGTCAACCCAATAGAAACAAATTTAAAGGCAATCGGAAAAGAAATCACCCGCGCCAGAAAACTGGCAAAAGGCGGAGTGATCGGTGTCAACATCATGGTAGCCACGAAGCGGTATGCAGACTACGTCAAGGCTGCCGTACAGGCCGGCGTAGATTTGATTATTTCCGGGGCCGGGCTTCCGATCGGGCTTCCGGAACTGGTAAAAGGCAGCAAAACAAAGATTGCCCCGATTGTCTCCACGATGAAGTCGGCGGGAGTGATTCTTAAAATGTGGGAACGTAAATACCAGAAAGTACCGGATATGGTAGTCATTGAAGGTCCAAGAGCCGGTGGACATCTTGGATTTACACCGGAACAGCTGGATACTTTTACACCGGAATCCTATGACGAAGAGATAAAAGGGATTGTGAAAGTAGTGAAAAGTTATAGAGAAAAATATGCTGTAAATATCCCGGTGGTGGTAGCCGGCGGAATTTATGACCGGGGAGATATAAACCGGGCATTGGAGTTGGGGGCGGATGGAGTACAGATGGGAACTCGTTTTGTGACCACCTATGAATGCGATGCAAGTGATGCATATAAAGAAACCTATATCAATTGTAAAAAAGAGGATATTCAAATCGTAAAAAGTCCGGTGGGTATGCCGGGGCGTGCCATTCATAATGAATTTCTACGTCAAACTAAGGAAAAGCGCCAAGTTACGGGGAAATGTTATCAGTGTCTGGAAAAATGTAATCCGTCAGAGACACCTTACTGTATCACTCATGCATTGGTAAATGCGGCTACCGGCGATGTAGAGCATGCGTTGCTGTTCTGCGGGGATAACGCCTGGAGAGCAGGGAAATTGGAACATGTATCAGATATTATGGAAGAACTAACGAGATAGAAATTAAGAAGTAAGATGAGGTTAAAATATAATCGGAAGTTTAGACTGTCGTATTTAGGATGATACACAGTCTTTTTCCTTTTGACAGGAGAACTTTTTAAATATATCTAATAAAATTTCTTCATCATGTTCCTGAGATAAAATTTTACTCAAAGCAAAAACTAAGTAATTCATCATGTATAATTTTAATAAAATAATTTTTGTTTCATAAATTGCAGGCATATGTTACAATGGTTGCATATAAAAAAAGAAGCCATAGGATCGTTCTTAAATTAATCTGAGAAACAAATAATGGATAGAACCTATATAAGACATATATTGGAAAATAGCCCTTCAAAGCTTATTATAATAATTCTGTACAAAATGTATATTTTGGTATAGAATGTTTTCTGATATGTTTTAGTGAATATAGATAGGAGAAAAGAACATGAGCAAAGTAAGAACGCGTTTTGCCCCAAGTCCTACAGGAAAAATGCATGTAGGAAATTTAAGAACCGCATTATATGCATATCTGATCGCCAAACATAAAGACGGAGACTTCATACTGCGAATTGAGGATACCGACCAGGAACGTTTTATGGAAGGTGCTTTGGAAATTATTTATCATACGTTAGAGGAAACAGGATTAATCCACGACGAGGGTCCGGACAAAGACGGCGGTGCAGGTCCTTATGTACAGAGCGAACGTCAGGCTCAGGGATTATATTTACAGTATGCCAAACAGCTCGTCGAAAAAGGAGAAGCCTATTATTGCTTCTGTGATAAAGACCGTCTGGATTCTTTGAAACAGGAAGTAGCCGGAAAAGAAATCATCGCATATGACAAGCATTGCCTGCATCTGTCGAAAGAAGAAGCAAAAGCAAATCTGGCAGCAGGAAAACCATATGTAATCCGCCAAAACATCCCGAAAGAAGGTACCACCAGATTTCAGGACGAAATCTATGGAATCATTGAAGTGCCCAATGCAGAACTGGACGACATGATTCTCATAAAATCCGACGGCTATCCAACCTATAATTTTGCCAACGTAGTAGACGACCATCTGATGGGGATTACCCATGTAGTACGCGGAAACGAATATCTGTCCTCCGCCCCCAAATATAACCGTCTCTACGAAGCCTTCGGCTGGGAAGTCCCGGTATATGTGCACTGCCCATTAATCACCAATGAAGAACACAAGAAATTAAGCAAACGCAGTGGGCATTCCTCCTATGAAGACCTGATCGACCAGGGATTTTTAACAGAAGCCATTGTAAATTATGTTGCCCTGTTAGGCTGGTGTCCACAGGACAATCAGGAAATCTTCAACCTGGCAGATTTGATCAAGGCATTTGACTACCGTCATATGAGTAAATCCCCTGCAGTCTTTGATATGACAAAATTAAAATGGATGAACGCAGAATACATCAAAGCAATGGACTTTGATACATTCTATGAAAAAGCAATTCCCTATCTAAAAGCAACAATTACCCGTGAGGTAGATTACAAAAAAATTGCAGAAATGGTAAAAACCAGAATTGAATTATTTCCGGACGTTCCGGCATTGATCGATTTCTTCCAGGAAGTCCCTGAATATGACACTGCCATGTACACTCACAAAAAAATGAAAACCAACGCGGAAACCTCTCTGGAAGTCTTAAAAGAAATTCTTCCGGTTCTGGAAGCCCAGCAAGACTATAGCAATGATGCCCTGTATCAGACAATTTTAAATTTCGTTACAGAAAAAGGATGCAAAAACGGTTATATCATGTGGCCGGTCCGCACTGCAGTCTCCGGTAAACAAATGACACCGGCGGGAGCTACAGAGATCATGGAAGTACTCGGCAAGGAAGAATCTATCAACCGTATTCAGGCCGCCATTCAAAAGTTAAGCGGGAGAATGTAACAATGATTATCAAAGTGAATGGGATAGATTTATTTTATAAAAAAGCAGGAAACGGAAAGCCGTTTATTTTGTTACATGGTAATGGCGAGAGTCACGAAATATTCAATGGGTTAATAGATAAGCTGGTCGAAGATTATACTGTTTATGCAATTGATAGTAGGGGACACGGTAAGAGTAGCAAAGTAGATAAAATTGGTTATGGCGATATGATGCAGGACGTAGCTGCCTTTATTATGGAATCAGGTCTTGAAAAACCTGTACTGCTTGGTTTTTCCGATGGAGCTATCTTAGGACTGCTGCTGGCGTCACAATATCCGAATATGTTATCATCACTTATTTCATGTGGAGCAAATACTCATCCGGGCCAGCTTAAAAAGTGGTTTATAGCTCTGGCAAAGTTTGGATATTTTTCCACGAAAGACCCGAAGATGAAGATGATGTATACAGAACCAAATATATCAAAAGATGATTTGGCTAAAATCAGAGTACCTGCATTAATTGTTGCTGGCAGCCGGGATATTCTGCCTGAACGGTATACAAAAGAAATAGCAAAAAGCATACCGAATAGCGAATGTCTGATTTTACATGGAGAAACACACTCAAGTTATATCAAACACAGTGAGAAGTTATATAAAGTAATGACACCGTTTTTGAGTAAAAGCCCTGTTTATTAGCAAAAAAGAAAGAGAACACATGCCCTTTACAAAATCCCAAACCCAAGCAATCAACCACCAAACCGGTCCCTGCATATGTCTGGCAGGTCCCGGTTCCGGAAAAACCACCATAATCACTGAAAGAACCAAAAACTTAATAGAGAACCTGGAAATCCCCCCATTTGAAATATTAGTAATTACGTTCACGAAAGCCGCCGCCCTTGAAATGAAAGAACGCTTTCAAAGACTTGTGGGAGCCAGGAATTACCCGGTCACGTTCGGAACGTTCCATTCCATATTTTTCGGAATTCTAAAGCAGGCATACCGTTATACCTCTGCCAATATCCTGAAAGAAGAACAAAAGCATCAATTCCTGAAAGAAATCATTCACCCCATGGATCTTGAAATCGAGGATGAATCTGAGTTCCTTCAAGGTATCACCGGAGAAATCAGTAAGATAAAGAATGAACGTATTTCTTTAGAATATTACTATTCTGTCAACTGTCCCGAAACCATTTTCAAACAAATATATCAAAGCTATCAGCAGCGCCTGGAGCGGTCAGGAATGCTGGATTTTGATGATATGCTGGTCTATACCTATGAACTGCTAAAGGAAAGAAAAGACATCCGCACCGGATGGCAAAAGCGTTTCCGCTACCTTCTGGTTGACGAATTTCAAGACATAAACCAAATTCAATACGATACAATAAGAATGCTGGCCCGGCCCGAAGATAATTTATTTATTGTAGGTGACGATGACCAGTCTATTTACCGTTTCCGGGGTGCAAGACCGGAAATCATGCTGAACTTTACCAAAGATTTCCCGGATGCAAAAATGATACTTCTGGAAGAAAATTTTCGCTCCACGGAAAATATCATAAAAGGTGCAAAGTGCGTAATCGAAAATAATACACTGCGTTACCCCAAGAAAATCCACGGAATAAAAGAGGCGGGAGAAACAATAAAGCTGCACAGCTTTTCCAACCAGACCCAGGAAAACACTTACATAATTAAAAAAATTCAGGACTATCTGGACAATGGCTACAGCCACGAAGACATAGCCGTTTTAATGCGTACCAATACAGGAGGAAGACTGCTGGTAGAAAAATTCATGGAATATAATATTCCATTTTGTATGCGTGATGCAATGCCGAATATCTATGAGCATTGGATTGCAAAAAACCTGATTTCCTATATCAACCTGGCTCTGGGAAGCCGCGGTCGAAAAGAATTCTTACAGGTCATCAACCGCCCCAAACGCTATATCGGACGGGAATGTCTGGATGAACCAATCATATCCTTCGACGATATGAGAAAATATTATGAAGAAAAAGGCTGGATGATAGAACGCATTGACAAATTGGAATATGATTTACAACTGCTTCGTAACCTTGCACCATTTGCAGCAATTAACTATATCCGATATAGTATCGGATACCAGGCATATCTGGAAGAATATGCCGGATATCGCAGAATCAAGGCGGAAGAACTCTATGAAGTGCTGGATGAATTGCAGGAAGCCGCCAAACAGTTTAAAACCTTTGAGGAATGGTTTTGGCATATGGAGGAGTATGCAAAGGCTTTGAAGGAACAGGCTAAGGAGCAGAAAAAAGAAGAACATGCGGTGACTCTTACGACACTGCACAGCGCTAAGGGGCTGGAATTTCCGGTTGTATTTATGATAGATGCCCACGAAGGAAATATGCCTTATCAAAAGGCTGTACTGGATGTGGACATCCAGGAAGAAAGACGTCTTTTTTATGTAGGAATGACCCGCGCCAGGGAGCACCTGAATATTTATTATACAAAAGAACGGTATGGAAAAACCCTGGAAAGCTCCAGGTTTATAGAAGAATTAAGAAAAACAGCCCCCTTGTAATTTACTACAGGGAGGCTGCCAAATTTTATTTAGTGATGTTTACGCAATGCCGTACAGTACACTAGCTTAAACTGTCTTCGTCGATGATTTCATCATATTCCTGTTCATCCAGTATTTCATCAAAGGCATCTGTAACCATTTCATATTCGTCATCATCCTCAATATTTTCCAAGGTTGGCTCACCGTCTTCTTCACGGAAGCGGTAAAGGAAAACTTCACCGTCTTCATTTTCCCCTTCTTCATTTATGGGAAGAAGTGCAATGTACTCATTTTCACCGGCAGGAAAAATGGTAAGAACCGCACATTCCAGTACCGTACCGTCATCTAAGGTCAGGGTCACGGTTACCTGTCCATCTTCACAGTCACTTCCGCAACCTCCGCAATCGCCATTACAATCATGTTCATGCATAGTAAATACCTCATTTCTTTCAATTTGGTGACTATTTTGTCACGATTTTTTATTTACACTTTATCAGAAAGGATTCATAAATGCAAGATGTATTTTAGTTTAGGGTGCATATTTTAAAAATATGCACCCTTCAGCTTATGCTGATAAATTATGAATAAACTTTTTGCAAAGATGAGAACAGGTATGCTATAATTATTCTATCTGTTGACAAAAAAGGACTTTTATTATGAATTTACTAACAATCGAGAATTTAACGAAAACATTTGCAGAGAGAATACTCTTTGATTGTGCCGATTTCAGCATCCATTCCGGGGAAAAAATAGGGCTCATCGGAATCAACGGTACCGGGAAATCAACACTGCTTCGCATTGCAGCAGGTATGGAAACACCGGACGAGGGAACGGTAACAAAAGGCAAACAGGTAATGATTCGTTTTCTCCCGCAAAATCCTGTTTATGATGACGATAAGACCGCATTGGAAACGGTGTTGATGGGAAACCGTACAAAGCAAAACGAATGGACCATTGAAAGTGAAGCAAAATCCATGCTGAATCAATTAAAAATCAAAGATTTTTATCAGCCTGTAAGAGAATTGTCCGGCGGTCAGAAAAAAAGAGCGGCACTGGCTCAGACGCTGCTCTCATCGGCGGATATTTTAATCCTGGATGAGCCAACCAACCATTTGGATAATGAAATGTCAGACTGGCTGGAGGAATACCTGAATGGTTATGGCGGAGCATTATTAATGGTCACTCATGACCGGTATTTCCTGGACCGGATTTCCAATCGTATAATAGAGATTGACAAAGGAAAGACTTACACCTATCCGGGGAATTATTCGGAATTTGTTCGACTGAAAGAAGCAAGGCAAAATATGGAGTTTGCTACGGAGCGTAAACGTCAGAGTATACTCCGCACAGAATTAGAGTGGCTTGCCAGAGGTGCCAGAGCGCGTTCGACGAAACAAAAGGCTCATATTTCCAGAATTGAAGAGATGAAGCAGCAGGCAGCGCCGATAAAGGACGCCAATGTGCTGATAAGTTCCGTATCTGCCAGGCTTGGGCGTAAGACCATTGAAGTGACAGGACTTTGCAAACAATACGGTGACAAGGTACTTGTAAAAGATTTTTCATATATTTTTCTAAAAGGTGAAAGAGTAGGTATCATAGGGGAAAACGGATGCGGTAAAAGTACCCTGTTGAAAATGATAACCGGGCTTGTGCAGCCGGATGCAGGAACCGTGGAAATCGGGCAGACGGTGAATATTGGATATTTTTCACAGGAAAGTGAGACGCTGGATGATTCGCAGCGGGTGATTGACTATATCAAGGAAGCCGGAGAATATGTAAAAACGGCAGATGGGATGATTACCGCATCACAGATGTTAGAGCGCTTTTTGTTTGACGGCACAGCTTCATGGAATCTCATAGGAAAGCTGTCTGGCGGGGAGAAGCGCAGACTGTATCTGCTGCGGGTACTGATGGAGGCTCCAAACGTATTGATTTTAGATGAGCCCACCAATGATTTGGATATACAGACATTGACTATATTGGAAGACTATCTGGATGAATTCGACGGGATTGTGATCATCGTATC